>JABEBX010017421.1_pt1 | contig 25077 bp, 22 predicted proteins | sample 7245971 | NCBI WGS metagenome assembly JABEBX01 (sample SAMN14506365, study PRJNA622280) | hot springs metagenome | biome: hot spring [ENVO:00000051]|acidic hot spring [ENVO:00002120]; feature: spring [ENVO:00000027]|sediment [ENVO:00002007]; material: sediment environment [ENVO:01001048]... | reverse complement strand
TCGCGGATCGCCGAAAGTTGCGGTGCCAGACGCGCTGGCGTGACAGGCGCATTCATGCCCAGACCTCCGAGGCTTCGATTTCCAGACCGCGACGCGCGGCAAGCCGTGCGCGCATCTGTGCGCGCAAGGGCTCCCAGCCGATGTCGGGCAGGGCTTGCGCCACGAAGGCCTGCACCAGCAGGGCGCGAGCGAGCGGCGCAGCGATGCCGCGCGACTGCAGATAAAACAGCGCCTCGGCGTCGAGCTGACCGACCGTGGCGCCATGGCTGCAAAGCACGTCGTCCGCGTCGATCTGCAGTTGCGGACGGGTATCGGCTTCGGCGCGGGGCGAGAGCAGCAGGTTGCTGTTGATCATGCCCGCGTCGGTCTTCTGCGCGCCCGGATGCACGGTCACACGGCCGGTGAACACGCCGTGCGCGGCGTCGTCGAACACGCCGCGCACCACGGTGCGGCTGGTGCCGCGCGGGTGGCGGTGCTCGATGCCCAGGTGCACATCGCCATGTTGCTCGCTTGCGAGCACGCTGGCCCCGCGCAGATCGGTATGGCAGCCCGGTGCTGCGTGCGCGATGTGAAATTCCTGGCGCGAGAGTCTCGACCCCAGCACCAGGATTTGCGCATCGAGCGCGCTATCCTCGCCCTGAGCTGCATGCAGTTGCGACACATGCACTGCGGTGTCGGCTTCGTCTTGCAAGCGCACATGCTGCAGCCTCGCCCCGCGCGCCAGTTCGGCGCGCGTCACACAGCTTGCCAGATAGGGGCCGACCTGCGCGACGCCGAGGTGCTGCTCGATCACCCGTGCCGAAGAACCCTGCCCCAGGCGCAGGGCGTGGCGCACATGGCTTGCGCCCGCGCGCGTTTGCACCATGATGACGACGATGGGCACCTCAAGGCAAACGCCTTCGGCCAGTTCGAACACCATACCGTCGTGGGCGAACAGGCGGTTGATCGCGTCGAAGGCGCCGCCGGGCGCGGCGGCATCCAGCACCGTTCCCGCCTCCGTGTCGCTGGACGACTGGCGCGCACCCCAAGGTGCAAGGCGCACCCCAGGCGGCAGGTCGTTCAAATGGGAAAGTTCGGCGTCAAAAGCGCCGTCGACGAACACCAGACGCGGGTCGTCGCTCACGAGCAAGGCGCCCGCATCGCGCAGCGCCTCCCGGTCCAAAAGTGCGCTGGGCGCAGTGGTGGCGAGATCCATTGCGTCCAGCGCACGCAGGCTGGTGTATTTCCAGTCTTCGGTGTGGCGCGTGGGCAGGCCGCTGCGCAGCAAGTCCTCCAGAGCCTGACGACGCGACTGCGCCAGCCGTGCGGGCTCGCCCGCAGCATCGACGCCGATTGCGTCGAACGCCTTGACGAACGCTTCGAGCGCTCCCATGCTCAGACCTCCTGCGCACTCGCCAGGGCCGCGCCCGGCTGCAGCCAGGCATAGCCCTCGCGCTCGATGCGCCGCGCCAATTCGGCCCCGTCCGAGGCGACGATGCGGCCTTGCCACAGCACATGCACGCGGTCGGGGACGATGACTTCCAGCAGCCGCTCGTAATGGGTGATCAGCACCAAAGCCCGCTCGGGTGAGCGCATGGCGTTGACTGCCTGCGCCACGACCTTGAGCGCGTCCACGTCCAGCCCCGAGTCGGTTTCGTCGAGGATGGCCAGGCGCGGCTGCAGCAGGGCCATTTGCAGCATGTCGTTGCGCTTTTTCTCGCCGCCGGAAAACCCTTCGTTGACCCCGCGCTGCAGGAACTTCTCGTCCATGCCGAGTTCGCGCATCAGCGCTTTGACCCGTTGCAGGAATTCCATCGCGTCCAGCTCGGGCAGACCGCGGTGTTTGCGCTGCGCGTTGAGCGCGGCCTTGAGCAGGTAGACGTTGGACAGGCCGGGAATCTCCACCGGGTACTGAAACGCGAGGAACAGCCCGGCGAGCGCGCGCTCCTGCGGCGGCAGCGCCAGCAGGTCCTGGCCGTCGAAGCGCACCGTGCCGCCGGTCACGCGGTAGAGCTCGCGCCCGGCGAGCACCTGCGCCAGCGTGGTCTTGCCCGAGCCGTTGGGCCCCATGATGGCGACCACCTCGCCGGGGGCGATGTCGAGATCGATGCCGTCGAGCACCCGTTTACCGTCGATTTCCACCCGCAGGCCACGGATTTGCAACAGCGGCTGCGTCGCTTGCGGTTGAAGCCTGGCTGGCATTTGCATGTTTGTTTCCTCTGTGGCGTTTCAGCCCACGCTGCCTTCGAGGCTCACGCCCAGCAGCTTCTGAGCCTCGACGGCGAATTCCATCGGCAGTTGTTTGACGACTTCACGGGCGAAGCCGCCGACGATCAGCGCCACCGCGTCCTCCGCGGAAATGCCGCGCTGCATACAGTAAAAAAGTTGGTCTTCGCCGACGCGCGAGGTCGTCGCCTCGTGCTCGACCTGCGCGCTGGGGTTGCGCACCTCGATGTACGGAAAGGTGTGCGCGCCGCAGCGGGCGCCGATCAACAGCGAGTCGCACTGCGTGTAGTTGCGCGCCCCTTCGGCCTTGGGCAGCACCTTGACCAGGCCGCGGTAGGTGTTGCTGCCCCGTCCTGCGGAAATGCCCTTGGAGACGATGGTGCTTCGGGTGTTGCGGCCGATGTGGATCATCTTGGTGCCAGTGTCGGCCTGCTGGAAATGGTTGGTCAGCGCCACCGAATAGAACTCGCCGACCGAATCGTCGCCGCGCAGCAGCACGCTCGGATACTTCCAGGTGATCGCCGAGCCGGTTTCCACTTGTGTCCAGGAAATGCGCGAGCGCGCGCCGCGGCATTCGCCGCGCTTGGTGACGAAGTTGTAGATGCCGCCCTTGCCGTCCTTGTCGCCGGGGTACCAGTTCTGCACCGTCGAGTACTTCACCCGCGCGTCGTCGAGGGCGATGATTTCCACCACGGCGGCGTGGAGCTGGTTTTCGTCGCGCCGCGGCGCGGTGCAGCCTTCCAGGTACGAGACCTGCGCACCCTCGTCGGCGATGATCAGCGTGCGCTCGAACTGGCCGCTGTCCTTGGCGTTGATGCGGAAGTAGGTGGACAGCTCCATCGGGCAGCGCACCCCCTTGGGGATGTAGACGAAGCTGCCATCGGTGAACACCGCGGCGTTGAGCGCGGCGAAAAAATTGTCTCCCGGCGGCACCACCGTCCCGAGGTATTGCTGCACCAGTTCGGGGTGGTTTTGCACCGCATCGGAGAATGAACAAAAAATGATGCCGTGCTGCGCCAGCTTGTCTTTGAAAGTAGTGGCCACCGACACCGAATCGAACACCGCATCCACCGCCACGCCGGCCAGCGCAGCGCGTTCGTGCAGCGGGATGCCGAGTTTTTCATAGACGCGCAGCAACTCAGGGTCGACCTCGTCGAGGCTTTTGGGCGCCTTGTCGCGCTTGGGGGCGGCGTAATAATGAATCGCCTGATAGTCGATGGGCGGATGGTGGATCTTGGCCCAAGTCGGCTCGGCCAGGGTCAGCCAGTGACGATACGCCTTCAGCCGCCATTGCAGCAGGAACTCCGGTTCGTTCTTTTTGACGGAAATGAGCCGGATGATGTCTTCGTTCAGGCCTTTCGGGGCGAGGTCGGAATCAATCGGCGAGATGAAGCCAGCGGCGTAATCGCGTTCGAGAAATTCGACCAGTGAGGGATTGCTCTGGCTCATGCGGTCTCTCCTTGGCAGGACTTGGGGCTTTCCTCAGGCGGTTTGGATAGCTTGGGCGGCTTTGATGCCTGATGCCACCGTTTGGGCGGTTGTCGTGTGCCTCGCACCCGAAGCCAAAACCATCTGGCACACATGCTCCAGCCGCTCCACATGCTCGAAGGCATCGAAAGGCGAGTGACCAATGGCAACGCAGCCATGACGATCCAGACCGACGATATGCGGCATGTCGCTCTGCGGCGGAGCGAAGGACGCGGCGCAAGCCCGCGCGAGTTCCTCGCTGGTAGCCGCCAGCGGCGGCACATTGCGCCCGACCCGGGTATAGCGGGTGACCTCCGGGAATTGCTCGGACAGCTCACGCAAATCCCAGTTGGCGAACATCGCCGCCACGATATGAGTCGGATGCAGATGCAACACAGTGTTGAAACCCGCTGGCAGCAGCGCCTGCAGCAGTTGATGCAATGCGAATTCTCCGGAAGCTCCAGCGGGTGCAGTAATGGCGCGACCAGGCACTAGCCGGTCCGCGGGGACGTGAAGCATCTGCGCGACATTCAGCTGTGCCTTGATCACGCCGCTTTGTGAAATCCAGAATCCATCGCCCGCAGCATCGCTCACCGAGATATTGCCATCACGGTGGGTGATCCAGCCTTTGGCGTACGCCGCATGCAGGGCGCTGCAAGCCTGCGCGATTGGTGTGGAGGATTCAGGAGCGAGTGTCGGTGGGGTGTTCATGAGGGGGATGATTTCATTTATGAGGTGGTGCGGTATTGCTCGGGTGTGTGGCCCAGCTATAGGTCGAAAAGCTGACGCCCAGATCACTCCATGGAATGCCTTGAATAGGTAATGTTTTTACCACTTAAAGGGTGCGGGTGAACTCCTCAGCACAATACCCCCTCTCAGGAAGGGGAGGTTAGCGAAGTAACCGGCAGAGGCTGCAAACCGCCCGAGGGCACCCTGAATGCCCTGTGGAAAATCAACGACTCAAAGGAGTGACTTGAGCGAGTCAGAGCTACGGCGTGCGGCAAGAAATCATGTGATCAACGTCGCGCCTTGCTTTACTTTGCCTTTTTTGCTTCTTTTGCGTCAAGACCGAAGTCCATCCAGTCCTCACCTAGTAATTCAACGGGGTGCTGTGTGCGCTCGGAGCCGTTTCCGCAGCGCATGGAGTCGGCCGGGCAGTACCGGCTACATCCCCAGCAAATGCGTTCAGGGTGTGCCGGATGATTGGGGAATTTTTTCTGCTCGAAAGTCATAGCAATCGGTTTGCCTTCCGTTTTCGCTTTACGAGAACATGCCAAACCGCCCAAAATTGCCTCATCCCCTCTGGGAGTCTGAGTCTGAGGCGAAAGAAGCACGTCTGAGGACGTTTTCATGGGACACCAGAAACTGTGCTGCGTTCCTGATACACGTCAAACCGTCGCCAAATCGACAGGATCGCGCCCTGCGGGGACAATCTGCGCTCGAACCGCACGCCATGCCGTCATGAAACGCAACTGGACACTCACCGCCAAAATCGCCCTATTCTCAGGGACGTTCCTGCTGTTGTCGCTGATGTCCGTTGGAGCGACTTTATGGATTTCCTGGAATCTCGAGGGCGGCGCAGCGGCGGTTAACGTCGCCGGGCAATTGCGCATGCTCAGCTACAAAGTGGCGCTGTCCGCGACGGACCTCGACGACACCCAACTTTCCTCCGATCTGCAGCTTATCCAGGACAATCTTGTGTTGCTGCACGCGGGCAGCCCGTCACGACCTCTTTATGTTCCTTGGGATGGCATCATTCGCCAGCGCTACGACGCCGTGCGTGCGCACTGGCAGAGTTTGCAACCACGCTGGGAAAGCGCATCACAAGCCCACCCCGTGCCGCGAGAGGAAGTTAACCAGTTCGTCACACAAATCGATGCTTTCGTCAGATCCATAGAGCATCGCCTGGATTTCTGGACGACTGTGCTCCACGCGTTTCAGATGGGTCTGGCCGTTCTGGTAGTGATCGGAGCGCTGTTGATGTTCTACGCAGCTTACCTATTTGTGCTCGATCCGGTAGGGCGCCTCAGTCGCGGCGTGCAAGCGCTTGAGCAGGGCGATTACTCGGCACGGGTCGACATCAATACCACCGACGAGCTCGGCGATCTCGCCATCGGGTTCAACCGCATGGCCGGACAACTAAAGGCTGTCTATGACGAGTTGGAGGAGCGGGTGCGGCAAAAGACGGCCGCCCTGCGCACCGAGCAGCAGCGTCTTGCGGCGCTGTATTTGCCCGCGGTACTGGCCGAAGAAGAGCAGTGTCTGATGTCGGACACCTGCTTTTGCGGGCAGGCGCAGCATCACGGCGGCCCGCAGATCGTGCAGTTTCACCGGCTCCAGCCCGAAGGGCGGGCGCTGCCTGGGCGCGTGGCGTGTGAACGTCTGGGCTATGCCACGCTGCTGAGCATTCCCGTGCGGGCGCAGCAGCGCCTGCTCGGCGAGATCGATCTGTTCTTCCACGCCGAGCAATCCGCCGATGAAGCGCAGCATGCCCTGCTCGACACCCTCGCGGGCCACCTGGCTGCAGCCATGGAAAGCCTGCGCAGCGCCGCGCTGGAACGCGAGGCCGCGGTGTCGCAGGAGCGGGCTTTCCTCGCACGCGAGCTGCACGATTCCATCGCGCAATCGTTGGCGTTCATGAAAATTCAGCTTCAATTGCTGCGCACGGCCCTGCAGGCGGGCAAGGTGGGGAAGATCGAACAGGTGGTGAGCGAGCTCGATGTGGGCGTGAAGGAAAGTCTGGCCGATGTGCGCGAGCTGCTGCTCCACTTTCGCACCCGCACCCAAGAGCAGGACATCGAGCCGGCGCTGCGCAGCACGGTGCAGAAGTTCGAGCTGCAAAGCGGTCTATCCGTCGACCTGGTTTTTCACGGGCATGGCCAGCCGCTCGATCCGGACGTGCAGATTCAGGTGCTGCACATCGTGCAGGAAGCGCTGTCCAACATCCGTAAACATGCCAAGGCCACGCAGGCCCGGCTGGTGGTGGACAGCCTGCCGCGCTGGCGCTTTGTCGTCTCGGACGATGGCCGTGGCTATGATCCGGAGGTCATCGCTCAGGATGGACAGGCCCATGTGGGCCAGCAGATCATGCGAGAGCGCGCTGCCGCCATCGGCGGGCATTTGAGCATCGAAGCCCAGCCCAAAGGCGGTGTGCGCGTCACCTTGGAACTGCCGGAATTCCCGGCCGCCGCGTCTGCACGCGCAACACGAAACACCGAGATTTCTCCCTATGCCACCTGACATCCGCATTCTGCTGGTCGACGACCATGCGCTGTTTCGTCGCGGCCTCGTAGCCTTGCTCGGTGAAGCGCCTGCCATGCAGGTGGTCGGCCAGGCCGGCGATGCGGGCGAGGCGCTACGGCTGGCCACGCAGTTGCAGCCCGACATCATTCTGCTCGACAACCATCTGCCGGGCGTTCGAGGCATCGACGCCGTAGAGAGTCTGCGGCAGGCCGCCCCGGCTAGCCGCGTGTTGATGCTCACCGTCAGCGAAGAGGCGGCCGACCTCGGCGCGGCGCTGCGCGCCGGAGCGAGCGGCTATCTGCTCAAGACCTGCGAGACCGACGAGCTGATCGGCGGCATTCAGCGTGCGCTGCGCGGAGAAGTCGTCATCGGCGCCGACATGGCCGGGAAACTTGCACAAGCCTTCATCGTTCCGGAACCGGCGGGCTCCGCAAAAGAAGAACTCCCGGCGGACGCGCAGAGTGAGAAAACGCCGCTCAGCCCCCGCGAGCGCCAGATCGCCGCCGCCATCGCTCGCGGCGCAAGCAATAAGGTCATCGCACGCGAACTCGACATCGCTGAAACCACAGTGAAGGTGCATGTGCAGAGTATCTTGCGCAAGCTCGACCTCAGTTCACGGGTGCAGATCGCCGTGTATGCCAGCGAACATGGCCTGTCGGTTTGATCTCTATCTCTTCGGGACTACACCATGCAAATCGCCGATTTCTCCGATCTCCTGCGCGCCGCAAAACAACAGGAGCTGCCGCAACGGCTGTACTTTGTTTTTGCTGCCATCGAACTGCCGGAAGATGCCAGTCCGGCGCAGCGCGCCCGTCATGCGGCAGGCGGTGGCGGCGCGCTCGTGCCCGTCATGGCGGTGGACAAATCACCAGACGACCTGTTGGATTTCGAAACGCTGGTTGAAGAGTCTCGGCACACTGGCACACCCTGGGACATGGTGTTCGTCACCACGCAAGCCCTTCCAGACCAGCCGATTCCCGACTCCGCAGAGGTGGAGCAGACCCTCACCGAGCTGATCGAGAACATTCGCATGGGTCAGATCGACTATTTCAACCGGCAAGCCTGGTCGGTGCTGATCGTCAGCACCTGGGCTTTCATGGTGTGTTTCATGGTGTGGATGATGTTTGCCGTCATCGGCATCCCCATCAAAAAAACCCTCGGGCTCAACGCCACCGAATTCGGTCTGCTGACCGCCATGCCGGTGCTCAGCGGCTCGCTGATCCGCGTACCGCTAGGCATCTGGACGGATCGCTACGGCGGACGCATCGTGTTTGCCGCCATCATGGCGGTTACCGTCATCCCCATTTGGATGCTGTCTTATGCCACACAGTACTGGCAATACCTGACCATCGGTCTGTTCATAGGTCTGGCCGGAGGTTCGTTTTCGGTGGGTACGCCTTATGTGGCCCGCTGGTTTCCGAAGGAGCGCCAGGGGTTGGCGATGGGCATTTTCGGCGCGGGTAATGCCGGCGCGGCAGTGAACAAATTTCTCGCTCCGGCTTTGGTTGTGACCTTCGGTTGGACCATGGTGCCGCATGTGTATGCCGCCGTCATGCTCGGCACGGTCATTCTGTTCTGGGTGTTCAGCCACCACGACAAAAGCCATGTGGTGCAGGGACAGACCCGTTTCATGGATCAGTTGAAGGCCCTGCGCGATCCCGGCGTGCTCAAGTACAGCCAGTACTACAGCATCGTGTTCGGCGGCTATGTGGCGCTGGCGCTGTGGATGGTGCAGTACTACGTCGGCGAATACAAACTCAGCCTGCCTGTGGCCGCACTACTGGCCGCGGCCTTCTCGTTGCCTGGCGGCGTGTTGCGCGCGGTGGGCGGCTGGCTGTCCGACAAATTCGGCGCGCACAGCGTGACCTGGTGGGTGCTGTGGGTGAGCTGGGTGGCGCTGTTTCTGCTGTCTTACCCGCAAACCCAGCTCACGGTGCAGACCACCGGCGGGCCGACGACCTTCCACATCGGCCCGAATGTCTACGCCTTCACCGCGCTGATGTTCATCCTCGGCATCGCCTTCGCTTTCGGCAAAGCCAGCGTGTTCAAGTACATCGCCGACGACTACCCGGCCAATATCGGCACGGTCTCGGGCATCGTCGGGTTGGCAGGCGGCATGGGCGGCTTTCTTCTTCCCATCCTGTTCGGCGCGCTGCTCGACCTCACCGGCATTCGCTCTTCGGCCTTCATGCTGATGTATGGCGTGGTCTCGGTTTCGCTGGTGTGGATGTTCTTCACCGAGGTCCGCCGCACCGATGTGTTCAAGCCGGCTTCCGTAACGCGCGGCCAGCCTGCCGCTATCCAGCCCCATTGAGCCTCAGGAGAAAAACATGTCCAGTCATGTCATCAAACATTGGAACCCGGAAGACCCCGCGTTCTGGAAAAGCGAAGGGCAGATCGTCGCCCAGCGCAATCTGTGGATTTCCATTCCGGCGCTGACCCTCGCCTTCGCGGTGTGGATGGTGTGGTCTGTGGTGGTGGTCAAGCTGCCGCAGGTGGGGTTCAAGTTCTCCACCAATCAGTTGTTCTGGCTGGCCGCGTTGCCCGGCCTGTTCGGCGCCACGCTGCGCATTTTTTATTCCTTCATGGTGCCGATTTTTGGCGGGCGGCGCTGGACGGCGATTTCCACCGCCTCGTTGCTGTTGCCCGCGCTGGGCATCTATTACGCTGTGCAGAGCCCTTCGACCCCGTATGAGATCTTTGTCATTCTGGCCCTGCTCAGCGGCTTCGGCGGCGGGAACTTCGCCTCGTCGATGGCCAATATCAACTTTTTCTTCCCCAAGGCGCAAAAAGGCCTGGCGCTGGGGCTGAACGCCGGGCTGGGCAATCTGGGCGTGTCCATCGTGCAGTTCATCGTGCCGCTGGTCATCACCGCAGCGGTCTATGGCGTGCTCAGCGGCGATCCGCAGACCGCCGTGACGGGGGGAAAGAGTGCACCGATCTGGCTGCAGAACGCCGGGCTTGTCTGGGTTCCCTTCATCATCGCCTCCACGCTGGCGGCCTGGTTCGGCATGAATGATCTGGCCGATGCCAAAGCATCCTTCGCCGATCAGGCGGTGATTTTCAGGCGCTCGCATACCTGGCTGATGAGCCTGCTCTACACCGGCACCTTCGGCTCGTTCATCGGCTACTCGGCAGGATTTCCGCTGTTGATCAAGTCGCAGTTTCCCGGCATCGTCGCGCTGGACTATGCCTGGCTCGGGCCGTTCGTCGGCGCCCTCATTCGTCCGGTCGGCGGTTGGTTGGCCGACAGGCTCGGCGGCGCGCGCGTGACCTTCTGGAACTTCATTCTCATGGCGCTGGGCGTCGTCGCCGTGCTGTATTTCCTGCCGCAAGGCGGGGTAGGCGGCAACTTCACCGGTTTTCTCGCCGCGTTCATGCTGCTGTTCGCTACCACGGGCATTGGCAATGGCTCGACCTTCCGCATGATTCCGGTCATCTTCCTCACCGACCGCACACGCGCTGCTGCCGGACAAGGCCCTGCTGCGCAGGAGCAGGCGGTGAAAGACGCCAACAAGGAAGCGGCTGCAGTGATTGGTTTTTCCTCGGCCATCGCGGCTTACGGCGCGTTCTTCATTCCCAAGAGCTACGGCAGTTCCATCGCCATGACCGGCGGCCCGCAGGCTGCGCTGTACGGCTTCATCGCCTTTTACGTGCTGTGCGTGCTCGTGACTTGGTGGAACTACAGCCGCAAGAACGCCCCGATGCCCTGCTAATACCCTGAACCCACGGAGACCATCATGAGTCATTTTCTCGACCGCCTGACCCACTTCACCAAATCCCGGCCCAAGTTTGCCGATGGCCACGGCGAGGTCACCACCGAAGACCGCACCTGGGAAGACGCCTACCGCGGCCGCTGGCAACACGACAAGATCGTGCGCTCCACTCACGGCGTGAACTGCACCGGCTCGTGCTCGTGGAAAATTTATGTCAAGGGTGGCATCGTCACCTGGGAAACGCAGCAGACCGACTACCCGCGCACCCATCCCGACATGCCCAACCACGAGCCGCGGGGTTGTCAGCGCGGCGCCTCGGCGAGCTGGTATCAATATTCCGCCAACCGGGTGAAGTACCCGATGGTGCGCGGCCGCCTGATGAAAATGTGGCGCGAGGCGCGCAAGACCCTGGGCCCGGTCGACGCCTGGGCCAGCATCGTGCAGGACAAGGCCAAGCGCAGCGAGTACCAGAAGCTGCGCGGCATGGGCGGCTTTGTGCGTGCGGATTGGAACGATGTCAACGAACTCATCGCTGCCGCCAACACCTACACCATCAAGACCTACGGGCCCGATCGCATTTTCGGGTTCTCGCCGATTCCGGCCATGTCAATGGTGTCGTTCGCCTCGGGCGCGCGTTACATCAGCCTGCTTGGCGGTGTGATGGGAAGTTTTTACGACTGGTATTGCGACCTGCCGCCCGCTTCGCCGCAGACCTGGGGGGAACAAACCGACGTCCCCGAGTCGGCCGAGTGGTTCAACGCCAACTACATCATGGCCTGGGGCTCGAATGTGCCGCAGACCCGCACGCCCGACGCGCATTTCTACACCGAGGCGCGCTACCGCGGGGCCAAGACCGTGGCGGTTTCGCCCGATTACTCCGAGGTCGCCAAGCTCAGCGACGAGTGGCTGCATCCCAAACAGGGCACCGACGCGGCGATGGCCATGGCGTTAGGCCATGTGATCCTGCGCGAATTCCACTTCGGCGAAAAGCCTTCGGCCTATTTTCTCGACTATTGCCGTCGCCTCACCGACATGCCCTTGCTGGTGCGCCTGGAAGAACGCACCTTGCCCGACGGGCGCAAGGTGCTCACAGCAGGCCGCACGCTGCGCGCCAGCGATTTTGCCGACAAGCTTGGGCAGGGCGACAACCCCGAGTGGAAAACCGTGGCCTTCGGCAGTGAAGGCGAGGTGGTGCTGCCGCATGGCTCGATCGGTTTTCGCTGGCAAGCGCAGGGCGAGGCCAGGAGCCAATGGAATCTGCAGCCGCGCGACGCGCGCAGCGACAAGGAATGTGAATTGGCCCTCACCCTGATCGAGCGCATGGACGGCGCAGCCGAGGTCGGGTTTCCGTACTTTGGCGGAGTGCACGCCGAACACCATCCGGGCAATGTTCAGGACGACGTCCTGATCCGCAAGGTTCCCTACCGCACACTGAGTCTGGTGGACGACCGGGGGGAGCAAACCGCCGCAAGGGTCGCCACCGTGTATGACCTTCTTGCCGCGCACTACGGGATCGACCGTGGTCTCGGCGAAGAACCCCATCCTTGCGCCAAAAGCTACGCGGACAATGTTCCCTACACCCCTGCCTGGCAGGAAAAAATCACCGGCGTTCCCGCTGACGTTGTCGAACGCATCGCCCGGGAATTTGCCAGCAACGCGGACAAGACGCATGGGACCTCGATGGTGATCCTCGGCGCCGGGATCAACCACTGGTACCACGCCGACATGAATTACCGGGCCATCATCAACATGCTGATGATGAGTGGCTGTATTGGCGTGCCCGGCGGCGGCTGGGCGCATTACGTCGGGCAGGAGGCGCTTCGCCCGCAATCGGGCTGGTCGGTGCTGACGTTTGCACTGGATTGGGTCAAACCGCCTCGCCAGATGAATGCCACCAGTTTTTTCTACGCGCACACCGATCAGTGGCGCTACGAAAAACTGGGGGTCGATGAAATCCTCTCGCCCCTGGCCGATCCCAAGGCATTCGGCGGCAGCATGATCGACTACAACGTGCGCGCCGAGCGCATGGGCTGGCTGCCCTCTGCGCCGCAGCTCCAGGCCAATTCCCTGCACCTGGCGCGCGACGCCGCAGCAGCCGGGCTTTCCGCCAAAGACCATGTGGTCAACGGCCTCAAGAGCGGATCGCTGCACATGAGCTGCGAAGACCCGGACAACCCGGTGAACTGGCCGCGCAATATGTTCGTTTGGCGCTCCAACCTGCTGGGCGCCTCGGGCAAGGGTTCGGAGTACTTCCTCAAACATTTGCTCGGAGCGAACAACGGTGTGCTCGGCAGCGAACTCGGCCCCGATGATCCACGGCCGCACGAAGTGCAGTGGCGCGACGATGCCCCCGAAGGCAAGCTCGACCTGCTGGTCACACTGGACTTTCGCATGAGCAGCACCGGTTTGTTCTCCGACGTGTTGCTGCCTGCGGCGACTTGGTACGAGAAAAATGACCTCAACACCACCGACATGCACACCTTCATCCATCCGCTGTCGGCGGCAGTCGATCCCTCCTGGGAGGCACGTTCGGATTGGGAGATATTCAAAGGGATCGCGAGCAAGTTTTCCGAGGTCTGTGTTGGGCACCTCGGCGTCGAGCGCGATGTGGTGCTCACCCCGTTGATGCATGACAGCGCAGCGGAACTCGGTCAGGGACTGGAGGTGCGCGACTGGAAACGCGGGGAAGTGGAACTCATTCCCGGCAAGACCGCTCCGAACATCACCGAGGTGCAGCGTGACTATCCCCATGTGAGCCAGTGTTTCACATCGCTTGGGCCGCTGATGGACAAACCAGACGGCGGTCACGGTCATGGCATTTCGTGGGATGCGCGCGAGGAGGTCCAAGCTCTGGGCGCACTCAACGGCCGGGTCAGTGAATCCGGCCCGGCTGAAGGCAGGCCGCGGATTTTGAGCGACATCGACGCCACCGAGATGGTGATGATGCTTTCGCCTGAAACCAATGGAAACGTCTCTGCCAAGGCCTGGGCTGCCTTGTCGAAAAAAACCGGATTGAATCTCAGCCACATGCCTGCGGGGCGAGAAGACGAGAAGATTCGTTTCCGGGACATCGTGGCGCAGCCCAGGCGGGTGATCAACTCGCCGACCTGGTCGGGCATCATCGATGAAAAGATTTGCTACAACGCCAGCTACTCCAATGTCCATGAAAACATTCCTTGGCGCACGTTGAGCGGGCGGCAGCATTTCTACCAGGACCACGCCTGGATGCGGGCCTTCGGCGAAGGTTTTGCCTTGTATCGCCCCCCGGTCAACCTCAAGGCCGTGCAGCCTGTGCTTGGCAAGTTCGCCGGGAACAAGGAAATCGTGCTGAACTGGATCACGCCGCACCAAAAGTGGGGCATCCATAGCACCTATGCCGATGGCCTGATCATGCTAACGCTCAGCCGTGGCGGACCCTGCGTGTGGATTTCCGAGGATGATGCCAAAGAGGCAGGGATCGTCGACAACGACTGGATCGAGGTGTTCAACGCCAATGGCGCGCTCGTCGCCCGCGCCGTAGTCAGCCAGCGCGTCAAACCAGGTATGGCCATGATGTACCACGCCCAGGAGCGCACGATCAATACCCCGGCGTCGCAGATCACCCAGGCCCGGGGCGGTGTGCACAACGCGGTCACCCGCGTGGTGCTCAAACCAACGCACATGATCGGCGGCTATGCGCAGCTCTCCTTTGGCCTGAATTACTACGGCACGATTGGCTCCAATCGCGATGCCTTTTGCATCTTGCGCAAGATGGACAAGGTGGAATGGATGGACGAGCCTGCGGGGCCGGCCTACAGCCACGAGCGTGCGCACCATATCGGACCGCAAGCCTGACCCCACGCCAACAGGAGAAACACAATGAAAGTTCGCGCCCAGATCGGCATGGTGCTCAACCTCGACAAATGCATCGGCTGCCACACCTGCTCCGTGACCTGCAAACAGGTCTGGACCACACGACCCGGGATGGAATACGCCTGGTTCAACAACGTCGAAACGAAACCCGGCATCGGCTACCCCAAGGAATGGGAAAACCAGAACAAATGGAAGGGCGGCTGGACTCGCACGGCAGGCGGCAAGCTGCAGCCCCGGCAGGGCTCGCGCCTGTCCATCCTGATGAAGATTTTCGCCAACCCCAACTTGCCGGAAATCGACGCCTATTACGAGCCCTTCACCTTCGACTACGAGCACCTGCACAAGGCGCCCGAACTCAAGGCCGCGCCTACCGCACGTCCGCGCAGTCTGATCAGCGGGCAGCGAATGGAAAAGATCGAGTGGGGCCCGAACTGGGAGGAGATTCTCGGCGGCGAGTTCGCCAAACGCAGCCGCGACGCCAACTTCGAGGCGATGCAGAAGGACATCTACGGCGAGTTTGAAAAAACCTTCATGATGTATCTGCCGCGGCTGTGCGAGCACTGCCTGAACCCGGCCTGCGTCGCCTCGTGCCCATCCGGGGCGATCTACAAGCGCGAGGAAGACGGCATCGTGTTGATCGATCAGGACAAGTGCCGCGGCTGGCGCATGTGCATCTCGGCCTGCCCCTACAAAAAGATTTACTACAACTGGGAAAGCGGCAAGTCCGAGAAGTGCATCTTCTGCTACCCGCGCATCGAAGCCGGGCAACCCACGGTGTGTTCGGAAACCTGCGTGGGCCGCATCCGCTATCTGGGCGTGCTGCTGTACGACGCCGACCGCATCGAAGAAGCTGCCAGCGTGGCCAACGAGAAGGATCTCTACGAAGCGCAGCTCGGCATCTTCCTCGATCCGCATGACCCGCAAGTCATCGATCAGGCCCGGCGCGACGGCGTGCCCGATGCCTGGCTTGAGGCCGCCAAGCGTTCGCCGGTTTACAAGATGGCGATGGAGTGGAAGATCGCCCTGCCGCTACACCCGGAGTACCGCACCCTGCCGATGGTCTGGTATGTGCCGCCGCTCTCGCCCATCCAGACCGCGGTGCAAAGCGGCATGGTGAGCGACAACGGCGCGCTGCCCGATGTGTCGCAACTGCGCATTCCGCTGCAATACCTCGCCAACCTGCTGACCGCAGGCGACATCGCCCCAGTCAAGCGGGCGCTCGAACGGATGCTGGCCATGCGCGCCTATATGCGGGGCAAGCATGTCGATGGCGCGGCCGATGTGGCGGCCATCGAGCAGGTGGGCATGCCTGCGGCCATGGTGGAAGACATGTACCGCATCCTGGCGATTGCCAATTACGAAGACCGCTTCGTCATTCCGACCGCCCACCGCGAATATGCCGAAAACGCCTTCGACCTGAAGGGATCCTGCGGCTTCACCTTCGGCAACGGCTGCTCGGACGGAGAGTCCGCGCCCTCGCTGTTCAGCGCCAAGAAGCGCCGGACCTTTGCCATCAAAGCGGAGATGTAATCATGCACGATCTATCCCGACAATTACGCGCCCTGGCCCTGCTGCTCGACTACCCGAGCGAGGCGATGCAGTCGCATCTGGGCGATCTCGCCTCGGTGCTGGGCGCACTTGAGCCCGACCAGCCTGCTGCGCGTGAATCGCTGCGTGGCCTGATCGACCATATGACCGCCGCCGATCTGATGGACTTGCAAGCCGAGTTCGTTGACACCTTCGACCGCGGTCGCAGCACCTCTCTCAATCTGTTCGAGCAGGTCCATGGCGACTCGCGTGATCGCGGCCAGGCCATGGTCGACCTGCTGGCGCAATACCAGGAAGTCGGCCTCGACCTGCAGGCCAAAGAGCTGCCGGATTACCTGCCGGTCTATCTCGAATATTGCTCGGTTCTCGACCCGAGCGCGGCGCGGGAAGCGCTGGAAGAGGTCGCGCTCCTGGTGGCGCATCTCACCGTCGCGCTCGACCGTCGGGAATCCCCCTGGGTGGCCGTGACGGCCGCCGTTTGCCGCCTCTCAGGCGTGAATGATTGGCGGGCCTTGGTGGAACAGCAGACGGGACAGGAGACACGGCCGCCCACCCCCGGCCCACGCGACATCCAGAAAGAAGGGCTGCCCGCCGACTGGACTCCCGCCGGACTCGATGCGGTGTGGGCCGAGGAGCCGGTGGACTTTCTCGGCGCCTGCAATCCGCAGCATGCAACACCCTCCGAGCAGACCGTGCAGTTCATCCCACGCGCTGCGCAACCTCACTCCGCAGGAGTCTGACATCATGAACTGGAACGACTTTTTCTTCGGCGTCTACCCCTACATCGCCGGCACCATCTTTCTGGGCGTCAGCCTGGTGCGTTTCGACCGCGAGCAGTATCTGTGGCGCAGCGAATCGAGCCAGATGCTGCGCACCGGCACGCTGCGCTGGGGCTCCAATCTGTTTCACATCGGCATCATCGGCCTGTTCTTCGGCCATCTTTTCGGCCTGCTCACACCGCTCGCCTTTTTTGAGGCGCTCGGGCTGGAGCCGCATACCAAGCAGATCATCGCCATGGTCACCGGCGGCGCGCTGGGCGTGTTGATTTTCATCGGTCTAGTGTTGCTGATCTGGCGCCGCATTAGCGATCCGCGCATCGCCGCCAACACCAAGCCGATGGACTGGGTGACGCTGCTGTGGCTGCTGGCGACCTTGCTTCTAGGCCTGTCCACCATCATCGAGTCGGCGCAGCACACCGACGGCGTGGAAATGCTCGCGCTCATGTCCTGGGCCAAGCACATCGTGACCTTTCAGGGCATCGCCGCAGCCGCCTACATGGAACATGCGTCCTGGATTTTCAAATTGCACATCTTCTTCGGCCTCACCCTGTTTCTGATCTTTCCCTTCACCCGCCTGGTGCATATCTGGAGCGGTTTCGCTTCCGTGGGCTATCTGCTGCGCCCCTGGCAACTGGTTCGCAGCAAGCGCTAAGACCTGAGGAGACTCGAATGGACACCCCAATTTCCGCACCCGACATGCAAACCGAAGTCGTGCTGGATCGCCTGCGCCAGCGCGCCGCCGAACTCGGCATTCAAGCCGGTGACGATGAAACCTTGCTTGAAGCGGTGCTGCAGCATGATGTGCAAACGCCGGAGCCAGGCGTGGCTGAATGCGAACGCTATTACGCGCAGCACGCTGACGCCCTGCGCCAGGGCGATATGGTTGAGGCCGACCACATTCTGTTTGCCGTCACATCCTCCACCCCCATCGACGCCCTGCGCCACAAGGCCGAAGATACCCTCTACGCCCTGCTGGCCGACAGCAGCGGCTTTGCCGAGATGGCGCGCGGCTTGTCCAACTGTCCGTCGGCCCAGATCGGCGGCAACCTGGGCCAACTCACCGCCGACCAATGCGTGCCAGAGTTCTGGCAAGCCTTGATGGAACATGCTGAGCCGGGTCTGCTGCCGCGACTGGTGCGCACTCGGTTTGGCCTGCATATTGTGCGTATTGCCCGTATCGCTCGGGGACAGTTGCCTCCGTTCGAGGCGGTGCAGGCGCAGATCGCACAGACCCTCAGACAACAATCACTGGTAAGGGCGCTGCAACTCTATGCTGAAGATTTGGAGCAGCATGCCACCCCCTCAGAGGGCTCTACGTCGGACGTTGCCTGTCCCAGCCCGCAAAACTGAAGGCATCCAGACCGGCCGGAGTCACACCATGTCTGCCCTCTCGATACTCGACACGCCCGTACCGGGCACTGTGGGGCGCACCGCCTATGCCGACCTCACGGCAACGCTGATTCAAACCCGGCAGCAACTCGCCCCCAAGCGCCTGTTCGCTCCAGGGCCGGATGCTCGGCAGATTCACGCCTATTTTCAAGCCGCAGCGGCGGCGCCGGATCATGGGCAGATTCTTCCCTGGCGCTTCGTTGTGGTGCCCGCAGCAAGCCGTGCTGCACTTGGCGAGGTTTTCGCTCAGGCCCTGCGGGAGCGCGACGCCAGCGCCAGTGACAAAGAACTGGCAGAGGCCCGCGACAAGGCGCACCGCGGGCCATTCGTCGCCCTGGCCATCGTGCGTGACGCCACAGACGATCACCCCGAAATTCCATTGCAGGAACGGCTGATCTCTCTGGGCTGTGCGATTCAAAACCTGCTGCTCAGTGCCCATGCCGATGGTTTTGGCTCTGGCCTGGTCAGCGGTCAGGCTATGCAGACCGCCCGCTTGCGCCGTTTGTTTGCCTTGGGGCACAACGAGCAGGCCGTGTGCTTCGTTGCCATCGGTACTGCAGACCGGCGCAAGCCCATCCGCCCGCGGCCTGACCCGGCCCTGTTCGTATCCGAATTGAACTGCGAGGCCGATCATGTCTGACGAGCAGCTCGCGCGTCGTGCCACATCTGCTCACGGGCGCGGGGCCGGAGGCGCGCTGTATGGAGAAGCCCCGACCGAAGCCCGCAATCTAAATCCTGGCTGGCGTTGGGGAAAGAGACCATCCTGCCCGCCGCCGACCCTGGGCCCGAAGTACCGCACCGCACAGAGCAGCGAGCGGTCGTTTTGCTACTCGAACGCTTGATGGACTACCCCATGGTGCGTCGGCGCGTCGAGCAACACAACCTCAGTCTGCCCAGTCTGCACGGTTGGCACTATGTGATCGAAGAGGGTCAGGTGCATGTGTTCGATGTGCGCGGTGGACGCTTCATTCCGTCCTCCGAATCGGCCCATAGCGGCACGGGCCCCTATGCCGACGCTCCCGCCGATGACGGCCAGCCGACAGCTCTGCCCCACGCCCTATGAATATCGCAGATCTAGGCGACGCGGTGCGCCAGTCCATTTCGGCGCAGCTCGACATCTTGCCCCCAATTGCAGAGGTCAGTTCGCTACTGTTCAACTTCGAATCGGACTACGCAAAGACCTTGTGCTGCATGCCCATGCTCGTGCGCTACAGACTTGATGAGTGCCGGATCAAACTCTCGCTGCAAGACTGGCAAACCCTCGATCTGGCAACGCGCAAAAGACTCATCACCGAGGATGTCGATCCACTTGGAGGGAAGAGACGCTATCGGCACCTGCTCGTGCAGGCCATCGTCCATCAGGCCAAGACCCGGGTGGTCAGAATGCCTGCAAGCCAGGAGGAATTGGAATGGAACTGCTTGTATCTGCCGGATCGCGTGCGGCAAGCCGCTGTGGATAAGGCCCTGCGACTTGATGGCCCGCGTGCCTGGTCAGAACTCAACGCCCTGCAACGCTTCGCCCTGTTCAAACTGACCCGGCCGGGTCACAGGAATCGCAACTTCCTTCTTGCCCTGCGGGAGTTCGGCCTGTGCGCTCAGTCTGTGCAGACCTAACCGACGGCAACAAGGGCGAGCCACACCTCGGTGCGCCCAAAGAGAGGGGCGGCTCGACCACGGCCGATGCGCTGTTGGCACCGATGCCTGAACGCCCATGCAACAAGCCAACCCGAACCTGATTGCAACAGTGTGGCAGATTTGATGCCTGACGGGTCGCCTTGGTTGGCCCCGATCGCGTGATTCGCCCATGCCAGTGGCGTCACGCCACCGATACGTTGCCACCGAGTCGATACCCCATCGCCTTGTACCCACGCTGGCGTTTGTCCCACATCCGCAGCAGCGCCGGGTGACCGGTGTCCACAAAGTCGATGATCCGCACGTCAGTCTTGCTGGCGTGGTCACGGTGCAGGCGCCCGGCATACTGCTGCAGCGTCCCCTTCCAAGACACCGGCATCGCAAGGACCAGGGTGTCGAGCGGCGGGTGATCGAATCCCTCGCCAACCAGCTTGCCGGTGGACAGGAGGACGCGCGGCGCATCGGGCGCAAGTGTATCCAGATCAGCCACCAGCGCCGCTCGCTGCTTCCTGGACATTCGGCCGTGCAAAACGAAGGGCGCCGGCTCCAACCCATCGAGCGCCGCCTTGATCGCATCGAGGTGTTCAGTGCGTTCGGTCAGAACCAGCACCTTGCGTCGCTGCGCGACGGCTTCACGCACCTCGGAAGCGATGGCTTCTGTTCTGGCCTGGTCATTGGCGAGATGCCGAAACACGTCCTGAATGCCTGCATCGGTTGGCAGATCCATCCGTGTGAAGCGTGAACGCGGCAGCACCTCGAGATCGTGCGGTGCACTGGCTGGCGTCGCCGCCGTGTATCGGATCGGACCGCACTGCATGAAGATGATGGGCTGGTGACCATCACGGCGGATCGGCGTCGCTGTCAGGCCCAGCACGTATTTCGCTTTCGCCCGTTTCAGGATGGCGTCGAAAGACACCGCGCCGACGTGATGACACTCGTCGACGATCACCTGCCCATAGTCCTCGACCAGTGGGTTCACCTCGCCCTGGCGGGACAGGGACTGCATCACGGCGATATCGATCTTGCCCGTAGGTTTGGCCTTGCCGCCGCCGATGGTGCCGACCACGCCTTTGGCGACCCCCAGAAAGGCCTGCAGGCGCTGCTGCCACTGCTTGAGCAGTTCCGTGCGATGCACCAGCACCAGGGTGTTGACGCCCCGCCGGGCGATCATCGCGGCGGCGGTGACCGTCTTGCCGAAGGCGGTTGGCGCGCACAGCACGCCAGCATCGTGGGTGAGCAGTCCGGCAACTGCGGCCTCCTGATCGAGGCGCAGGCTGCCGACAAACGACACGTCCAGCGGCTGGCCGCCGAAGCGTTGGTCTCGCAGGTCACAGGCAATGCCGTTCTCTCGTAGCAAGGACAGCGCGGCATCCAGGCAACCGCGCGGCAGGGCGATGTGCTGGGGATAGCGCTCGGCGCAGCCAATGACGCGCGGCTTGTCCCACACCGACATCCGCATCGCCTGGGCCTTGTAGAACTCAGGGTTCTGGAAAGCCGCCAGCCGGATCAGCCGGTTGGCCAGAGCCTGCGGCAACTCGGCCTTCTCGAAATAGATCAAATTGGCCAGCGTGACGGTCAGTGCCTTCGGCATCGGCCCGGCCAGCTTCTTGGTCGATATGTTCTCGCGCCTCCAAGGGGTGGCCAGGTTCTCGTCATCGATGAAGTTGACATCCTGCGGATGGACGCCACCCGTGGCCCGCAGGATGGTCGGCTCGATGTCGTGCGCGTCCATCGACTGGATCGACGCGAGAAACGCCCATTGATCGGGGTACGGTCGAAGACCCGCATCGACGAAGACGCTGAAACCCTGCTCCCTCGGACCCCTCTGCAGCGGCAAGGCGATCAGGTTGCCGAACCCGCCCTTGGGCATGGTGTCCTGGTTCGGAAACAGCCGGTCATAGGATTCCAACTTCAATTGCCGGGTATGCGAACAGGTGTGGCTGATGATGGCAGTGCCAAGGCGCCTTGCGTCACGAGCCGAAACGCGGCGGGCGAAAAACACCCACGCATGCGCACCATTCCCAGAGCGAGAGATTTCCAGCGCAGCCGGAACCCCCAGTTCGTGGCAGGATTGCATGAAGGCTCGAGCATCATCACGCCAGTCTGCCTCGTCAAAATCGACTGCAAGAAAGTGGCAGGTGTCATCCTCCAGCAGAGGATAAACGCCGATCGTGTGCTTGCCAGCCAGATGGTCGTAGATCACCGCATCGGACAGCGGGATCAGCAGACGGTTGCCGCAGTCACCGCACTTGATACGCGGCTTCTCACAAACACCGGCACGCCACTCGTTGGCGCAGGCTGGGGCATAGCCCGATTTGCCAGAGGTCTTGCCCTCCCAGCGGATCGGGTACACATCTGTTCGCCCACGAAATAGACGGCGGAACAGTGCCACCTTCTCGCCAGCGGACAACCGGGATGGCTCGGGCTCCTGTTCGGCAACTACTGGCTGTGGCAGCGCCCGCTATTCGATCGCATGAGATTCGAGCAGTGAGATCAGGCGGGCGTTTTCGGCTTGGAGGACTTTCAGCTCCAAGGCCAGATCGACCTCCGGGCTGTTCATCCGGCGCGAACAGCTGTGAAAGCCCCACGCCGCCAACCCCGCCGACACGAGCATCGATGTCGCCCTGCACCAAGCCGAATTGGAACGCGCCCGTCAAATCGTCACGGAGCGTGATATGCGCCGGAACTTCGCTATCAAAGTAGTCAGCGTCCCAGACTTCCATGCCGGTAATGCGCCAGGCGCCCAGCACAGCCTTCTCGGATTTGTTCATTCGTCCCCCTCCAATCCGGCCTCCGACCAGATGTGATCAAAGTCATCACCCACGCCCCAGCCGACGTCCTGGCCGAGTTGGCGCACTCGGTCGAGCCGGGCGAGGAATGCTTTCTGCTGCGCCTTGGGCAAGTCCAGCACGTATTTGAGCGCCTGCTCGAACATCCGCACCAGCGCGTCATAAAAGCCATCGTCGTCCATGCCGCATCCGGCCAGAAAATCGAACACTTCCTCGCAGTAAAACACCGTGAGTTCGGCCAAGCCCTCGGGCTGACCAACCGCCTTTTTGTAATCGCTGGTGGCCTTTTTGGCCTTGGCTACAGAGATCGGGTTGCGAAAGTCCGGCGGATTGATCCAGTGGATGATCACATCCTTGAAGGGCTCCAGCGGATCATCGCCCAAACCAAAGCGGGCGTGCAGAAACAACTTGTTGTCTTTGCTGGCGGCGTACAGATCTTGCACCAGCCCCAGCAGACCGACGCGGTCGAAATCGGCGAGCTTGGTTTTGACGTCGCTCCAACTGGGTGTGGATTTGGAAGGTTTCTTCGTCGCCATGTGCTTCAGTCCTTGTCAGTATTGAACCGCCCCGTGTTTCGTGGAGGCTGGTTGGTTTAAGTCATGCCGCAATGGCGTGTTGACTGGCGAGTTGCCGCCAGTAGTTTGCCTCAGCTTCTGCCGCAGGGATATAGCCCAGGGGTTCCATCAGTCTGCGGTTGTTGAACCAGGCGACCCATTGCAGGGTTGCCAGCTCCACCGATTCCTGGGTTTTCCAGGGGGCGCGGCGATGGATCAGCTCCGCCTTGTACAGCCCGTTGATGGTTTCGGCCAGCGCGTTGTCATAGGAGTCGCCCTTGCTGCCCACCGAAGGCTCAATGCCAGCCTCGGCCAGCCGCTCGCTGTAGCGGATGCTGACGTATTGCGAGCCGCGGTCCGATTGATGAATCAGCGCATCGTCGCGCCCCGGTTGGCGGGTGTACAGCGCCTGCTCCAGGGCACCTGGCACGAAGTCCGTGCGCATCGAACGGCTCACCCGCCAGCCCACGATCCGCCGGGCAAACACGTCGATGACGAAGGCCACGTATAGCCAGCCCTGCCAGGTCGACACGTCTGTGAAATCCGACACCCAAAGCTGATTGGGCCGATCCGCTTTGAACACGCGGTTGACCCGGTCCAGCGGGCACGGCGCCTTGGCGTCCGGGATCGTGGTGCGCACGACCTTGCCGCGCCTGGCGCCCTGCAATCCGAGCCTGCGCATCAGCCGCTCCACCGTGCAACGCGCCACCGCCACCCCTTCGCGGTTCATTTGCTTGCAGACCTTGTCGGCGCCATAGACCTGCATATTGGATTGCCAGACCTGTTGGATGTGGGCAATCAGTTGCTGATCGCGCTGAGCGCGTGCCGGCAGCAAGGCCGGGTTGCGCTGCCGTGCGGCATGCAGGCGGTAACCGCTGGGGGCGATCTGCAGGACTTTGCAGATCGGCTCGACCCCGAAGGCCTGCCGATGTTCGTCGACGAAGTTCCTCAACTCTTGAGTCGGCGGTCGAGCTCCGCCTGGGCGAAAAACGCGCTAGCCAGCTTGAGGATCTCATTGGCACGGCGCAGCTCCTTGACCTCGCGCTCCAGCTCCTTGACCCGCTGGGCTTCTGCCGAGGTCACGCCGGGGCGCGTGCCTGCATCGACCTCGTCGCGTCTGACCCACTCCAGCAGGGTGTGCGCCGAACAGCCGATCTTGGGGGCCATCGACTCCACAGCGGCCCACAGTGAGGGGTACTCACCGCGGTGCTCCTGCACCATGCGCACAGCGCGCTCGCGCACTTCAGGGGAAAACTTGTTCGATTTGTTCATGGCTCCATTCTCTTCAAGGTTGGAGCCTCCTCAAAACTCGGGGCGGTTCAAGTCGTGCCCGGATAATCCGCCTGAAGATCGGCGGCAAGCTGCTCCACCACCCCCTTGCCCCAACCCTCGGTCTGCTGGCGTTCGACGATCATCCGCCCGATGTACCAATACAGGCCGACCAGTTCCTGGTTGACCGCGCGCAGCGCCGCGTATTGGGCGGATTGAATGCGCGCCTTCACCTCGGCCAGCAAGGCCGGGTAATCCTTCGCCGTGGCGGCCGGCGCCGCAGTGGTCTTGCGTGCTGACGGTGCGGGCGCCTTGCGGGTGGTCGTTTTCTTACTCGTCGCCATCCGCGTCCTCCTCGGCGAGGTCGGCGTCCTCGTCGCCCAGCGCGGCAAGCTCGTCATCGCTGACCATGTCATCCTGGCCGGGCTGCTTGTAGCTGCCGTCGAACTCGATGTTTTGCGGTGCAATCTCGCGGTACACAGCCAGGTCGCGAGTGGCTGCTGCGGGTGCCAGGCCAAAGCGGCTTGTCAAGGCAGGCCGCCCAACTTCACCCATGTAGTACAGACGAAAGTCGATATACGCCAAGCGCTCGCGTTGGGCTTGGCTCAAACTTTCGACACGCTGAGAGTGCATG
>JABEBX010022044.1_pt1 | contig 25113 bp, 20 predicted proteins | sample 7245971 | NCBI WGS metagenome assembly JABEBX01 (sample SAMN14506365, study PRJNA622280) | hot springs metagenome | biome: hot spring [ENVO:00000051]|acidic hot spring [ENVO:00002120]; feature: spring [ENVO:00000027]|sediment [ENVO:00002007]; material: sediment environment [ENVO:01001048]... | reverse complement strand
AGGACTAAGACCTCGTTTCTATAAGAAAACTCAACGATATCAGATGGATCGTAGGATTGAGCGAATGAAAAAATTCCCTTATTGCATTTTTTGGGTTAATGCCCCGTCCCTCAGGATGAGGAACACCTCTTTATCTGCATAGGGCAAGAAATGGACAATACTTGCAGGTGTTTTCGTCCGAATCATCATGGACGAATGGTGCGGCAGGATCCAGCATTTCAGCCACAAGATTTCTTAACGATGGAATAAAAACCTTTTCCATCAGCTCTCCGCGCAGGTATTCATGTTTTGAGTCAAAAAGCGGGTTATCAGACTTGTCTTTATTTCTTATCATATAGAGGCTTGCATTGAGTCGTTCCCAGCCTGCGGTGCTTACACCGAGTTTATCCATATTATGATTGCAGAGATAAAGATACATGGGCAACTGGAAAGATCCGATAAGTTCCTTTATGGCTTCCCTCTTATCTAACACTTTACCTTTGTTGAGATAGGCAGTAAGCTTCGAGATTTTTGGAATCTTTGCCATACCTCCGGTCTTATAATCAATGATCAGGTAGTCATTACCTTTTTTGTCAATCCTGTCTATTTTACCGTGTAACCGGACAGGGGTTTCATGGATTGAAGTAAAATATGCGTAAAGGTCTTTTTCCAGACTGATCAGGTAAGGTTTATACGGTACATCTTGTCCATCTTCTTTTATAAACCTTTTGAGCAACCTTTTAATTATTTCTCTAAGTAAAAAGAATTCCCCATTTTCTTCTCCATGAAATGCCTTTTCAAACTCTTTTTCTATAAGCCTTTCAAGTATAGCATCATGGGAACGATCATAGGTATATGTCTTGTTCAGATAATCTTTATAAAATATCTCGAGTACCTTATGAATGAATAGGCCTATGTCCTTTGCTTCGATCTCATCACCAACCTCATCCGTTTCTTTTAATCCGAGAATGTACTTATAGTAAAACTGAGATGGACACACTATATAAGTGTCTACTGCACTTGGAGAAAGTCCCTTTGACATGATGCCAACGATTACTTCCATTATGCTGTGATTCTTTTCTATGCTTACCTTGTTTTGATCATGGATTTCAGTCTTCAATTGTTTTTTCACAAATCCTATTTTTCCTGTCAGCAAAGTCTCGCTTTCTTTTTCGAACTCCATGAGTCTCTTGCCTTTCTTTTCCTCCTCCCATATCATTTCTTCTATGAATCTGCTTCTCTCCGTATCCTCACTTTTTCTATAAATAAGATAGGCCTCTTTGGCACCTTTGATTAGCCTTCTGAAATGATACCTGAAAACATACTCCTGTTCCCTGTATGTTGGCAGCCCGAGCGTTTTTTTTACCTGAAGAGGAAGGAGCGGTTCATATTTAGAGACCGACGGGACGATCCCTTCATTACAATCAAGCAAAATCACCCTATCAAAATTTAAAACCCTTGTTTCAAGTAATCCGAGTATCTGTAAACCTTTCAATGGTATACCGTTGAAAGGTACGGCCTGTGCTTCGGCATAGCTATTAAATAGAGAGAAGATTTTTTGCCTTTCAAATTGTTCTTCCTTAAACTTCGCATTTTTTAATATATCTATGATATCCATCAATCCTTTTATGAAGGATGATGAAAATTTATAATGTATTGCAGAGCTATGTCTAAGAATCGACTGAATAACATTATCCAGGGCAGCGGCAAAATCGCGAACGATCAATCTATCGGGCTCAAATGGTTCAAAGAATAACATATGTAGTTCATTTATATATGATTTGATTGTATCTGCATCGATGGATTTGTTTTCTATATGTTGCAGATTATCTATTACCTGACTATATAGTTCTTCGGTTTCTACATCTCTTAACTTAAAAAAGACCTTGCCTTTATTTATAATGTACTTTTCTAATTGTTGAACAATGGTGTGTACGATTTGATCATGCATACCCTTTATATATGGATGCCTGAGCACTTTCAAATAGTCTTTTGCATAATAATGTCCATCATCCCTTCTTGATTCCTGTGCAGTAAAAATATCATCAATTAGGGCATAAAATGGCGTTCTCTTCAAAGGATAGCCCATCGTTACGTTATAATCATAAGGCAAATAATCCATAACGTTAGATAGAAGCGGTAAAAGTGTACCCGCGTCAGGTAAAATTATCGCTGTTTTGGATAGGGTTAAATCATTATCCTTCAATATATTATATGCCGATTCCACTTCTTCATGCGTATTAGAGGCCTCAAAAAGCACTATTTTAGGTAATTCAATGTTAGATTGGCCGTTTATATTTAACTCTGCGTCAAGGCTTTGTTTCATTGTTGTAACAGTTTCATCTGTTGTTTCTATTTGTGTAAAAAATGAGGTCTTTTTATTTTTAAGTAACGTCTTTATAACCTCTGCCTCTGCTTTTGTAAGTGCAATAAGTCCAACAAAATAGATATGATCGAATTCCTCAAGCGTTTTATCATGTATACCATAGGCTGCCCTATAATAGTTTAATCCCCTCGTTGTAAGATGCGCCTGATCCAGTTTTTTATGAAAGTCAGCCCTTATGTCGGAGAAACGACGAAGCAATTTCCCAAAGCCCTCTTGCATATTAGGCAGGCTTATGGAGGCAATACTTTTATCTTCAACAAGTTCTGTATCAAATTCCTCTATCACCTTGAATATTTCTATGCCCCAGAAAACAAAGTCTTCAAAGCTCTTGAACGTGTGTCCCTCTACCACCCTGTCTAATCCCTTCACTATGTGAAACAGCATATATACCGCATCCAACAATTCTATCTCTATTTTATCTTTGTCCGTCAGATAACGCATAAATTCAGTTATAGTAAATATACGTGGAGGGAAGAAGGACCGATTTAGCCTGTTTGAAATATAGTTTGTTATGTAAATGCCAGGCCTTTTTCCGGGAAATATCACGGCATACCGCGAAAGATCCGTATTGATTTTAGCCTCTTCAGTCAGCTTTTCACCAATATGGGCAATCAGATCTTCTTTATATGAGAATGCTTCAATAACAGCCATAATTTATGACAATAAATATTGTTTTTATACCGATATCGCTTATATCATATTTCTTACACCTTTGCATAAAAAGTTTCCAACCAGGAATCGCATTTCACCGACATTTAAGATGTATACCCATTCCCAAAAATGTTTTTAAATGTTCTAAAAAGGGTATTTACATTATAAATATTTAAGCTTATATAAAAAATCAATATCTAAAAAAGGAGTATGATATATGTCCTATAGTAATGACACCCTTTGCGGTATATTTCACAATCAAGCTCAAAGGTATGGAGATAAACATACATTCCTCAGGGGGAAATTCGACAAAGAGGGTAAATCTATTGACACATGGCGGTCTATTACATGGAAAGAAACGCAGGATGAAGTAATGGATTTGGCGGCCGGACTTTTGGTTCTCGGGCTGAAGAAGGGTGACAGGGTAGCTATCTTTTCGGAAAGCAGACCAAGGTGGATCATAGCAGATCAAGCTGTTCATGCGTGCGGTGCTATTGAGGTACCATTGTACCCGACACTCAGCAAAGATGAGCTTACTTTTATGCTGAAGGATAGCGGGTCAAAGATTGCAATCGCATCAACTCAGGAAAAAGCAGAGATGACACTAAAAGCGATAGGCACAGATTCCAATGTAAAAACCATTATTACAATGGGTCCGTGGGAAGGATCGAAACCAGAATTTGTATATACCTTCACAGAGGTAATGAGAATAGGACAAAGCAAAGGCAATAGAAAAACAATTGAAGAAAATATACAGTCGGTAAAGCCGGATGATATTGCTTCCATTATCTACACATCCGGGACTACGGGAAGACAAAAAGGTGCAATACTTACCCAGTCAAATTGGGTGGCCAATATGCATCAGAGTTCCAACTCTACATTGCTGAAACGTGTTGGTGAACTTGATCTACATCTGCTCAGTCTTGTCCATCTTCCTCTTTGCCATGTTTACGGCAGAACATCCGACTATCTTGTAAGCGGTCTTAAATTAGGCGGTATACTTGCGTTCGCTGAAAGTTTTGACACCATTCAAAAGAATCTTCTCGAATTAAGACCTAACGTTGTCGTAAGTATTCCCAGATTTTATGAGAAAACCTATGATATGGTACGTTCCATATTTTTAAGGCAGCATAACTTTTACAGGAAACTCTTTGATTGGTCGCTTCGTCAAGGCGAGAAGTTTACCAACAGTATGGCAACCGGAACAAGGCTTCCGCAACTCGATCTGTTAAAGTTCTCTCTCGCAAATAACCTTATGTTTAATAAGATAAAACAACAGGCAGGATTGGACAGATTGGTACTTGCCGTATCCGGCGGAGGTAAATTATCAAAAGAAGTTTGTGTTTTTATAAGGTCGCTGGGTATACAGCTCAACGAGGGTTACGGTCTTACAGAAACAGCTCCGGTTATAAATTTTAATGAGCCGGAATTTAGAGATATAGATGTCGATAAGCTTGGTTGGTTTAAAAGGAAAATGGTAGATTGGACTGTTGATCTTATGATTACCCAGCAGGCAAAGGGTAAATCGCCATATACAAACCCTATTCGTTCTCTGAAACTATCTCTCGCCTATAACACGGTAGCTCACAGACTCCAGATAAAACCTGGCACCGTGGGCAGACCTGTGTTATGGACAGAAGAAAAACTTGCGGAAGACGGAGAAATACTTGTGAAAGGGCCGCAGATATTCAAAGGTTACTGGAACATGCCCGAAGCGACAAAAGAAGTATTTACCGAAGACGGATGGTTCAAGACAGGCGATATAGGAGAGTTCGATAAAGAAGGGTTTTTGACCATAACTGATCGGAAAAAAGAGTTGTTCGTTACATCCGGAGGCAAAAATATAGCTCCACATCCGATCGAGCTGTCTTTAATAGCAAAACCTTATATTGATCAGGCATGTCTCGTGGGAGACGGAAGAAAGTACATAGCCGCACTAATTGTCCCGGATTTTAATGAGCTTAAGATATTCGCAAAGGACAATGGTATTCAATTCGCGAATGAAAAGGAACTCATGGAACACCCAAAGATCAAGGAACTCATCAAGAAACAGGTGGATGAGGTAAACGAGAATTTGGCACGCTATGAACAAATAAAATATTATACTATTCTCGAAACGCCTTTCACAGTGGAAACAGGTGAACTTACGCCAACACTGAAGTTAAAACGCAGGATAATAAATCAGAAATATAAAGATGTAATCGAATCTATGTTTGTAAATTCTTCATTTAATAGTAGTGAACAATAAAACTATCTCAAATGGCTAAAAAGGATGTTTCGTAGCATTTATGATTATGATGAAAATCCTTGACATATTTGTCAATTTTGCATTATACACACTTTAAAAGTAAGCTTAGAGGAGGAGAAACATGGGTAACATAGAAATACCGGCAGACATAAGCGTTAAAAAATATTTTGAGGAGATTGTCCCACAATTATTCCAAAGTGAATTAAAAAATCATCCAGTCAAGGGGATGGAAGGAATCGATTTCAAGCTGCAGTTCAAAATTACCGGAGATACCACAAGCACGTATAGTGTTGTCGTAAAGAACGGCTCCGATTTGCAGATAATGGAAGGTTCTATCCCGGATCCCCATTTAAGTTTTGAATTGAACGAAAAAGACTGGCGTGATTCCATCACAGGGAAAGAAGGTGCAGGATCCGTTATGGATATGTTCTTCAATCCATCTATGTTGAGCAGGAGTAAATATGACTCTTTAGTTGGTGTAAAGGGGAGTTTGAACCTTGCCCTTGGAAGAGAGTCCGGCACGCCCTTCAATGCAAAATTAAAGTTCAACAACGCAGATATACCCGTAAGCACAATAAGTATGAAGGCTACCGAGTATGGTGGAATGTTAAAGGGACAGATCAACCCGGTTACTGCTTTTATGTCCGGGAAGCTAAAGATAACAGGCGACATGGGTTTAGCAATGAAACTGCAGATGTTTATAAAATAACAAACAATTTACGCCACGGCATTAACGATAGAGATTTTCAATTTAAAAATGCAATAACCTGAAATTTTAGAGGAATTCTATCTTTGCCTTTTTTGTATCTGAGCGGCGCATTTCTCCTATTATATACGCTCTTTGCCGCTGTGATCGTATAATATTCAAAGACTTTTCAACCCTGTCCTTATCTACGATTATAATCATACCAATACCGTTATTGAATGTCCTAAGCATCTCCATATCATCGACATTGCCAAGCTTTTTGATCATATCGAAGATAGTGAGGCTATCCCATGAGTTTGTTTCGATAACAGCATAATACTTCTTTGGAAAAACCCTCGGTAGATTATCTATTATTCCGCCTCCTGTTATGTGAGCAGCAGCCTTTATGAATTTCAATTGAGAAAGTCTTTTTATCATTTTCACGTAGATGATAGTCGGTTTCAGGAGTTCCTCTCCAAGTGTGCATCCAAGTTCGTCTATATAAGCATCGAGCTTCATTTTTTTCTTCTCGAGAAGTACATATCTTGCCAGAGAATACCCATTGCTGTGAAGTCCGCTTGAGCCAATGCCTATAAGTACATCACCCTGTTTTATATCCGATCCATCTATAATACTGTCCTTCTCAACAATACCGGTCACAAATCCTGCAAGATCATATTCATCGTCCGCATAAAAGCCAGGCAGTTCCGCTGTTTCTCCTCCTATCAGCACGCAATCTGCCTGCTTACATCCATCAGCAATGCCCTTCACGATATCAGTAACAATATCGATGCGGATTTTTGATGTCGCAATGTAATCAAGGAACACTTCAGGCTCTGCGCCATTCACAACTATATCATTAACATTCATGGCAACAAGATCAATGCCAACTGTATTGTGAATACCCATTTTAAATGCTACTTTGAGCTTGGTACCAACGCCGTCCGTAGATGTAACAATAACAGGATGCTTGTACTTTTTCATGTCGATCTCAAAAAGACCCGCAAATCCACCTATACCAGAGAGCGTTCCCTTTTTAAAGGTGGTACGCGCAACAGGCTTTATTCTTTCAACAAAGGCATTACCTTTGTCTATGCTAACACCGGCATCGCTGTATTTCATGTCAATCAGCTTTTTTTCTCAAGAATGTAGGGATATCGAGTTCATCTTCATCGTAACCTGTCAACATAACCTTCTTTACGGACTTTACTGAATCGATCTCATCTATCTTCTTGTCTGTACGCTTAAACGCCGGGATCTCTCTGTTCCCATTATTGTGAATAACGGAAAGTTTGCCTGGATATTTTTCCTTTACATTCCTCTCTCCGAAACCTGTAGCAATAACCGTAACATTGAGGTTCTCGCCCATATCCTCGTCTATGACCGTTCCATAGATCACATTGGCGTTTTCATCCACCTGCTCCTTAACAAGCTCGCACGCCTCTTTAACCTCATTGAGCGTAAGAGATGCATCGCCCGTAATATTGATCAACACACCTCGTGCACCATTTATGGATATATCTTCAAGCAGCGGGTTTGATATGGCTTCCTGAGCGGCATCCTTTGCCCTCTTCTCCCCGCCACTTTTACCTGTACCCATCATGGCCATCCCCATTTCACCCATAACTGTTTTTACATCGGCAAAATCCACATTTACGAGCCCCGGGATTGTTATTATATCTGATATACCTCTGACGGCATGAACAAGTACATCATCTACCTTCAAGTAGGCATCGAGTACGGTCGTCTTATTATCCGAGATATTGAACAATCTGTCGTTCGGTATGACGATCAATGTATCGACATACTGGCTCAACTCTTCGATGCCCTTCTCCGCCTTTGAGATCCTCTTTTTCCCTTCGAATTCAAAGGGTTTGGTTACCACAGCAACCAGAAGTGCACCAAGAGACTTAGCCATTTCCGCTATAACAGGGCTTGCACCTGTTCCAGTACCGCCACCCATGCCTGCAGTCAAAAATATCATATCAGCTCCTGTAAGGGCATCTTTTATCTTAGACAAGTCCTCAAGGGCTGCTTCTTTTCCTATATCAGGATTCGCACCAGCACCGAGCCCTTTTGTTAATTTGGCGCCAAGCTGTATTTTATATGTCGCTTTATTTCTCGTCAGTACCTGCATATCGGTATTTGCCGCAATAAAGTCAACACCCTTCATTCCCTGCTTTATCATCGTATTAACAGCGTTGCCGCCACCACCACCGACACCTATAACCTTGATCTTGGCAGAATGATGATATTCACTACTCAACTCAAACATTTTATCCTCCTTTTCTTACAAATAATTTTGAAGCTATATTAGAAAAAAAACCTCTGATACTTCTCAACAGATCTATATCCCTTCCGCTGTACGCTCTGACCTGTGCATGTTTACTTCCATAAATAACCAATCCAACTGCCGTTGCGTAAGACGGATCCTTCACTACATCGGTAAGCCCACCAACACCAACCGGGAACCCTATTCTTACAGGCAGATTGAATATCTGCTCGCCGAGGTCGACTATGCCGTCAAGCAAAGAACTGCCCCCGGTTAGAACAACACCTGCTGAAATAAACTCCTTGAAGCCGGACTTCGCGAGCTCCTTGTCAACGAGAGAGAGAATCTCTTCAACCCTGAGTTCTATTATTTCTGCAAGCGTCGAACGGGATATCGTTCTTGGCTTTCTGTTGCCTATGCCCGGAACCTCCACCATCTCGGCCTTGTCCACATTTGTTCTGAGTGCAGTACCGTATTTTATTTTGATCTTCTCAGCCTCGTGTATAGGCGTCCTTAAACCTATGGACACGTCCTTTGTGATATGTTCACCGCCAAGCCCTATGACACTCGTGTATTTTATACTTCCCTCGTAGAATATTGCTATGTCCGTCGTGCCTCCTCCAATATCCACAATAACGACACCGAGATCTTTCTCCTCTGGATCCAGCACGGCTTCACTCGAGGCTATGGACTGAAGTGCTATATCGGAAACGATAAGCCCGGATCTGTTGCATGCCTTTATGATGTTCATCGAAGACGACATATTGGCAGTTACTATATGCACCTTGGCTTCAAGCCTTACGCCTGACATACCGGTCGGGTCCTTTATGCCCCCCTGATCATCTATTATGAATTCATACGGTATGACATGGATAACCTCTCTATCCTGAGGAATGGGCATTGCCTTTGCAGCATCCACAACCCTCTTTATATCGCTGGCTTTCACCTCACGATCTTTTATCGCTATAACCCCGTTACTGTTGAAGCTCTTTATGTGATCCCCCGCAATACCCGTATAGATACTCGATATGTCATAATCGGACATAAGCTCAGCCTCTTCAATAGCCTGCCGTATAGCCTTAACGGTTGCCTCAATGTTAATTATGTTTCCCTTACTCAAGCCGTGAGACGGCGATACCTTGCCTATGCCAACAATATCTATGGTACCTTCTTTTAACTCTCCAACAATCGCGCATATCTTTGTTGTACCTATATCAAGGCCAACAATCATGTTATCCTTTTTTGGCAATGTCGTTCACCTCCCTTAATGTATTCTCAACACCCGTGTTGCCTGTCAAAGAATGGCTGCCATGCACCTGTTCATCTTTGCCCGATAGAACACCCGATTTATAACGTAGGACACCCATACCGGAAAACCGCAGATCAACAGAAGAAAACATTTGCATCCTGTCTCCAAAATAGCGGATCAAATCGTTCAATTTTTCTACCCTCGAAAGGAGATTGTTTCTGCCGAACTTAATCAATAAGCCATCCGTCGTTATCAACGTATATCCTGTATTATCAACATGAAGCTCCGAGATATCTTTTCCTACAACAATCGAACCCTGGTCGAGTTCCTTTATAAAGGCTGTAGCATCCATGATAGGTTGCAAGGGTACATCCAGAAAATTGGCTCCGTTGAAAGTAAAACCGGTAATAACCGGATAATTCGTTGGATCCGATGGGTCCACTTGTTTGAATATGATACCATTATCATCAACATAATAAAGACTGTTCAAAAGAATCATACAATACGCCCTTCGCTCCGTAACAGTGATATCTATCCTGTGCGGCGGTGCGTTTCTTATAGAAACGCTGTTTATCCATGGTATTGACATGATGTTTTTTCTTACGGTCTGTAGCGGGATAGAAAAGATATTTTCTCCCATGCTCAAGCCTGATGCCTTTACGATCTCCATAGGCATAACATGTTCGTATCCTTTGATGCTTACCTGTTTCAAAGCAAATATTTTAGATGTGCTCACGAAATCCATGGCTTCCTTATACAGCACATATCCGCCGAGACATACAGCCGCGGCAATCACAATATAACCTGAATACCTCAGGTATAAACGTATCCTGACACGCCTCTTGAAACGCATGTTGGACGTGTTTTTACGTTGTGATTTGAAACCTAAATCTACAAATTCTTTCATCAAATTTTTCCTTTTAATGATGCAGATTGAAGTATGCCGTTTATAAGGCTTTCATAATTAATGCCCTTGCTCTCAGCTATCTTGGGCACGTAACTCAACGAGGTAAGACCGGGAAGCGTATTGATTTCAAGTAAATATGGTCTGCCTGCTGATGCAACCTTGAAATCTATTCTTGAATAAAAGCTGCATCCCAGCAGTAGATGTGCATTCAAAGCAGCTTCTTCTATAGACTTCACCGTACCGTCCGGAAGTGATGGAGGAATATTGAATATTTCCATTCCCTCGGTATATTTAACCTCGTAATCCAGAAAATCCCTCTCAGAACCACTCTGTATACCGATCTCCATTGATCCAAGCACCTTATCGTCATAAATCGCCACGGTAATATCCCTACCTTCTATAAACTTTTCAACAAGCACGCGGTTATCATGTTTGAATGCCTTTGCAAATGCCGCTGGCAGTTCTTCGGGTATCGATACCTTACTTATACCGATGCTTGAACCTTCACAGGACGGTTTTATGATGTACGGCAGGTTCATACCGCCCTCTTTTATCAGTTGCGAATACTCTATCGGCCTATCGGCAACAAGGTACTGAGGCGTAAGTATGCCTGCGCTGGTAAGAAGGTGCTTCGTAAAGATTTTGTCCATTGCTATTGCGCTAGCCGTGGTACCGGAACCTGTGTATGGTATGCCCATCAATTCGAGAAGTCCCTGAACAACACCGTCTTCTCCAAACTTCCCGTGAAGTGCATTGAATGCTATTTCTATATTCATTTCTTTCAGTTTAAAAGGCAGCGTCCGGTCTACGTCCACTTTAACTGTATTATACCCAAGTCTGATCAAGGCATTAAAAACCGCTTCGCCTGTTAGCCTTGAAATATCCTTTTCTGCAGACAGCCCCCCGAGCAAAACCCCTATCTTCATATTTTTTGTAATAGTACTTTTCATTGTTCACCTATAATAACGACTTCCAAATCAAGTTTTATCTTGGTTTTTTCTTTTACTTTCTCCATACCGGCGTCGATAAGCGTCAGAACATCTTCTGCACATGCATTACCCGTATTTACGATAAAATTCGTGTGCAGTTCAGAATACTTTGCCCCTCTTACCCTCACACCACGCATACCAGCCTCATCGAGCAGTTTCCAGGCTTTTATCTTTGGAGGATTCTTAAAGATCGAACCACTGCTTGGATAATTTAGAGGCTGTGATTGTGTCTTTTCCTTAAGAACAGATTCCACTTTTTTACTTACCTTATCCCTGCCAATTTTCCGCACGTTTAAAACAGCGGATACAACAATGCTGCTCGAAGAAAGTTCTTTGCATGTTCTGTAGCCGAACCCCATGGCCTTCTTCTGCAGTGTCCGTATTCTTCCTGTCCTCTCAACAAACCTAACGGTCTCTACAACATCCGATATTGTGCCGTATTCTGTACCAGCATTCATGAATATGGCACCACCTATTGTTCCTGGTATGCCTGCGAGCGGTTCGATACCGGACAAACCCCTTTCGGTGCAGTACTTAACGAGCTCTGCAAGAGGCTTTCCCGCACCAACTGAAATTTTTAAAAAAGATTCATCTTCATATGCAACATCTACATAATCAAGAGTACTTTTAATCCTTATTACAGGATTTTTTATGCCTCCGTCCCTTACGATAATGTTCGTTCCTGCGCCGATCACAAAATATCGTTCTTCGTTGCGCTTTGACCACTCTATAAATTTAAATATATCATCCAAATTTTCTGGCGTAACCATGCATGCACACAGACCTCCAACCTGCATACTTGTGTACTGCTTCATTGGAACATCAAACAGAACATCACCCTTTATAATCGATTTTAATTCGCTAAAATCAGACATTCTCTTTTAACCTTTTTATGAAAACATCACCGACCGAAACTATATCTCCTGCACCCTGCGTAATAACCATATCACCCGATACGACCGTACGCTCCAATTCGTCTACAATCTTGCCCTTATCCGGTATATATCTGACATCCTTGTATCCCATATCCTTCATACTGCTGTAGAGCTTGTAGGCATTCACACCTTCTATAGGTTCTTCACCGGCTGCATATATGTCCGTAATAATGAGCACATCGGCCTGATAAAATGCCGTGAGGAAATCATTGAATAGCAGCATTGTCCGTGTGTATCTGTGCGGCTGGAAGACCACGATAAGCCTCCTCTTCCATCCGTTTTTAGCTCCCGCAAGTGTAGCCTTTATCTCTTTTGGATGATGACCGTAATCATCCACTACGATTATATCGTTTATATCCGCCTTTATCTGAAACCGCCTTTCTACTCCGTTGAATCTTTCTATACCCTCTTTTATTTTTCCGGGCTCGATTTCAAGCTCAACGCCAGCAGCAATACTTGCGAGGGCATTGTATACGTTATGTATGCCAGGCATGTGAATGGTGAATGAACCATACTGTCTGCCCTTTACGTTAACCGAGAAGTCACATTCCCCGCCTCTCTGAATAACATTGTATCCCTGAACATCCGCCTGTGCAGACAAGCCGTACGTCATCCTTCTAACCTTCAGTCTCGGCATAATTGATGCGACATTTTCTTCATCGAGACACAAAATTGCGAGGCCATAGAAAGGCACCTTATTGATAAATTCCACATACGCATCCTTTTCTCTATCAAACGTCTTATAGTAATCAAGGTGCTCGGGATCTATGTTCGTTACGATAGCTATAGTCGGAGTAAGCTTCAAGAAGCTGCCATCGCTTTCGTCAGCTTCGGCAACAAGGTACTCGCTCTGTCCAAGTTTGGCATTGGAACCAAATATATTTACCTTTCCGCCAACTATACTTGTAGGATCGAGCCCGCCTGCGGCAAGAACTATGGAAACAAGCGACGTCGTCGTCGTCTTCCCGTGGCTCCCTGCAATTGCAACGGCGTACTTGACTCTCATAAGTTCCGCAAGCATTTCGGCCCTTGGTATCGCAGGTATGTTGTGTTCCCGTGCATAAATTAGCTCTGGGTTGTCGTCTTTTACCGCTGATGAAAACACGACGACATGTGCGTCTTTTGCATTAACTGCTTTATGACCGATCATAACCGTAGCACCAAGCGTCTGCAGTCTATCCGTCACCTTCGAAGACTTGATATCAGAACCGCTTACCTCATATCCTATATTGAGAAGCAATTCGGCTATACCACTCATGCCGGCTCCACCTATGCCGACAAAATGTATATGTTTTATCCTTTTGTGCATGCTTTTGCCTTTCCCGATAATGTTATCATTTCATCCACAATGTCCGATGCTGCATCAGGTTTTGCCCATTTCATCATTGCCTCTGACATTTTTTTTATCCTGCCTTCATCATTGATCAGTTCGTGTATATCTTTTACAAGTAGATCGGGCACTGTAGTTGCAGCCGGTATTACAACGGCACCTCCATAAGAAAAAATCTCTTCTGCATTCAAGGTCTGGTGATCCGAAGCCGCGGCTGGATAGGGTATGAGAATGGACGGTATTCCATAAGCCGCAAGTTCGAAAAGAGTTGATGCCCCTGCCCTTGACACAGCAAGATCCGCTTTCTCGAAAACCGAGGCCATATCATCTATAAAATCGAACACGTTTGCTTTGAATCCATACCCATCATAAGCACCTTTGACGTAACTACGATCCGCTGCCCCTGTCTGGTGTATGAACCGTACCCTGTCTTTTATATCCTCAAGACCGGCAAGCCCTTTCACCATCATCTCGTTTATCTGATGTGCACCCTGACTGCCCCCCAGTATAAGGATCGTCTTTGCCGCTGGAGTGTATACTTTTGGTTTTTGCATGTCGTATCGTATAGGCATGCCTGTCATCTGTGTCTTGCCTGAAGGAAAGTACTTCTTTGATGTTTCGAAGGATATGAAAACCTTATTTACAAATCTCGAAAGAAGCTTGTTTGCAAGCCCAGGAACAGAGTTTTGTTCGTGTATTGCAGCCGGGATACGCATCATTATTGCAGTCATAACGATCGGGAACGAAACATATCCTCCTACGCCGAGAACTGCATCTGGCATGAAATCCTTCATTATGTTTCTTGATTCTGCTATGGCATCAAGCAGCAAAAATGAAGAAGACAGTTTTTCTATCACTGTTTTATTTTTGAAACCCTTAACAGTGAGAAGCCTGCGTCTATCCGCAGGGAGCCTCCACTTTCTGCTTTCTATACCGGAATCAGAACCTACATACATATATTCAATGTCCTTTCGTTTTCTTATGATTTCATCCATAATCGCCTGTGCAGGGAAAAAGTGTCCACCGCTACCCCCACCTGCTATTATAAGCCTCATCGCTTCCATCATTAACCCTTCTTGATAAATTTAATATTATGCCTATCGAGATAAGTTCCGCTGTCAATGAACTGCCGCCGTAGCTTATAAACGGCATAGTAAGCCCCTTTGTTGGCAACAATCCAAGCGTAACCGCTATGTTTATAATTACCTGGAGAGCTATGAATAAAGTCAATCCGTAAACCGTCGTTTTTGTAAAAATATTCTCTGAACGGGCTGCTATTGAAAATGCCTTGGTAATAAGGAAAATGAATACCCCTATCACAGAAGCTACTCCTATAAAACCAAGCTCTTCCGCAACTACTGAAAAAATAAAATCCGTATGTGCCTCAGGCAGATAAAATAGCTTTTCAAAGCTATTCCCGAGCCCTACTCCTGTTATCCCACCTGCCCCGTATGCAAGGGTTGATTGGACAACCTGAAACCCGCTGGTTTGTGCGTGCTGCCATGGATCAAGGAATGCTTTTATACGGTTAAGTCTGTACGTGGAATGTACAACAAGCAAAACAGCAATGGGTATAACAGGCACAAATGCCAAGGCGAGCGACATAATATCCACACCAGCAAGGAAGAGAATAGCAAATACAACTGCTGTTATGATTACCACACTACCAAAATCTGGTTCCTTGATGATCAGCAATAAGATCACCGCCGTATAACTCAAAGGAAGCAGAACAGGCGGTGCATTGTTTAGCTTCTGCCCTTTTTTTTCGAGTATATGTGCTATAAGCAATACTAATACAGGTTTTGCGAACTCCGAAGGCTGTATTGTAAATCCGCCAAGCCTTAACCATCTGTGTGAACCGCTCACAACAACACCGATATGCGGAACAAAAACAAGTATAAGCAAAAGTACGGTAAACCCGTACAAAAGGTTCACGTATTTCCTTATAATATCGATATTTATAACTGCTGCAACCGCGCCTGCCAACAAGCCTAAAATCAAATAAACAAGCTGTCTCTCTACAAAGTAGTACTTTGTGCCGTATACCTTCAGTGCATATATTGAACTCGCACTAAACACCATAATGACGCCGAAAAGACACAACATCAAGGTAGCAACGATTATTCCGCGATCATAGTCTTTCATGCGTTAGACTCCTGTTTTATATTCATAACCAATGATTGAAATACATCTCCCCTTTGTTTGTAATCAATGAACATGTCAAAACTTGAACACGCAGGCGATAAGAGTACGATATCTCCGCGTTCAGCATAATGAAAAGCCTTGTCCACAGCGGATTCCATGGAATTGACAGATATTATTTTGACAATATCTTTAAATGCTTTTGTGATGCGTTCTTTCGCTTCGCCCATTACAATAAGCAACTTTACCTTTTCCTTTATAAGTGGGAACAGGGGACTGTAGTCGCCTTCCTTATCCCTTCCTCCCATGATAAGTATTACCGGCGAAGATAGGGTTTTCAATGCAACAACCACAGCGTCCACATTTGTGGCCTTTGAATCATCATAGTATTTGACGCCGTTGACATCTGCCACGAACTGAATCCTATGGGGAAGCCCTTTAAAACTTTTTATTGTTTCCTGTATCGTGCTATCCGGTATATCAAGCAGTTTAGATATAATAACGCATACCATGGTGTTCTGAACATTGTGTATGCCGATGAGAGCTGGATTATTCAGTTTAAATGTAGTTTTGTGTCCGGAGCCATCTACATAAATTATTTCTCCGTTTTTATGATAAGCACCTCTTCTTGTCTTTTTGCTTGTCGTAAAACAGTATGGCCTTGCCTTTATATTTTTCTTACCTTTTACCGTATATTTGTCTTCCGCATTTATAACTGCATAATCATCAACGGATTGATTCATAAATATCCTGAATTTAGCATCCGCGTAGTCATTTATGTCTCTATATCTGTCGAGATGATCGTCCGTTATATTGAGTAATCCTGCTATCCATGGCTTGAAACTAACAATACCCTCAAGCTGATAGCTCGACAGCTCAAGCAGGTACATTTCATACTCGCTGTCGTGGTCGACAAGCTGGATAAACGGCGTGCCAATATTACCCCCTACTCCGGCTTTTTTGCCCGCATTGTTCAATATCTGACCGAGCAAAGTGACGGTGGTAGTTTTACCATTGGTACCGGTAATGCCTATGATCTTTTTGTCGGTGAATCTGGATGCGAATTCAATTTCGCTTATAACCTCCGTACCCTTACCTATTGCCGATTGTATGCCTCTCAATGCCATAGGAACACCAGGACTGACGATAATAAGATCATAGTCATCCAATGTAGTACCGTCCCAGTTATCAATAATGGTTATATTGGATTTTATGCCGTCGATGTCTTTTATTTCTGAAACCGGTTTTTGATCATAGCATGTTATCTTACCTTCATTCTTAAAAATAAAGCTGGCAGTGGCAATACCTGTATTGCCCATGCCTATAACCGATATTTTTTTATCTTTTAATTCCATCCATCACCTCAGTTTAAGCGTTGCCAAGCCAAGTAGCGCGAGCAAAATGGATATGATCCAAAACCTCACTGTTATTTTCGGTTCAACCCATCCCTTCAATTCAAAATGGTGATGTATTGGCGCCATTGCAAATACACGCCTGCCAATCAATTTGAACGAAGTCACTTGTGTTATTACGGAAAGGGCCTCAATCACGAAAACGCCGCCTATGATCGCGAGCAGTATCTCCTGCTTAAGTATGATAGCCATAACACCAAGCACGCCTCCGAGTCCGAGAGAACCGACATCACCCATAAATATTTCGGCAGGATATGTGTTGAACCATAAAAATCCCATAGCAGCACCGATAACAGCCCCTGCAAATGTTGCTATCTCTCCTGTCCCTGGGATGGGGGCAAACATCAGATATTCGGAGAACTTTAAGTTACCCAGTACATAAGCGAACACAGCATACACACTGAAACAGGTCATAACCGGGACAATTGCGAGACCATCCTGTCCATCCGTCAGATTAACCGCGTTAGCTGTTCCTATTACGATAAACAGGAAAAAAAGAAAGTACATCCAACCTAAATTTATAACAATTTTTTTAAAGAATGGAAATGTCAATGTATAGTTTATGTCATCATATCTCAAAAGCAAATATATAATCATAATGGTCAGTATCGTTTCAAGCACTAATTTATAGCTTCCTCTTAACCCTTTTGAATTCCTATCTTTAAGTTTTTTGTAATCGTCCATAAATCCGATGGCTCCAAAACCCAACATGGCAAACATAAGTATCCATACATATACATTGACAATATCCATCCACAGTATCGTCGAAATAATAATGGAAATTATCATCAAAAGACCACCCATCGTCGGGGTGCCCTTCTTATTGATGTGATTTTTTGGGCCATCAGATCGAATAACCTGACCCATACCTATTCTCGCCATTAATTTTATAAATGGGGCACCAAATATCATGCTTATAACCAATGCCGTGATCATCGCACTTAATGTCCTAAATGTTATATACTTTAAAACATGGAATATTATGAATTGCCTTGACAGTGGATATAAAAAATATTCAAGCATATCTGTTCCTCATGATATCATCGTACCCTGATATTACCTGTTCCAGTTTCATACTCCTGGAGCCTTTTATGTAAATCACAATGTTGTCTTTCGACAGATATAAAAGTTCCTGAACAGCAGACTGTATATCGCCGACTTGTTTTACATAAATCTGTTTTTTCCCTGATGCGAGTATACCTTGGAATGTATTGTCGGAGAACTTACCTATCAGTATAAATTTGCTTATACCCTGTTCTGCAAGGAACTTTCCCAAAGAAAAATGCTGTTCGGCGGTCTGTTCACCAAGCTCGAGCATATCTCCTATAACAGCTACGATTTTTTCTACTCCATACCTTTCTATGATCGACAAAAATCCGTTGAGCATTGAATCTGGATTGGCATTGTACGTATCATTGATAATGGTAATGCCGTTTTTGTACGATATTTTATTGCCTCTTCCCCTGAATACTGTAAAATGTTCACACACCGTTCTTATGTTATCCCATTCTACGTTCAAGTGTCTGGCACACAGTATTGAAAGGGCTATGTCGTATAAATAGTGTTTACCTGATACCCGTGTGCTCAAGTTATGTTCTTCACCTTCATACATAATTTTGAAATCCATGCCCTCGTCTGTAAGACTGTAAGAAAGTATACGCAGATGTGCATTAGATGCAAAACCCGCTGTGAGGACCCTGCCCTTAAAATGATCCGCTATACTCATTACAAATGGATCATCCGCATTCATAATGGCAGTTCCATCAGGTGTCATGGCTGAAAACATCTCTGATTTGGCCTTTGCAACACCTTCAAGATCTTTAAAAAACTGAAGGTGAGCCCTGCCGATATTAGTCAGTATACCTATATTCGGGGACGCTATTTCAGCAAGGCTTGCCAGTTCTCCATACCTGCTTGTTCCGAGTTCGAGTACCCATATCCGGTTGTCCTGTTCCATGTTGAGGATGGACAAAGGCAAACCTATAAGATTGTTAAGGTTACCCTGAGTTCTGCCGGCATTATACGAACTGGATAAAAGCTCATACAGCATTTCCTTTGTGGTTGTTTTACCGTTGCTCCCTGTTATTGTTATGACCGTTGGATTATACCTTTCCCTTATACTATGCGCCAACTCTCCCATAGATTCAACCGTATCATTCACTAAAAAAACAGCCGTTCTGTTTTTCAATTCATCTGTCAGATACTCATGATCTTTATTTATAACAACACCGACAGCACCATTTTGAATTGCATCATGAACAAAGGTATGTCCATCATATCGCTCTCCCTTAATCGCAAAGAACAACATATTATTTATGGGCTTCCTTGTATCCGTAGATACACCATTAGCGCACCAGTTTGTAACGGCATTGAGTACCTTTATATCTTTCAATTTCTCTATATCATGCATATCTACTTTCAATTTTGTATTCCAAAATAATCGTGTACGTTTTCTTTATCGCTAAAGTGAATAGTCTTATCTTTGAATATCTGATAGTCTTCATGCCCCTTCCCAGCAATAAGCAGAACATCGCCTTCGTATGACATCTCCAGTGCCTTTCTGATTGCCTGTTTCCTATCTGGAATAACGGTATAAATCTTTGAATCGTAACGCTTGCTTGAATCTATTGACTCAACCTTCTGGGCATTTTTTATGCCTCTCTCTATGTCAGATATGATCGTTTCAGGCTGTTCGGAACGGGGGTTATCGGATGTTATAATTGTTATATCGGAAAGCCTTGTGGCGATCTCACCCATGATCGGCCTTTTGCCTTTATCTCTGTCTCCGCCGCATCCAAATACACATATAACCCTTTTCCTTTTCAATTCTCCTAAAGCTGTCAGAGCCTTTTCCAGTGCATCAGGACTATGGGCATAATCCACAAACACATAAACACCTTTCGGATTTGCAATTCTTTCCACCCTTCCAGGCACATTGCGCATGGATGCAATACCGTGCCTTATATGATCGACAGATATGTTTGAAACAATAGCAGTAGCAACCGCAGCCATTATATTATAAATATTGTAGTAACCAACAAGATAGGACTTTAGCTCTATTATACCTATGGGGGTTGAAAGTTTCACGGTTATGCCGTCAAGAGATGTCGTGGATTCTACAAGCTTTATATCAGCCTGTTGCGAATTCCCAAATCTTAGAATATGTATGCCTCTTTTTATCTTCAACTTGCTTACCCATGGATCATCGCTGTTTAATATGGCAAATTTTTTGCTCTTACGGCTTGCAACAAGTAATTTTTCGAACAACAGCGATTTTGAGGAAAAGTAGTTCTCCATGGTTTTGTGATAATCAAGGTGGTCCTGCGTAAGATTTGTAAAGATTGCCACATCAAAGTCGATACCGTTAACTCTGCCTTGTGAGATCGCATGTGAGGATACTTCCATTATTACATCGGTTGCTCCTTGTAACAAGTAATCACTCATCATCCTATTGATATCCAGGGATTCCGGTGTTGTATTAACAGCCTTTATTCCCTTATTCATGAATCTGTAATTTACCGTACCTATCACTATGGGATGTTGTTGTGCTGCATTGAATATGGATTCTATGAGATATGTGGTTGTCGTTTTACCATTCGTGCCGGTTACACCAACAACGAACAGTTTTGTTCCTGGATTATTGTAAAATTCTCTCGATAACAATGACAGCGCTAAACGTGGATCCTCTACGATGATCTGTAAAACTCCTTTTATTAAGGGGTTATATGCTTTTGCAACAATTGCAACCGCCCCATTATTGACTGCTTCATTTTCGTACTTGATTCCGTCTTCTTTTTCACCGGGTATTGCAACAAATAAATAACCGCTCTGAACCTTCCTTGAATCATACGCAATGCCTTTGATATCGCTGACAGCATCCCCATGAATCGATGAAAAATGTATACTTTGCAAAAGTTTTTTTAAATCCATTTCTAACCTTTTATCGTCCTTATATAATACGAGCCGACATGTTTACCTTTATACTCGGTCTTTTTTATGGGTGAAGCATTGGGCTTATTTGAGCGCAAAGATTGATCACCGTGTACATCTGTTTTCATGGAAAACAACACCCTAACTGGTCCGCTGGAGTACGGGGTATATGGTTGAGGGCTCTGATCCACCGCATAACCTGAACCTTTCAGAACAAGATCGTTTATACCTGCCTGCCTTGCCTGTTTCAATACAACTCTCATCGTTTTACCCTTGAAATCCGGGATAAAACCAGTCTGTGTTATGCCGTTAAATTGTGTCTGTTCGATATCCATAGAGGAGGGCTCATCCGAAGGCATTGCCATTATGTTCAATTTCGAAGGAACGCCGAGATACGGCAGCACCTTTTCAGCTACCTCTTTAAAAACCGGTGCAGCGATTGATCCGCCGTAAATATTTTTCTGGGGATCCACGAGCATGATAAGCATGACTATCTTGGGATTTTGTGCAGGCACAAATCCGAGAAAGGATGCTACAAACCTATTCTTATAATAGGCACCTGTCGAAGGGTCAGGGATCTGCGCTGTTCCCGTTTTACCTGCCACGGTATAACCTTTCATCTCGGCTTTGACTCCGGTACCTCCATCATTAACAACGCCTACCATCATAGCTGTCATAATCTGCGCTGCATGCTCGGATATGACCCTTCTTTTAATAATGGGCTGAAATACTTCAATCTGGCCATCTGGTTTTCTTATCTCTTTTATAATCTGAGGGACAACGAGCAACCCACCATTGGCTATTGCCGACATTGCAGTAGCAAGTTGAATAGGAGTTGCGGATACACCCTGGCCGAACGGTATTGTATCAATGGAAACACCCGACCATTTGTCCACGGGATTCAATATGCCCGGTGATTCTCCAGGCAATTCTATACCGGTTTGACTTCCAAAACCAAAACGTCTCAGATAGGCGTAGAGGTCAGCACTGCCCAATTTCTCTCCTATTTTTGCGGCACCTATGTTACTGCTGTACTTTAGTATATCCCCAATACTGAGCATGTTAAAATCACCTTCCGCATCCCTTATAACGATGCTGTAAACTTTGTATTGGCCATCCTCACAGAATATCTTCTGATCCGGTGATATCACACCCGCATCGAGGGCAGACGAGATTACAAATGGCTTGAATATAGAACCAGGCTCATAGGTATTTTCTACTGCTGCATCCTTGAATGCAGACATTGGATAATCCATATATATATTCGGGTTGAAGTCGGGTATGTTCGCCATAGCAAGTATCTCGCCAGTTACCGGATTCATGATTATACCTATACCTTTTTTTGCTTCCTGCTCCGACACGGCTTGCTTTAAAGCTTCCTGAAGTATAAACTGAATATTAAGATCTATTGTTGTAACAACGCTGTCTCCGCTCGGTGAAGCATCATTGACCAGGTTACCCGTATAAATGGGGCTGTTGTGTCCGTCCACGTCTATGACAGCAGAGAATGGGGTACCACTTAAATACTTGTTCATGGACAGCTCTATGCCAGAAAGACCGTTAGAATCTATACCGACAAAACCCAGTACGTTACTTGCAAGTTTAAGATTCGGATAAAACCTTCTGTACTCTTTCAAAGAGTAGATACCTTTCAAATGATACTGCATTAGTTTTCTTGCTGTGTCAGGATCAACCAGTCTTTTTATCCATACAAACTGTTTATCCGATTCCAATTTTTTTAAAACGCTATCAGGATTAAGTTTCAGTACACTCCCGGTAATGATCGCTGTTCTGCTTTTGTTCGTTATTTTCAAAGGATCCGCATAGAATGAATCGACCAGCACACTCTGCGAAAGTATCCTGCCATCCCTATCCATGATTAAACCTCTTGCCGGAAGTAGCGTAACCTCCCTTGAATACTGCCTTCTTGCAAGCTCTGCATATCTTCTTCCTTTTACCACTTCAAGATAAAATGCCTTCGACAGTATCAATGCAAAACCTGCTATTACACACAGATATATTATGAATAGTCTTACAAGATGTTGTTCATTTATGCGTTTTACCGAGTCCATCCTACCTGTCTATTGAAATTATTTGTCTGCTATCAGGATAGCCCATGTTCAACCTCGTCCTCGCTATATTTTCGATCCTGCTTCTGCTTTTGAGCGTAGCTATCTCAAGATTATATTGAGCGATCTGCTCATTTAATTTTTGAGTTTGTAAAGTCAGATTGGACATCCTGTAGCTTGCCGCTATAAAATTTATCCGGCTCCATATCAAGATCAATATAAAGAAAAGGATTACAGCGAGTATTGTGAGTATTTTAAATGGGGATATATTTATTGACGGTACTGTTTGATAATCTATTGCCCTGCTTTCTACATAAGCTTTCATATAATATTGCCTCCTAAGCTATTCGCTTTATTGCCCTCAATCTTGCACTTCTTGCCCTATAGTTGTACCTTATCTCCTCGTCATTGGGTATCACAGGTTTACGTGTAAGTATTTTAAATGCTGGTTTTGTAAGAACTGAAAGCTGCCTGAATGCGTGTTTTACGATCCGATCTTCGAGGGAATGAAACGAGATTATGACCAAAACTCCACCGATGGTAAGGAAATCCGCTACCTTTTGAAGAAATATTTTTAAATTTTCCAACTCATCGTTTACAAAAATTCTTATGGCCTGAAAAGTTTTCGTGGCTGGATGTATACCCCGGTGGCCGATGACGGCCTTCGATATTAAAGATGCAAGTTCAGTAGTACTTTGTATATGTGACTTTCTCCTTGCAGCAATTATAGTATTTGCAATTCTCCTATACTGTCGCTCTTCACCGTACTCTTTTATAATTTTTGCAAGCCTTTCTTGAGTAAACTTGTTAACGACTTCGTAAGCAGTAATACCCGTCGATGTATCATACCGCATATCGAGCGGTCCATCGCTCGAAAAGCTAAAACCCCTTGTAGCATCATTTATCTGGGCTGTATTAAAACCAAGATCGACTATAATACCGTCGAATTTTTCAATGCCTGTTTCTTTCGCAATATTTTCAATATCCCTGTAATTGGCATGCAAAAGTTTTATCCTTGTTCTGAAAGCCTTAAGATTATCTTTTGCCTTGTTCAGCATGTTGTCATCCTCATCCGAACAAATTACATACCCTTCCGGCGCGGATGCTTCGAGTATAGCCCTTGCATGTCCACCCTCACCAACCGTCGAATCAAGGTATATGCCTTTATTTTTGGGATTCATGTATTCAATGACCTTGTTCAACATTACAGGTATGTGCATCTATACTCCCAATTGGGCAATGCCCTTTTTGATATTCGAAAAGTTATTTTTTATTCTCTGATGTTCCTGCTCAAAGGTTGCAATATCCCAAATGGAAAATATCTCGTCTCCGCCAGCTATTATGACCTCTTCTCCAAGGTGTGCCTCTTCACGCAGATATACAGGTATAAAAAGCCTGCCAAGCCCGTCTATCTCGTATTCAAAGGCATCGCCATAATGAAACAGTTTATAGTCTTCCACCACATCAAGGGTCGGCGGCAGTGCCTTAATTCTCTCTTTGCGCAGTTTAAAAACCTGATATGGATATACCTCAAGCCAGTTCTGATTGTTTGTCAGTATTACTCTGTTGTCGTACTCTTCGGTCAGTATTTTTCTGAATGCCGAGGGTACACTTACACGGCCTTTTTTATCAATTCTATGTCTATATCTTCCTATGAATTCCATACAATTTTGTCACACTTTCATACCCCTTTATACCACTTCATACCACCGTATAATTAAATGTCAAGCTCTTATTAACCCAAAAAATGCATTTGCAAAATAAGGGAATTTTTGTAATGAGCGATAATCCTGCGTCAAATAAAGGTATTCTTCGAAAATACGATGAGGGAAAAACACAGGGTAATAGCATATAAGCATACAAAGGACTAAGGCCTCGTTTCTATAAGAAAACTTAACGATATCAGATGGATCGTAGGATTGAGCGAAT
>JABEBX010023518.1_pt1 | contig 25120 bp, 33 predicted proteins | sample 7245971 | NCBI WGS metagenome assembly JABEBX01 (sample SAMN14506365, study PRJNA622280) | hot springs metagenome | biome: hot spring [ENVO:00000051]|acidic hot spring [ENVO:00002120]; feature: spring [ENVO:00000027]|sediment [ENVO:00002007]; material: sediment environment [ENVO:01001048]... | reverse complement strand
GTTCTTTAGATAGTATTCCTTCATGTAATTGCTTATGTATTCTTTGTTCCTTTGGTAATATTCTCGCCTAAGACTGTTGATTTTCTCCTTGTTTTTGTAGTAATATTCAAGCTGATGGCTTCTTATCCTATCCCTGTTTTTCAGATAATATTCCTTCGGGTCGAATTTCTTGGGTCCATATATTTTGAGCTTGATATCTCCATCCTCAAGGTAAGCTCTGATACGTTCGATTCCGTATTTCTTGAGTATATCCAGCATCTCCGATTCGATGGTCATTGTTTAACCTCCCTGACTTCCGAAAATGTTATCTGGGCTACAATGGTTCCTCCGAAGAGCCCGGAAGCAGAAGCCATAGCCATAAACGAAGCCGTAACACTCACGAATGCAAATAACGCAGAAATTGCCATTCCACCTATAAACAATACAATCCCTGATACTTTTAAACGCCTGACAAACTCATCGGAAACTGTATCAAGATTTCCTACAGCCTCTTTTTTGGTTTCTGCGGCGCTTCCTATTGTCATACCTTCATGCCCTCCTCCAGCTTTTTCAGGGAGGCAATGCACAGCCTCACGGCATGTGACTTGTTAGCCGCCTTTCCCTCCCTGACAAGTTCATTGAGGAACGAATTGTCCTCATCCGTGACTGATATGCTTATCTTCATCTTACCACTTTTCCCTACCAAGTCATACCACCTTCGTATAAATATCTTACTACTTTTACATACTTTAGAGCAGAAAGACGCTTTAATTCCGATTTCATACTCAGTAGTAATGAGGAAAAAGATTTCAATATCAATTGACGAAGACCTTCTGGAATGGGTTGAGAGTGAAGTGAAAAAGAAGAGGTTCGGGTCAGTTTCCCACGCAGTGAATTTCGCACTGAACGAGCTAAGGGAGAAAAAATAAGCCCGTTTCCTTTCATGCCCTCGCCCCCTCAGAAATAAAGGATTTTTCTTTCCAGTCCCACTTCCATCCTTTTTCAAGAAATTCCTTCCTGACCTTCTCCCATTCATTCCTGGGAAGGTCACTGACAACTTTCACCCTGGACCTTGATTGAACCTCAAAATGACCAGGAAAATCATCTACTATCCTAGCTAATTCTGCAGTCAATAGTTTATCATTACCCTGTAACGTTTGATTGAGTTTATTATCCGAGTAGCTAATCTGTGCCTTGTTCGCAAGCTTATCTTTACTGATATCGGTCTGGTCCATCATGGGTTTCTGCTGGCCGTTCTTGAATCTCGACAATTTCCAAGTGCCGTATGGCTCAGTAGATCTTTCCATGAGAATTACTTTGTATTCCCCGTGCAATTCCTTATCATCGTCTATAATTTTTGCGTGGGCTTTCTGTTCAGCCAGCCATTCCCTGAAAAATTTTTCTTCTTCTGAGATCATCTCGGTCTACCTCCAAAGACAATCTTCTCCTCCTTCACTAACTCCCTTCTCACTACATCCAAAATGAAATCCTGTCTGTTCATGTACCCTTTTTCTTTGACTGTTTTATCGATCATTTCTACTAGCCGGCTTGGCGCCGTTAGCTTTATTTGGATACTTTCATGAGTTTCCTCACTCATCAGTACTCACTAGTACTGTATAGTTAGCCTAGTATATTAATATTTTGTACTGGTTAGTGTATCGATGTCCAAGTATGCTGAGACAAAGGACGTTAAGGTAACAATTCCGATTGGGCTATACAATGAAATGATTGCAATCGTTAAGTCACCAAATACTCGGTGGAACTATCCCCAGAATTTCATAATAAGCGCAATTGAGGAAAAAATAGAAAGATGGAAATCAGAGAACTACGGAGGGCCGCTCCGTACAACCAATGAGAAAAAGGTGAATGAAAAATGAAAGCCTTTTTAGTTATTCTTATCGTCGTGATAGTGGTTGTTGGAGGAGCCGCTGGCTATCTGTTTTATAATTCCTTGAATAGAAACAACGTAAATGGCAAAGGAAGTAGCCTAGGAAGTAGCCTACCTACGATGAAAGTCACAAAATTTTATTCCTCCATAGATCCTTATGAAAGTACAAATACATCATCCTCTGTTCCATGGTCAAGCTCTATAAGTATTCCCCCGCTTCCATACTTCAACGCCACAGTTTTCTCTTCAACTTCCGCCAACGTCAGGATGTTTGCAACTTCCCCCAACGGAACTGTCCTGAATATGGTCGACGAACCTTTCATAAAATATCAAAATCTATCATATCCCTCAGGATTCTCTGATTTCTTCAAGGAAGGGGCATTTTTCGAAAAGCCCGGTAGTTACATTGTCAGCGTTGAAATTTTCCTGAACTCAACAATAGTGTTTAAAAATATCACTGAGACAATAAATCCCCCTGTAAAGGCCGGAAATATTTCTGGGCCATCAGGCAATGTTTCATTAAATTCTACCCTTACATATACTGCTGCTGGCGCCCATTACGGAGTTCCACCATATACTTATTACTGGTATGTACAATCCAATGGGAATGAGATAGAACTCGTCAAGAATCAAACAAGCCTTAAACTGAGGCTCAACGCTACTGGCCTTTATAATGTTTCGTTATATGTTGTTGACTCTCTTGGATACACTTCGTACTCCTCTTTGAATGTAAATGTCGTTGCACCTCCAGCCGTATCGATTATTCCTGAGTACTCGCAGGTTGATGCCGGCATAGTTGACAATTTCACAGCATATGTCTCAGGCGGGGCAGGCCCGTTTTTATATGAATGGAATGTTTACTATGAGGGACCTGTAATTTATAAAGGTTCTTCAGCGGATATATCATACAATTTCACTAAAGTTGGAAATTATGTAATCTCCCTGACAGTTCTGGATTCTTTAGGAAGAAATGCTTCCACATCATTCAATCTCACTGTGAATCCAATTCCCAGTTTCAATCTCATCATGGAATACCTTGCAATTGACAATGGCATGGAAGACTATGCCAATATAACAACGCACGGTGGCACACAATATTTGAATCTCACAGTGAACGGCACCATAAAATATTATGGCTACTATTATTACATAGAATACATAAACGGGAAACAAATCGGCAGCTATAACCCATTAAGTGTTGGGTCAAATAGAGTTCTCTTGTTACCTGGTTTTGAGCTTCCCAGTAAACCAGGCCATTATAGCTTGAATTTCTTCGTATATGATTACTTCTATGCTTATAACTTTACAGTCAATCTGACTGTGAACGCAGATCTATCCTCAAATATCACTGTTACTCCCTCGGGAAACTATTCTGTGAATGAAACTGTTATCCTATCTGCGAATTATACCGGAGGGACAGGCCCTTACAATTTCACATGGCATATCACGTGGTTTAATGGATCTGTTACTCTTTATGGTCAAACTGTCGACTTCAAGTTTCCATATTCTGACTATTATACGGTGCAGTTGAATGTAATAGATGCATTAGGGACGGTGTTTTATGGAGGTGAGAACATTGATTATTATGACATTAACGTGCAATGAAATGGTGGTGAATATATGATGAAAGAGAAAATCCTGGTAAAGGGAGCGTGAAAAGGTTGCCAAGGGAGGAGAGATAATGGCTCTCCTATTATTTAAGGATATTATTAGAATAGAATGGGAGGCACTAGGATGGCTCAAAAAATAGAGGTGGAAGTAAAGAAGTATTTCGCAGGGCTTGGTTACGACGGATACTCTGGCAAGTTCCCGGATGGAAAGACAATAAACATCAGGCTGTCAAAAGGGGTTATCGCTGATCCTAAGCCAGAGAGAATTATAGTGACAATGGAGTGGGATGAAAATGCTTTCGAAAGATAATGACAAAATGAAGATCAGCCAACAGGAAATGGATCATATTTTTTATTTAAATAGACAGTTAACCAAACTAAAGGTTGCTCAAAATGAAGGAGGAAGAAAGCAAATTTTCGTTTCTCACAGCAGGAAGGACCAAGAAGGTAAGGATTTTATAAATAGTTTAACAGGGACAGGACCTGGAAATGTCAAGGCATTTTATTATTCATTCGAAGGAGAGACTCCTCCTCATTCTACTAGGCTAAAGGAAGAGATGGTGAAGTCAATGTCCGTGTTTCTTTTAAAGTCTAGCATCGAAAATTCGTGGACGGCATCTTGGATAAATTATGAGGTAGGACTGGCACACGGAATTGGCAAAAACATATGGGTATTCGAAAATCCCCGCAATAACAATGCATCATTTCCAATTCCTTACGTAACTGCTTATATTCAAAGACCAGAACGTTTAGAGAGACGAGACGTTTTTCCATATAACAAAATAATTGATGTAGCAGGAATGAGCAACCCAAAAGACATAAGTGAGAATGGACAAGAATTAACTGAGTTCACTTGCACTAATGAAGAATGTAAAGCAAAGTATTTTATTTGGTTAATTGATGTTAATAAGAAGTTCAGATGCCCGGTTTGTGGAAAGGAGATGGTTCTCAAATGAACCATGGAGATCTAATGATATCAATTTTTAGGGGTGATTTTTGATGCCGGTAGTTTATGCAAGTATAATTGATGCGATTGGGAAGAAACTTTACACGGGAAACATCATATGGATCAGAGAATACATACAAAACGCAATAGATGCAAATGCAAATAAGATCACTATAGAGGTGCAAGGTAAGGATCTAAAAATAACTGATGATGGGGATGGCATGGGACTCGATGAAATCAATGAACAACTTTTCAGTATAGGAGGGTCTGTAAAACCAATGGACAAAATTGGGCAGTTTGGAATAGGTATGTATGCGGGTTCTGGCGTTTGCGAAAAAATAAGTGTCAGAACGAGAAAGAAAGGATTTCCAATATATGTCTCAGAAATCGACTTGAAACAATACAGAGAGGAAATAGGGTTAGATGAATATGGAAGAGTAACCGAGAGAAAGTTGTTTGAGGAGGTCATGCCCAAAATATTCACATTGAAAAGGCTAGATGACCCATCTGAGACAAGAGAACATTTTACAGAAATCAGATTTTCAGAGGTAGATGATAATACAATTCATATGATAATTGACGGAGAGGGTAAGAGACTTAAGGAAGTTCTTATAGACTATGTTCCTGTTCCTATCAATGAAAAGTTTCCTTTTGAAAAGGAAATTAAAGAATTCCTTGGAGAAGAAGAAAAGACAGTTGATATTTCTGTGATAATAGAAGGAAAGCAATTCAAAATTACAAAGTTTGAAGACATCCCACCATCAGAACTTAGCGGCTGGATCATAACCAAAGACATCTATGATAAAGAGCCAGGAGCCAATGATAGAAAATTGATTGCTAAATTATGGGCTGTATATTCTTCATCAGGAAAAAGCCTTGGCAAATATTCGTCCCTCTTGGTAAAGTTTAAAGGAATGACTGTCGGAGACAAGACGGTTATATCCTCCAAGTTTGGCTCAAAAGAGACTAAAAGATACATTGGTGAAATTGTCGTTAAAGACTACAGTCTTCAGCTTAATACAGAAAGAAACTGGTTTATCGAAAGTCCATCCTTGGAAATATTCATTAAGCGAGTCAAGAAGGAATTGGATCAGCTTTATGAAGTCGCAAACTTCGATTCCAAACTTGGCCACGGTCTACAGAATAAAATATATAAACTAGAGGAATTGGAAAAAAAATACTCCGATGAACTCAGCAAGGGAAATAACTATAATGCTAGAGTGATTGAGTCTAAAATTAACAATATCGGGCCGAAATTAGAAGAAAGGATTAATGAGCTTGAAAATACGATTAAAAAGTTTGATAGTAACAAAAAAGAAGATGACCCATATGCCGAACTAAAGAGAAATTTGATAAATACCATTCGCCCAACAGTTGATGAATTCAAAAAAGAAGAAAAGCTGGAGGATAAAAAGGTGATAGAAAAACCCAAATGGGACCCTGCTCGCTATATAAGGTCAATTTTAGAAAAGTACGTTGTAGATAAGAGGATAACAGAGGTTGCTGCCAAAAAGAACTCAAAGGACACACTGACAAATATTTTTACCCTTATTGACACAGTCTTAAAAGAGAAGAGCGGATTAGACAAAAATACTAAACTGGAAAGGGAAGAAGACCTAATCAATGCTTTCTATGAGAAGAACAGGCCGCCTGATTATGTGCCTAAGGAATACTGGGAAAGGTACCACAAGGATTTCAAGAGTTACATTTTGAGTTTATATGGTCTATTCAGGAATGAAGCGGTACACACTTTTATCGAACACTTTGATAACGACCGAAACAACCTTCAGTTTTTACTTATGGGAGATTTGCTATTGGAGATGATTAACTCTTGGATCCCAAAGGATCCAAAAGAATTAAATCCTACAAAACCAATTAAGATCCATGAGGATCCTGTTAGTTGAGCCCCCATATTATTCAAAGTATCCTCCTCTGGGTCTCCTTAAGCTCGGCAAGATAGAAGAGAGGAATTGGAACGAGGTAAAGCTGGTCCGTGGAGAACAAGAAGTTACATATTTCCAGCCACAAAAAATTTTTATTACATCTCTTTTCACGTTTGCTTGGAAGCCCGTTCATGAAGTTATTGAATATTATCATAATCAGTTTCCAAATGCAGAAATGATAGTCGGGGGAATTTATGCAACCCTAATGCCAGAACACATCAAAAAGTCCTTTCCCTTCATTAAGATACATTCTGGATTGGTTGAAGAAGCAGAAAATGTTCTCCCTGCTTATCATCTGCTCAGGCAGGTAGACAAGTGGAAAGACTGGAAGAAATCCATAGTCTTCACAACGAGGGGATGCATAAGGAAGTGCCCTTTCTGCGTGGTGCCTAAGATAGAGGGCAAGATGAAGGAGCCTAAATTCTCAATTCTTCCTCTGATCCATCCAAGCCATAATGAAGTCGTAATATGGGACAACAATTTCCTTGCTTCCCCTTATGCAAAGGATATCCTCATTGAGCTAAGGGATGGTGGGTATAAGGCTGATTTCAACCAGGGTCTGGATGCAAGACTGATGACGGAGGAATTTGCAGGTTTGCTCGCCGACATAAAGTCTCCTTCCATCCATATGGCTTATGACTGGCCCTGGGAGGGCCCCTACATAAAGAAAGCAATAGATTTGCTTGCAGAGGCTGGATATAGAAAGAGGAATCTGATCTTTTACGTTCTCCATAATTTCTATGACGAAAAATACAAGAAGGGAGATACTCCTGAAGATTTTCTCCATAGGCTGCAAGATCTTATGAGATGGGGCGTTGCAGCATATCCAATGAGATATATTCCTTTGGACTCCTTGACTAGGAGAGGTTATGTGTCTCCCCTATGGACAGAAGAACAGCTAGCCTCAGGAACATCAGTATGTCCTCTGAGTGAAGTTTCTCTACCTTCTCCTTCAATTCTTTCAACGTTGCAAGGGAAACCTTAATTCCATCTATTTCTCCCTCACCGGCCTCATCCTTTATTTTATTTAATTCAAATTCAGCCGCATTTATTCCCTTCAGGAACCCGTTCCAAAATTCAGTGTCAAACCTGTTCATCATATCACACCTCGCCTCAAAATTTCAGACCCAGTACTTAAGCTTTTGATGGCAATCGGCGAAATGAAAAAAATGAAAAATTGAATTTTTGATGATAGCAGTCATGGGCTTCAGACCATAGTAAAGTTGTGAAAATTCATTTCATTGAAATGAATTTTCTAAAAGACCAATTTAATAAAATTTATCCTATTAAATGCGTAAACTATTATATACGTAAATCTCATAAAATGTTAATGACAGCAAATGATATCTATGTTCCTGATCTTGAAAATAAATTCTTCAAAGTACTGAGCTTTATACCAGCTACATCCCGGGACAGAAACAAAAAAGCAAAATATGAAAGAATCTTGAAAGAGTTTGAGGATTATCTGAGGAATCACTCAGATGAGATAATGGATGCACTGACTGATAGGGTCAAAGATTTCATTACTCCGGATGAAGCAAAGCAAATCAATGAAAAGATCAGGAATGTATTTGAAAATGAATTGAGCAAAACCATACTCGACAGACTAAAGTCGGTAGAGAATTCTCTTTCTCCCGAAGATAAAATATCTATCCTGAAAAAAAGACTAAGCGACTTGAAAGAGGAAATAGAATCGATTCGCAATAAACTTTTATCATCAAGGTGGACAGATATTGAAGAGGCAGCAAATAACACAGTCCTTTCTGAGGTTCTTTATCTTTCTAAAGCTATCATAGAGAAAATTCTGAGTGACATAGAGTGGGAAAGCAAGGAAAGCTTAAAAGAAGCTAATGAAATATTAGGAATTCCTCTCTATTTGATACTAAAATTTATAGCCATGACAAAGAAAAAGGTTACCATGGAATCGTTGACGTACACAATGTCTGCGGCTCAGGTTATCATTGATTACTATGAAACTGCCCCGTTTGCTTAAAAGGTAGTTTAAATGATAACGGTACCTGATACAAATGTAGTTTGGGCTATTATCGACCAAGAAGACAGTCATCACGAAGAGGCTATCAAGTTTATTCAAGCACGGAAAATAGGTGAAATCTGCGTACTTCAAACGGTATTTATAGAGTTCAGACAACGATACAACTTGGAACTAAATCAACTGATTTCACGCCTTATTATTGATATTGATGCTCAAAAGGACGAGACCCTGGCTTTGGAGAAAGTCAATTTATTGATAGAACAGGTACCGAACAGGCTATCAGATAAGGTCAAATTAGACGGAACGAAACTAATTAGGTATGTGAATGCTTTACATAAATTCTGTAGAGATAAATTCAAGGACAAACAGAGCCTCTCAAGGAAGGAAATTAAAGATGCCTTAACATCTCTTAAAAGCACTGTTAATTGCAAGGCTGACGGTGCTCTAATTCTGATGGTTACTACTGGGTACCAACCGCTCATTACCTCCGAATCAAGGAATGAAACGATGAAGGGAATCTCAGATCAAGGAATTAAATTCGACGGTGTTGCAGATTCCCAGATTGCTGGAGAGCTTTTAACAGTTTCAAAAAGCAATAATAAAGAATATTTTGAATTCGCCACGTTCGACGGAGATTTTTTCAAAAAAATAAATGACACCGTCAAAAAGCTTAACATATCTAATTTGGTTGCAATTGATTTAATGAACCCGCAATAGGACATAATAGCCTAGATTAAATGAGATTGGGATATTTATTATGCCGAAATAATCAATCATGGATTAAGTTGACGTAAATTGATCCGGGAGACAATATTGCTTCATGACAGGAATTTCCACCAGTACCCGCACAGCCACCTTTTCTTCCCGTTACCAGCCAGAGGGTTCGCATAATCAATAATCTTGTTAGGCTGCCCGAAGATATCCTCCATCCCGCTGTCAAAAAGCGACAGGTTCAGCAGGTAGCTGCCACTGTGCTCATCCATCATCTTCTTCAGGTCCACCAGGACTTGCAAAGGATCTTAAGAATTCTGCAGAAAGGGGTTCAAAACTAAACATGACAGATGAGGAGCTGGCTTTTTATGATGCCCTTGAGGTCAACGATTCTGCAGTTAAGGTTCTTGGAGACGACACATTGAGGAAGATCGCACTGGAACTCGTTGATACCGTGAGAAGGAATGCAACAATAGACTGGACTGTGAGGGAGACCGTCCGGGCAAAGCTAAGATCATCGGTGAAGAGGATACTCAGGAAGTAGGGCTATCCACCGGATAAACAGAAGAAGGCAACTGAAACAGTCATCAAGCAGGCTGAACTCATAGCCAGGGGAGATTAATTTTATAACTCGATGTAAAAATGAAGACACCCTCGTTTAAAAAAGGAGGTGGTGGAGTGATTGGATAATTGCCACACATAGAGGCTTATCTTGTCCCAATGAGTCTAATCACTACTTTATTTATTCTGAACTTACATTACCAATTCATAATTATGTGACTAATTTTTTTAGTATCCTTAAATTGTTCTTCTATGTTAATTTCATTTTTTTTACGAAGTTTTTGATAAGACATCGCTTCTAGCATTGCTCTGATTTCTGATTTAGACCTTGCAATATAAGGCTCTTCTGAATCAAATTTTTCTTTGAATTCGTGTTCCCATCTCTTCAATCTCTCTTGGATAGGCATTTCAGGGATTGATTCAAAATACTCTTTTAGTTCTGCAACATCCATGTCACTCTCGCAAGTCTTCCTCAATGCTTCTATATTACTTTCGCCAAGTGCGGAAACAAGTGCCAAATAATCACTTTCGTCAAAATAAAGCCCAGGAATAATATTTGGTCCCCATTTTTTGTAAGGGTTCATAGGGTACAAACACATCGGGTAGGTAAGCACATAGAGAAAGAGAGCTGATCTCAATGTAATCGACATAATATTTGAGAATAAATTAAATTCATAAAAATCAAATCCCCTATCATAACTGGATAGAATTGCCTCATCGGTTCTAGCTGGGTGGGAGTAGTCATCCGATAGTGATTTCCAATAATTATAAATGGAATCTTTTAGCATATTGATCCTCTTTGAGCTGGCGCTGTACTTTTTCAATAGGTTTTCGTCGAAAATTTCATCCAGCATATGTTTGAATTTTAAATTCCTGGTTATCTTATCAGTCTCCTTCAGCCATTTATACAGTTTAACGTAACCATTTTCTCCTGATTTAAGCTGCCAGTAGATATGGAAAATAGAATTTTCCAATGCTGGACGAATCATAGAAAAGGCAGCGAGAAAATATCCATTTAACCAAGTTACTATGCTTTCCTTGAAATATCGAATGCTCTGAAAATAGAAAAAATTCTGCGTAGGTATAATTTCAAGAGGAACGTCAGCTTCACTGATCAAATCAGACCCAAGCTGAAGTTTCATTAGGTCTGCAAATTGCAATATTGCAAAGAGATCTTTTTTAATATTGCTAAGTGCCTCAAATTGTCCTGATTCCTCATACTCTATGATTGCTTTTGAAAGTCCTTGATTTTTATTATCTTTTATACCTAACACTTCTGCCAAAGATGGTTCTGGTATATGCCCTCCCCTCTGAACAAATGCTTCTGCAGTAAATTTGAACTCACCTGGATCTAAATATTTGTACAAATTATGCTTTGCAACATCCAAGCTTGGTTTGTCCCCCAAGTTTATCACCAAGTTAGACATTCATGAAAGTACCATATTTAAGGTATATTAGTATTCCTTAAGAGTAATCAAACTTTTTTATGAGCTCCAAAAAATTATTGTTTACAAGATTTTTTTAATTGTGAATTTTACCATATTCATTTCAATTATTTTGAATACTGGTGTGCGGCGTTTAAATCCACCCCTCAACGAACTGCCTCATTCCCTTGAGGTCTTCTTCTAAAAATGGTAGGTTTACATAATACCTTAATTCGGTTAATTGGTCGTGTCTTGAGATTCCTTAGTTCAATTTTGATGGGTCTTTTATGATCTGTACTTTCAATCTCTGCGTGAAAGTGCCTTTACTATTTCTTTAGTATTAATTAGCCGTTGTATTCCATCATTATCCTGGCTTCTCACAAGCTCAGAAAGGACAGCCGCTTCAAGTCCAACTTTGTCAAGGTTGTAGCTCTTTGTTAAAGAAGAAAATTTTTTGGGATCCCCATTTATGTTAAAATTTGGATCCAAATTCTCCTGCACCCATTCTGAAAAATTTGCAGCTGCGTGATTGTCACTTAATCTATGATATCTATAGGTTTCTCCTCTAAAAACTTTAGGTAAATCTCTCAAGTTTGATATTGGGGGCGGATTGAACTTGCTTTGTTTCATCCTATACTTATCTCCAATAGCATTGAGTCCGTAGATAAAAGAGCCCATATCCTCAGCATTTGGGTTTTCCTCACCTTTTTTGAATGGTTTTACGTTAAACCCATAAATAAAATAATTTTCATTCTTTATAGATTCAAAATAGGCCATGATTCTATTAATTTTCCCAATTACTGCTGTTGAGGTCAATCTCTCTCCGTTAAAATCTAGTACGTACAAATCCGGAGCCTGGTTCTCATTTTCATATAAATCAAATATCCTTGCTATTGATGCCCTTGGATAGAAAGATGGAATTGAGCCAGCAACCTTAATCCTGTTTGAAAGTTGGTTTTTTGCCTCTAGCAGCCTATTAACGAAGTCTGAATAAATGCCTATTCTATCCTGGCTGTTGATTTCGTCGCTGAACTGTATAGTTGGAACAACAAACAAAGAATTGGACGGCCACGTCAAAATGTCAAGTATAAACTCTATATCCTGGTCAGTGAATGAGTCGCCTTGATTAAATTCCAAAATCATAAAAATGAATGGTACAAGGTCTGATTTAGTCATACTCCTAGCAATTACGAAGGGTGGAAGCTTGTCATTTATCAGCTCTTTCCTCCTTTCCTCATTTCCATCGATTTCTCGAAGACGGTTAAGGTCGAGCTTCAGAAGAGCTTCATAAAAAGAATTGCCGACATGTCGAAGGTATATGTTTTCTATAAATCTATTAGTGAATTTCTTGTTGCTAGCTCTATTAAAGTTTGTAATTTGATTTAGGCTTGTCTTTATAGTAACAAGCCTTAAAAAAGGTAGGGCCTCGCTACTTCCCTCAAATTTAACATTATAGTTTTGCACCATCATACGTCGCCCCAGAAAGTGAAACGATTAAATTATGCGGTTTATTGGTTTCATTGTCAAATATAACACAGTTTACTAAAGTGCCATATCTTGTGATAATAAATGTTCTTTTCCCATCTGACGATTCAATGTACTTTACATCATTGTCATTGATACTTTGTATCGTCCCTACTATCTGACTGGCATATTTCGCTGTTAGACCGATTCCTTCAAGGGTTACACTGACACCTGTTTCCTTGGTTTGACTCCCCATTTTCATCACTTAGAGTTTTCAATCAATTCTCTAAGCTGGTCGATTGTAATATGGCTCTCTTGAATTTTCGCTATTTTTCCTTTTATAATTGACTTCTCAGCAAGCTTAGGAAACAGTGCGTAAGTAAGAGCTACTACTTCTTCATCATCTAGTTTAGAAAGTAATTTGATAACTTTATCTAACCTCTCAACTAGTTCTGGATTCTTACGGGTGAATTCATCTTTAATCCTTTGGCCTTCATCAGACAGAATGAATCCTTCCCTTGGGTGATATTTCAGGAATCCTTCTTCCCTTAGCTGTTCCGAGTCTTCCTCTATTTCATCTGAGAAACCACCAAAATAATAAGGATTATGCGTAGGGGGTACCCTACCTTCTGTTATTGCCTTTGCCAAAAGGGACACTTTTTGCAATCTGGTAGGCTTAATCTTGCCAGATGATCCAACTATCGAAATTATCAATAGCTCCTCGTTTGATAACTCATCGAATAAATTTTTTCCCATATTCTTATCAATTTTATATGGAATTTTAGGTAATTAAATTTTTTCCAAGATGCAATTTCTCAGAGTTAAGCTAAGCTTTGAGGATACCTGCCATTTTATATCATAATAGTCTTAAATCGTCTAAATCCACCCCTCGACGAACTGTTTCACCCCTTTAAGATTTTATTTAGCTCATCCTTTTCATAAAATCGGATGTATCCATTCCTGTAATATCAAGGTAAATGGTCTTGGTGAATATTGAGGAATGATTCAGTAGTTTATAGGCACCGTAAAGGTTATAAAATTTTCCAGCCAAGTGACCTATTGAGTAAATATTAATTGCCCTTTAGCTTCCTTCCCTTTTTTGTCTTTAGGTGCAACAGTTCACATCTTGGCTCAGTTACTACTGTAAGCAAACATCATCAAGTAATGTAGAAATAAAAGCACAGTAAAATGATTCAGATACTTAGGATTGATAGGAAAAAACATTAGCCCATCATTTCAGCAGAGCAATTTTCATGAAAAACTTAAAATAACATACAATGTATCCTTAAATAATGGAATCGAGTTCATTAAATTTCGAACCAAGGATGGGTTACTTTGCAGCTATTAGGGTTAAGGTTAAAAACCCAATTCCCGAAAGGTTTCGAGATATCATTTTTGATATGGGATCTGATCATTTTGGAGCAGGTCTTGAAAGAATAGATAATAAATGGTATTTACATTCAGATAAATTGCGATCATTATCAGTTCAGGATTTGAAATCCTTTGTTTCACAGATGGAATACGAATATGAAAGGGTCGGAATTAAAGTAGAAATTGAAATGGAAGATAAGAATTTAAGAATGGTTATGACTACTTCCCTAAACGATTTTTTAGAATCTCTAGCTGATATTGAGGGAGTTATTATCTATGGCGTTGCCCTCATGGGATTAAATGACACAATTCTTGGGATAAAGTTTCCAGAATCAGTTTCCTATAAGGTTACTAATTTAATACTTAAGCTCATTAAATCAGCACCCTTTGACGTGGAGATTTTAAAACTGGAAAAGGAAAATGATGGGGATATTCCATCTTTTTTTAAATTTAACAATTTGGTAAAATTTGATTATTCTAAGCTCCTCCTAATAAAAACAAGGTGGGAAATGACAAGTGAGGAACTTAAAGGGCAGAACAAAAGGATATTTTTGAATGAGATGAGATTCCAACCAAAAATTTTTGAATCTTACGACTCACCAATTTATGCAGAATTCTCATCTTATATTTCACCTCAGGATGTTAAAGGTAATGCTAAATTCAAAATCATTGGTGGTAATACTGGGAAGATTGTTGAGTTTGATATAAAGTCAAAATGGTTCCATGACTTCTATGAGGATGTTATTAAACCAACTCGTGGTCCTTTCTTCTACTGGGGTTATTCAGATGGTAGAGGAAATCTTGATAATTATTATATAGTCCCAGAGAGAAATCAAGTATTATTCCTCAAAGGGTTGGAGAAACAATGGAGTGAACCTTCTAGAGCCAATCATAAAAACATTATTTTGAAAGTAGACAATTTAAAAGAAACAATTGAAAGGGTAGGATTCCTTAGATAATATCAAATCCCACCGCAATGTACAAGCTAAAAGTTTATGAATTGTTCTCATATTCAAGGCTGTATTTTTTGATGATTTTATGAATTTAAATTAATATTCAAAATGGCCAGAAAAGCTTTTATCCGAACTTCGTTAGTTTTTTGAACATATATATAATATGGATGCTTTTTAAAAATAAAATTGATTTCCTATATCCATCCCTCAACGAACTGCCTCATACCCTTGAGGTCTTCTTCTAAAAATGGTAGGTTTGCATAATACCTCAATTCTGTCAGTTGGTCATGCCCTTGGGAAAGTGCTATCTCAAGCGAATGCTGGGGATAGGAAAACAGCAACCAGGATTCCCAAGTCTTCCTGAATGTTTTTGCAGAAAGGCCTTGAATCAATGGGAAATTGTATTTCAGCCACTTGTCAAAAGTATTGCTGGGAGGGACGTATATTTCAAACAGCTGTGGAATAATCGATTTTCCCATTATTGATAACCTTATCCACCTCTCCCTCTGTTTCCTCTTCGCCTTCTTCTGTGCCCATTCTGGTAAATGAATGAACTGTCTATCGAACCACTCAGGGTTCTGCCTTAATCTCAACAGCTCCTCGTATCTCATCCCTGTCAGGAGAAGGGAGTCCATCAGAATCTCCTTGTCCCTTTTAACGTGGCTCTTTATCTCTTGATACTCGGATGGCCTCAGGATCCTTACACCCGATTTTATGATTGCATGTTCTTTTAATGAAATAATCTCTCTCACATTTTAGATAAAACATGGAGAAATTTATTCTTTTCTGTACCATGGGTATTTAAATGGGTAATTGTTTTTCTATGAAAATCTCCATGTTTTATGATAAAACATGGAGAAAGGTAACTGGTATTTTTCTATTTTAAAAGATACTGTATTATTCCAGAAAGAAAAAGATCGAAAGGAATTATGATAAAGAAATTAGAAATAAAATATTATCAATAGATCCAAAGAAACGTAAAGAATTAAAAATAAACAAATCAATTTTATGGTACCAGCAGAAGAAAATTAGAGAAGGAAAACAACTTAAGCTGTATCAGAAAACTATGGCAAAATTATGAATATAAAAGGAAAAATAGGTAAACATTTTTTTATAAATTCATATATGTTCGATATAGTTTTGACCACGTTTTGAGAGATTAAGTGTTTTTTTCAGTTTTGTTTTAACCTCTTCAATGAGTTGTTTACGCTAATGGCTCCCATGCACATGTGGAATATACCAAAGAACAGAGAGAGTTAATAGAAAAGCTCAAGACCGACTTATAGTAGTACGAAAAAGGGCGAAGATAGGTAAAACTTACTTTATTCATAAAATTGTATTAATATAATATGTCTAGTTGAAATGTTACTTAAGTGACATTATTTTATTCAAAAGTGCTGAATAATTCCGGTATGCTTCCATACCTTTTTCTGTTATCTCCACTATTACTCTAGGACCGCCAACCTTTAAAACTGTTTTAATAGTTATAAGACCGTTGGCCTGTAGTTTATCCAGGTGATTGCTGAGGCTCCCCTTTCCAAGGGATGTTATTGTGATCAAATCAGAAAAAAAAGAGTCTTTTGTTGATAGCAAGTGATATTATTATTATGAGTCGGGCGGTAGATTTCATAACTGGCTCACTCAACTGATTTCCTAGAGTTTTAATAAGATCGTTTAGATCATCTTTCTCTCTCTGGAGTTGATCATTATTCACTCTCATCTTCACTCCTGACTGCTGTCCTGACTGGTCAATTCTTCACTAGCATTGTAAATCGAATATACTGATGCAAGAAACCAGACTATTATAGTGGGTATCCAAAAATATCCAAAGTAATACGCACTTCTTAAAATAACGGTTGCTAATGCACCCCCTAGGTCGCTTAACATAAAGACTGAAACAGCAGCTATAGCTTCCGGGGGTAGCCTTCCAAGGGACTTTCTTATCATCCTGTATATATAAATATCTAATAATGCAAGAAAAGAGGTTATCAAAAATAAACCTGCAAAATTTCTTAAGAGGAGAGTTCCAGTAATTACAAGTGCAACTATGATTAAAAGCATAATATATGACATACTGAAATTCTTAGGTTTGTTCGCCTGATATTTTCTGAATATAGTATTTTCAAATTTTGAGAGTTTTATTGCCTTAGAGAATACAACTCCAGTCACATACCCGGCAACAGCTATAATTATGGTATAAGAAAAAATATACGCAACATCTCTCAGATATTCCTGTGGTATGAGTTCAATTGGATATGTAAGAAATGCAAAAAGAAAAAATGACAGGGCCCATATTGAATAATAGATGCCCCAAGCTCTTCTCTGAAGGTACCTATCTAAATGGACTGCCTTGATTCCCACGTATTTCAAATGATCTGAAAGTTCCGAAAGTTCATCCCGATTCATACCTGTCTTCCGCCCTCTATGGATACTGCCTTGATCCTCCTTATAAGAAACATTGCAAGTACAAAGAGTAATGCAATCCAAAATATGAGGCTAACCATCATGATGTACGGATTCAAAGTTGGGCTTGTTGCGTTCGAAAAGTTCAGCGGAGATGCCTTACCATAGTAAGTCTGATACATTATTCTTGCAATGTCGGTGAACGGGCTTCCGTACACAATTTCATTTGGCAAGGAAGTACCAATCTCAGAAAGACCAAATAGAAAAGAAAGAAGTTGCGGAATGAAGGCGATAAGAGTTACACTTTTCAGGCCTATATAGTTGTTGGCAAACATTACCAAGACCGCTGAAAGAAGAAACATGAATATCCCCGTAACAAAGAACATTAAAAGTAAAAATTCGGGAAATTTCGGTATCAGTAAATAACCAGATTTAGTTCTGAATAGTATTATTGTGAGCACAGTAATTATTGCTCCTATTATGCCTGTCATTATTGAGGTGCTGATCATAAGGTCTCTGATATAACCTGAAGGTTTGAGTCTCGTAAACCTGAATCCATACGCAAGCGACGAATTAGCATAATAGACTGAATAAGCAACAGTTGTAGCTATTACGCTCGCAGATAAAAGTCCTATAAGCGAGAACCATACAGATGTATAACCCATCCATTCGTTCTTGGTAGTCATATCAGGCTCGAAAACATACGCACCCATAATAATCCAAAACAACATAAGTCCAACTCCCCATCCCCATATAGCTTTGTTTGATAGGAGAGATTTTAAAAAGTATTTGGTTATCATCAGATCACCTCCTCGAACATTGCGTTGAAATTTCTGGCGGAAGCAATTGGAACTGCTCCGCTGTTTTCTGTTATCGAGAACTTACCGAAACTTGTATCCAGAACACAAATATTTCCTGCTACTTCCCCTCTGTTTATATAAAGGTTCTTCAGCTGTGAGACTTGGAATTTGCCAAAGAGTTTTCCTTCTATGATGAAATATAGGGCCCAACCATCAAGGCGATTTAGCAAGTCAAATTCGTGAGTGTTTATAATGATCTCTGACTGAATATTTCTGATCATTTCTATGAGTTTCATCCTCCTCCCTTGATCCACATTGTCAAATGGTTCATCCATCAGGATGATGGATGGAGAGAAACTTAGGGAAAGAATATTCCCGACCATTTTCTGCTCCCCTGAGCTAAGTTCATCAATATTTTTCTCCATTATTGATTCCAGCCCGAAATTGTGAAAGAGATCCTCGGCCTCTTTCGCATCACCATCTTTCAGCTCGGAGTAAATCTTGATTAAATCCTTAACAGGGACTCTCATTAGCCTGTAAACATCTGATAGATTTGTTGAAACGCCATTATCTCCTCTGATATTTTTAACGTCTACTCCATTAATAACTGCTCTGCCGCTATCAATCTGAACAAGTCCTAGAAGAGTTTTCAGAATTGTAGTTTTCCCCGATCCGTTTGGTCCAACCACTACAACCTTCTCTTTTTCCACTCTAAGATTTACACTCTCCAAGGCTAATTTTCTATTTTTACTGCCGTATCTGACTGAAACATTTGAAAGTTCTATCATGTTTTAAGGAATATTCAATGAAGTAATAAATACAGTATAAAGTTCAAATTTTGAACGCACAAGAAATTCCTTCCTTGTTCTTCACAATGGTTATTGTCGTTACACGGCGTATCATATACCCATATTTCCGTACTCGAACAAATCTCGAATGTAATCGAATAACTAAATATGATACCTGAAATATCAATGAAAATGAGTTATTCACATATATTCCTGCATAGGAATTTGCAATCCTTATTCCAATTTCCTGATCCTAAATAGCATATTCAACAATAATGTTAACCCCTTCTTCAGGGATTAGTAGAGATATCTAATGGTTTAAAACAGCTGTTAGTGCTTTTCCATTCAGGAGAAGAGTAAGAAGATATGATATATCTCAAACATATGAATATTGATCCCTTTAAAATAAAACGTGGAGAAAGGCAATTGGTATTTTCTTATTTTAAAAAATACCGTATTATTTCATTTTAAAATCCCATGAAGATCCAAATATTTCTTTTGCCTTGCTTTTGAGTGATACTATAGTCAAAAGGATTAATTACGCCTTTTGAATCTAATGTCTCCTTAAAACCAATAAATGAATGCATTTTTCTAATCATTTTCATATGATCTGATCTTCTTTTTATCTATTCTCCCGGGATCTGATTGAAATAACAACTGTGATTTATACTTCAACAATCATTTCAAATTAAATATTATTGCACTTGCAAGGGTATTAAAATAGCTTATCAGATTTATCAAGGAACCTTAAAGTTACCGTTTATTAAACATTAAAATATCTTCCACTATTGAAAACATAGATAATTTCCAACTCCTTGCTGGTAAAACTTCTGAAATCAAAAAAAAATTGAAGAATTGATGGATGAAATAAAAATTGATCAAGAATTGCTGTTAGAATCTTTAATTGGTCAATTCATTCAATATTCTATAGTTTAAAACTAAAAAAATAGATAAATTTATGTTCACAATCCATTCTTACGTCAGCCTTCAAATATTTTTCAGCTGCTTAAGTAGCAAAAGATACTCTTTGATGGCTTCCTCACCTTCTTGAGTGATTTCAATTATTTTTCTTATCCCTCCAGCTTTTAGAAAACCATATCTTGTAATGATATAACCATTATCCTCTAGTATTTCTATGCTACGGCTTAGTGAGCTCTTCTGAAGTCCTGTAGCTATAAGAAGATCAGTAAATGTAGCACGTCTTGATATCAGGAGGGCAACCATGATACCAATTCTAGAGGAATTCCAAATGGGGCCGCTTGACGCTATCTTTCTTACCAGATCTTCGTTAGGATGTTTATTGTCATGTTCGTCAGGCCCCTGATTCATATATGATTTCCTCCGGCGAATCAAATAGTGATTTAGTACCGGCCAGTATAAGGACAGGAGTTATGTATACAAATCCCAGTAGGCCTATATGCGGTATGATAACAAGGATAGAAGCTAATGCTAATGCAAAGATAACGACCCAGTCCTCGATTCTTTGTTCTACAATGACTTTTTCATTACTCTTAAATTTCAAATATCTTATGATTATAATTTGTGCTATCCATAAAGTAGGGAAAATTACTGCTATTCCCCCTTTTCCTATGATTAAAAAAAATACAAATAGAATCCATGGCCAGAATGCTCTTATTATAGAAAGAATATTCCAAATAAAACGATGTTGCTTGGGAAGTTTTCGATCAATATCAACTAGGGCTATTGCATAATTGACCCTTCCAAACCCTCTAAACCCCGAAATTCTTGGTATGTACCATAGAAGAAATGACCCAGGTATCCAAAATATGAATACGTATAAAATAGAATTCGTCATAATCTGGATTATAAATGATGTAATAATGAAAAAGGCGAAAAACAGGTAGAATACTCCTATCCCTCTTCTGGCCTTGAACCTGAAAAGCCTGATAGCTATCTGCTCCCCTTCTGTAGTTATGTTCTTAATTTTATCCTCTGTGATCGTTCCTATAATCTCGTTATCTATCTCATCATCAGACATTTTAGATTAACACTTTCATTCAATATTTGTTTCCCTAAAATATATTTCTGATGTTCACAATGTGAAAAAGCTCTCCGACTTATGTAATGTAATATAATTAAGGAATATGCGGCTTAATTATATGGGTGGAGGTTTAAAGTATGAAATTTGAATCATTCAGTAGAATTTTTGCCATCTCGGCATATGAACTGAAATGGGATATAAAGAAGAAAAAGGTACTGTTTGCAATTTCACTAAGCATTATATCACTATTGATAATTGCAATTGCAGCAAAATATCTTCTTGGAGGCAATTATGTAGCAGAAAATAAAGGCATAATGTGGGACAATATATTGCTTATTTTCACGAACGGATTAGTGTCTGGTATCTTTCCCCTGATATTAGGTAGTACACTAACAGTTGATTCTATAGCATGGGAATTTGACAAGGGAACCATTTTACCACTTCTATCCCAACCCGTGAAGAGATCGGAGGTTTATTTTGGAAAACTGCTGGAAAAGATATTTGTTATACTAATAATATCCTTTCTAATAGTTTTGCTCTCTCTGCTAATCTCCTATATAATCTATGGAAATCAAAAATATATTTTCTGGGTCCTGGTTTCTGGTTTATTATTCTCAATAGAAACCCTCACCTATGTATCTCTATCATTTCTTTTGGGTTCGGCATTAAAAACATCCGGCATTATTATAGCTGTTAATTTAGGTTTATATTTCGCGACAATCTCAATTTCATCCTTCCTTGCGGTTAAGGATGGTATACATCTATGGCTAACTCTTTTCCCATTATCTGATGTCAACTTTCTAGAAGGCTCTCTACAACAATATTTCCTTAACCCTAGAGGTAAAACCCAGATTGGCATGAATATAGCAGGCATATTATCAAAAAATGGGTATCTAACAACATACTCCCTCTTGCTAGCGGCATCTGCATTCGTCCTCCTTTACGTCATTGCATTTTCCATTATTGGTTACATCATCTTCAATAAAGCTGAAATAAGAGGGTGAAAATATGGAAGAAATTTTAGTACTTAATCATTTAAAAAAGTTATACAAGAAGGGTGGAGGAATAAGAGACATAAATATGCATATCAAACCACATACAATTCACGGTTTCCTAGGACTGAATGGAGCTGGAAAAACAACTACTATGAAATGCATTATGGGTCTTCTGAATATAGACTCAGGAAGTACGTTCTATGACGGAGAAGAATATATCCCATCAAATCCTAATGATAAGAAAAATATCGGATTTTCGCCAGAGCTTCCGTCTTATCCACCCTATTTTACAGGAGAAGAGATTATGAGAGTTTATGGAAGAATAAGAGGTCTTCACAAGGATATTATCGCCAGAGAAACAATGGATATATTGAAATTGGTTGGGCTTGAGTCTTCTTCTCATAAAAAGGTTGGAAAATATAGCAGGGGAATGCAGGCAAAACTAGGAGTTGCAGTGGCAATGTTAGGAGATCCCGATTTGCTCATACTAGACGAACCAACCTCTGGGATGGATGCTTCTGGAGCTGCAAATATTAGAGATCTTTTCAATGAACTAAAGAAAGGTGGAAAAACTATAATGCTCTCATCCCATCTTCTATTCGAAGTACAAAGCATATGCGATAATGTAACCATTATAAACGCTGGCAAAACCATTATAGAAGGAGCGACTGAAGATATCATATCTAATCATACAAAGGAAATAAAATACACAGCAGAATTCAATTCCATAAATAATAAACTAATCGAGGACTTATTGAAACTGGAAGGCGTTACTGGATATGACAGTATCGGTGGAAATAAAATTTCCATTACTGTAGTTCCCAATGGTAGAAATGACATACGGGAGCAAATTGCTTTGGCAGCTCAAAGAAATGGTATAATTATGCTAACCTGTACTCAAGAATATTCGAATCTGGAGCAAATATTCCTCAAGATTGTAAATTCTGATGGGAGAAGTGGTCAATGATATCAATGATAAATTACAAATTCTATACTATTGTAATAGTAATAGGAATATTATTTTTATTCGTAGCCTTAAGGATTTACAGAGGCATTTATGGACGCAAATTTAAAAAATCCAGGATTATTTTTAGAACTGCTATCTTTGAAATAATAAGCATTGCTATAACAATACCAAGTGCTAATCAAAATACTGATCTTCTTTACCTATTCATTTCACTAATGTGTTTAGGACTAATTCTAGGGGTAAAATTCAGTGAAAAAGTAACTTTTTTTTATAAGAGGGATGTATTATATTTTAAAAGATCTCCTATTATACTTATAATTTGGGTCGTTTCATTTTCCTTAAGAATAATATTTGAGTTTATAGTTACGGAACGCCCCTTCACAGTTATTTTTACGGATTCTTTGCTAATATTCACTTCCGGTCTTTTAATGGGAGAGGCCATAAGCATCATCAAACAAAATAGAACCTCAAGACTGAGATACAATGAGTCACAACTTTAACGTCTTATAAGCCCATATCAATGAGCAGATCTACTTTTTTTCTTTTTTTTAACCATTTGATGAAAATTATATGGTATTATGTTGGTGAAACCTTCTTCAAGATTAGAGATTATATAAATGAAACCTGCTTCGAAGAGGTATAATGGTAATCTTTCACTATCATCAACCATAGAAGCGATGAATTCCATAATGTTAATATGTCTTGCAAGAGGTAATAAAATAAAACAAAAATTTGATTTCAAATCAGAGACTGGAAGGAGAATATTTGAAATAATGAAGTTAGAAGATCTCATCATAAAATAATCCTGAGTGCACCCACATTTCTAAATTCAAGAGAAGTTCTATAATTCTAATTATTCGTCTTGCTAAAATAACTTTAATGTAAAGTCACGAGGTATCATAAAAAATGAAAGATTAATATTTTGCCTTTATTTAAAAATCGTCCCTTGCGTTCTTATCCATAGGGATGATAAAATGGTCAACCGAGATACGCATCTCCCACAGGATACGGTTCCTCTTGCTGTCCTCTATCCTCTTTTCTATTTTTTCCCTTTCCCTCCTGTTCATGTATGAATTAATCTAAGATCTCAAGACCGACTTATAGTAGTACAAAAGGGCGAAGATAGGTTGATAGGGTCGAAGCATTCGTCCACTCATTCAGGGATTTTTTATAGACCGTCCAAAACCATTAGTAGCTGGGAAAGTACAAGAATCCATTGGTCTTCTGGTTGTCCGCTTCTCTTTTCTCAAATAACTCTTGAAGGTGTAGGGGTCAATAGGGAAGGCAACCAGGGAATTACTAAGAGTCTGATTTGTCCATATGCAGAAAATATGTTATCAGGCAACCACAGGATAGACGCTTTCATAAGTTTGGTTGCCAGAAACAGCCTAGTATTCCATATTGTAAATGGTACCGTTCGTTATTCCGCTGATCTCAAACTTGCCGTTGGCCGTCTGCCCTACTGATATAGAGGATATCGTTCCTACCGTAGACCCAGTTGATGGAATGGTAATAGTGATGAGGCTGATGAAAACATTGCCAGTGTTTTTCACAGTCGTCTGAAAGGACCAAGAAACGGATGAGTTGACGAAGCGGGCCGATTCAACATAGAAGTATATACCGTTGTGCACCGTGGTCGTTGCCGTATTGAGGTGATGGATGAAGTCCACAACTACGACACCCCCGAGCAACAGAATTATCACTATTACAATTGCCATTCCCGCAGCCCTAGCCTTCATCCTTTTCTGTTCCATGCGCATTGCTTCATCGAATACTGGGTGCTTCCCTTTCGCCCTCCTCTCTATCTCCTGCTGTTTCCGGATTTCCTTCTTTTCTCTCCTTGACTCTCTTAATGCTATATCTATCCCTTCCAGAGCCCTATCGCCAAGCCAATGATGAAAAGGATTACTGAAAGGGTCAGCTGGACTACACCAAACCTCACCGTAGAGACGTATGAAAGAAGGAAGGAGGACCATTTGTGTATTTCATATGTTATGGATATTCTCGGAATAAACGTTATTCCGACATAGCCCGCTATGAGGAAACCCATGATGGCTAAGACGAAAGCCCATTATTCCCTTTCTTTAAAGCAAGACCTATAAATAGACCGGACACGAATGTAAGAATAATTGTTACAATTTGTGAGAAAGAAATACTACTACCATTTGATGAAACAGGAACAGTAGGTGGAGACTGAGATTTATCATTGGGTTGAGAAAGCATTAGGGTTATCTGATCTTTGAATACTGTCATATCTTTGGTTACAATTCCTTCTACTGAAGAATCAGCGAACTCCATAAATAAAACAAATGTTTTATCTCT
>JABEBX010016035.1_pt1 | contig 25204 bp, 19 predicted proteins | sample 7245971 | NCBI WGS metagenome assembly JABEBX01 (sample SAMN14506365, study PRJNA622280) | hot springs metagenome | biome: hot spring [ENVO:00000051]|acidic hot spring [ENVO:00002120]; feature: spring [ENVO:00000027]|sediment [ENVO:00002007]; material: sediment environment [ENVO:01001048]... | reverse complement strand
GCCATCCATTATGCCATCATTGTGCTGGGCCCCCTGCATCTGTCGGGTGACGAAGCCCAGTATTGGACCTGGTCCCGCCGTCTCGACTGGGGTTATTACACCAAAGCCCCCATCATTGCCTGGATCATCGCTCTCGGGACGCGCATCGCCGGCAACACGGAGCTCGGGGTGCGCTTTTTTGCGCCTCTCTTTGCCTTTGCCTTGTCCGCCATGGCTTATGTCTTTGCCCGGCAGATTCATGGCAGCTACCGGGCCGGTCTGGTGGCTGCCCTGCTTTTTGCTCTTACGCCCATCTTCTTTCTGGGTGGCCAAGTGATGACCACCGATATCCCCATGGTGACCTGCTGGTTTCTCGCCCTCTGGGCGCTGTGGTGGGCGCTGGTGCGGGAGCGGCCCTGGGCCTGGTACGCCGCCGGCCTGGCCGTGGGTCTTGGTCTCCTCAGCAAATACAACATGGGTGTCTTGCCCATGGCGATTTTGGTCTATCTGCTCGCCTCCCGGCATTGGCGCGGGGTCCTGGCCAGCCCCCATCCCTGGCTGGCGGCCTTGCTGGCCCTCGCCGTCTTTTCTCCCAACCTCTGGTGGAACAGCCGCCATCATTGGGTGACCATGGAGGCTACCTGGGGCAATGTTACGGGGGGCTGCGGCGGCTGGGAGCATTGGCTGGCGTTCCTGGGGGGGCAGGCGGGGGTCGTCAGTCCGATCCTCTTCGTTCTGATCTTTGCCGCCCTCGCCGTGCGGGGCCGGCGCCTCACGCCGCAGATGGGCATTCTCGTTTGGCCGAGCCTGCTGGCCTTGGTCTTTTACCTGCAAAAGGCTTGGACCGGCCAAGTGGATGTCAACTGGCCGGTGGCAAGCTATGTAGGCCTTTTCCTGTGGGCGGCGGGGCCCCTTGCGGAGCGGGTCTGGGGGCGCTGGACGGCGGCGGGGCTGGCCTTGTCGGTGCTGCTGATCGGGCTGGTGTTGTCCGCCGACTTGCTCCACCGCGCCCATGTCCCCTTGCCGGCGCGCTGGTATGTGCCTTTCAAACAAATGCGGGGGTGGCCGGAGATCGCAGCGGCCGTGGATCGGGCCGGCAGGGGGCTGGGGCACTATTTCGTGGTCACGGATTTCTATCAGACCAGCGCCACCCTGAATTTCTACCTGCCCGGGCAGCCTTTCGTTTACTATCAGCCACGAAGGGGTGAACTGGCATCGAACGACCTTGGTGGTCTGTGGGGATTATCAGGGACCGTAAGAGGAGGGCAGGGGTGTGAAATCAGACGATGAAGCCTTTCTGGCCGCTGCCGAGGCAGCCCTGGCCGCCCTGCCCGACTGGGTCACCGGCACCTTCGAGAATATCGCTTTTATCGTCGAGGACTTCCCCGCCGCAGCCACTTTGGAGGAAATGCATATCTCCAGTCCCTATGGACTGCTGGGCCTCTATTCGGGGACGCCCATTTCCGGTCGGGGAGCGGGCTATGGTTACGGCAACCTGCCGGACGTCATTCATCTTTATCGCCAGCCCATCCTCGCCTATGCCGCCGGGCAGAAGATGGATTGGCGACGCTGCGTGCAACATGTGGTGGTGCATGAGGTGGGGCATTATCTGGGACTCTCGGATGCCCAGATGATGGCCATCGAGGCGGATCAGGATGGTCGGGAGGCGGTTACGGAGGACTGAGCCTCTTCCCTCGGGAGCGTGGTATCTGCGGCATGACGTCCGCATTGCGGGCAGAGGCCGTTGAGGACGACTTCCAACTCCTTGACTTCATAGCCCGAGGGTACCGCAGGGATGGCGACGCTCGCATCCACCAGACAAAATACCTGCCCACAGCGGGTACAGTGGAAATGGGGATGTCGCGGCGCCTCCTGGTCGCGGCGGGCACTGAAGCGCCAGACCCGGTCATCGGCGGTGATGCGGTGGGCCAAGCCCATCTGCACCAGCCATTCGAGGTTGCGGTACAGGCTGACCCGGTCAATGGGCAAGGCCTCCTGATTTTCCACCCTTTGCTGAATCTCCTGATGGCTCAGCGGCTGCCCAGCCTCCAGGAGGGTACGCAATACCGCTACCCGCAAAACGGTGATGCGCTGCCCCAGGGCGCGGATGCGGCGTGTTGCTTCGTCGTCCCCGACTGCCTTTGCGGTTTTGCTGGCTATGGCCAAATGTTTCATATTTTCATGCTAGGGCAGAGGCGGGATGGGTGCAAGCCTTGCCGGCTGTTCCTGGAGGCCCCTTGCCTCGTCATCAAGGCGCTCATAGACTGCAGCAACGGATGGAGGAGGGCGCGCCGATGGGATGGACAGTGAATGATAGCCGCACGCTGTATAACCTGCCCCACTGGGGGGAGGGCTATTTCGACGTCGGCGCCGACGGCCAGGTGCTCGTCCACCCCGACGGGCGGCAGGAACTCCCGGGTATCGGCTTGGGGGATATTGCCGGGCGGCTGGCGGAAGAAGGGCTGGGCCTGCCTTGTCTCCTCCGTTTTCCGCAAATCCTCGCCCATCGCGTAAGGACTTTGCAGGCGGCCTTTGCGGAAGCCATGGCGGCGGAAAATTATCGCGGCGATTACACGGCGGTTTATCCCATCAAGGTCAACCAGCAACGGCGCGTGGTAGAGGAGATTCTGCGCGCCGGTCAGGGCGGCGTGGGGCTGGAGGCGGGGAGCAAGCCAGAACTCCTCGCCGTACTCGCCCTCGTGCCGCCCGGTGGGACGGTGATCTGCAACGGCTACAAGGATGAAGAATATATCCGGCTGGCGCTGATGGGGGAAAAGCTCGGCATCAAGGTATTCATCGTTGTCGAAAAACATTCCGAACTCCCCCTGATCCTGGCCGAAGCCCAGCGCCTACAGGTCACGCCCCGTATCGGAGTGCGCGCCCGCCTGGCCTCCGCCGGTGCCGGTAAATGGCAGAATACGGGCGGCGAAAAATCCAAATTCGGCCTTTCCGCCGCCGATATTCTCGACCTCGTGGAACAGTTGCGGCATGCGGATGCCCTGCATTCCCTGCAACTGCTGCATTTCCATCTCGGTTCACAAATTCCCAATATCCAGTTCATCAAGGGCGGCATGCGCGAATGCGCGCGCCTCTATGCCGAACTCTGCCATCTCGGTGCCGGTCTTCAGGTGGTGGATGTGGGGGGCGGTCTCGGGGTGGATTATGAAGGGATGCGCTCGCGCGCCTTCTGCTCCACCAATTACGACGCCAGGGATTATGCCCGCGCCATTGTTGCGGCCCTGGCTGAAACTTGCCATGCCGAGGGTCTGCGGGAGCCGCTGATCATTTCGGAGTCGGGGCGCGCCCTCAGTGCCCACCATGCAGTGCTGTTGACCAATATCATCGATGTGGAGACGGCGCCGGGGGAGTTTCCCCCTGCTCTGGACGCCACCACCGGGACGGCCCTGCAGGCAGAGTTGCAGCAACTCCTGACCCACCTGGATCATGCCACTTCGGCCGCGGCGGTGGAGGCCTATCATGAGGCCCTCTACCTCATGGCAGAGGTGCAACAGCAGTTCAACCACGGTCTGCTGAATCTCGTCCAGCGCGCCCAGGCCGAGGGCCTTTATGCTCATGTGCTATGGCGGGTACGGGCCGCCCTCGATGGCCACAACCGGGCCCATCGCGACGTGCTGGACGAACTCGACGAGAAACTGGTCGACAAGTATTTCGGCAATTTTTCGCTCTTCCAATCCTTGCCCGATGTCTGGGCCATCGACCAGGTTTTTCCCATCGTGCCGGTGCAGAGGCTGGCGGAAGAACCGCGGCGACGGGCACGCCTGGAAGACATTACCTGCGATTCGGATGGCCGGGTGGATGCTTATGTCACGGCCGACGGTCTGACACCGGCCTTGCCCGTTCACGTCCTGGAACCGGGTAAGCCCTATGTCCTGGGGGTTTTTCTCGTGGGCGCCTACCAGGAAATTCTTGGCGACATGCACAACCTCTTCGGCGATACGGATTCGGTCAATGTGCTGCGCCACGACGATGGCAGCATCGCCCTGGTGGAGCCCCATCCCGGAGATACCGTGGAGACCGTGTTGCAGTATGTGCAATTTTCCGCCAGTGACCTGCTTGCCCGCTATGGACAGAAAATCGATGCGCGCGTGCCGCTTCATCCGGAAGAGCGAGAGCAATTTTTGCAGGCCTTTGCCGATGGCCTGCAGGGATACACCTATCTGGAGTAAGGATAAGGATATTGACTTGGGAGCAAAGACATGACGGAAAAACAGACACCCTATGAACGCCTCGGCGGGGAAGAGGGGGTGGGCCGCCTGGTGAACCGCTTTTACGACCTCATGAGTAGTGAGCCGCAATGGCAAAGCCCTTTGCGCAGCATCCATCCCGAGGACCTGAGCGGTTCCCGCGAGCGCCTCTTTCTGTTCCTCTCCGGCTGGCTGGGCGGCCCGGATCTGTATGTCGAACGCTTTGGCCACCCCCGTCTGCGCGCCCGCCACGCCTCCTTCCCCGTGGACGATCTGGCCCGCGATCAATGGATGGCCTGCATGATGCGGGCCATGGATGAGGTCCAGGTACCCCAGGATGTGCGCGGCGACCTGACCGCCGCCCTACAGCGCACGGCCGATTTCATGCGCAACCGCTAAATCTCCTTTACACCGCCAACGCCTCTGGCAAGTCACCCGCCAGCAAGCGGGTCTCGGCCACGGTCAGGGCCTGGGGCGGGCCGAAGAGGACCACCACATCCCCCTGTTGGAGGATGGTCTCCGGTGCGGGCTCGCGGCCGCGGATCCCGTGCCGGCGCACGGCCACGATCTGTACCCCGAAAGCCGCCAGATTCAACTCGCGCAAACTATGCTTGATGGCATAGGCGGTTTCCCCCAGCGGGATGGAAGCGAGCCGCGGAGAATCGCGATCCTCTCCCGGTTCCGAACTCCCCCAGAAGGCCCCGCGAAAAAACTGATAGCGCTCCTGGCGCACGCGGCGCAGACGGCGCAGCACATGACTCATGGGGAAACCGAGCAGCAGCAGGGTTTGTGATGCCAGCATCAGCGCCCCCTCCGTCACCTCGGGCACCACCTCATCCGCCCCCGCCGCCTCCAGCCTGGCCAGTTGGCTATCATCATGGGCGCGGACAATCACCGGCAGATCCGGGCGCAACTCCTTGGCGATGGACAGCACCCGCTGGCTGGCCTGGGTGTCGGCATAGGTAATGACCATGGCGCTGGCGTTGCGAATGCCGGCCGCTGTCAGAACATCCCGGCGGCTTGCATCCCCATAGAAAATGGATTCACCCGCCGTCTGTGCTTGGCGTACCCGCACCGGATCCAGATCCAGGGCAACAAAGGTAATCCCTTCCTCATCCAGCAGTCGCGCCACGCTCTGCCCCACACGACCGTAACCGCACAGGATGACATGGGCGGAAGCGGGGGCGGCATCCCGTATGCTGCCCAGGTCGCGTTGCCGGTTCCGCCGGTAGCTGCCCACCATCTGCTTGGCGAGCCAGCCATTGCGATCCACCAGCACCGGGGCGAGCAACATGGACAGCAGCATGGCGCCCAGCACCGGCTGAAGAATCTCCCCTGGAAGGATCTGGTACTGGTTGGCCAGCGCCAGCAGGACAAAGCCGAATTCGCCAGCCTGGGCAAGGACGATGGCCGAGCGCAGAGCGACCCCCGTTTCGAAATGAAACAAACGGGTCAGCAGGAATACCAGCGTGCCCTTGGCCAGGAGCAGCAGCAGCAGAATGCCCAGGACCCAGGGCAGGTCCGCCCACAAGTTGGGGATATCCACCAGCATGCCGATGGTGACGAAAAACAAGCCGAGGAGGACATCGCGGAAGGGCGCGATGTCGGCCTCCACCTGATAGCGATAAGCGGTTTCGGAGATCAGCATGCCCGCCACGAAGGCCCCCAGGGCCAGGGAAAGCCCAGCCTGTTCGGTGATCCAGGCTAGGCCCAAGGTGACCAACAAGACATTGAGCATGAATAGTTCTGTCGACTTGCGCGCGGCCACGAAATGAAACCAGGGTCGCATGACGGGTTTGCCGATAAAAAACAGGACCAAGAGGACCAGTAATGCTTTGAGGGCGGCCAGGGCCAGGGCATGGGGCAGGTTGGCGGGGTTCCCCGCCATGGCAGGGATGAGAATGAGGAGCGGGACGACTGCAAGATCCTGAAACAACAGGATGCTGATGGCCACCCGGCCATGGCGGGTCTGGAGTTCCATTTTGTCGGCCAGTGCCCGTACCACCATGGCGGTGGAAGACATGGCGAGAATCCCGCCAAGGATCATTCCGCTGCGCCATGGAATATCCATCAGCGCCGCCGCGCCCAGGAAAAGCAGGGTGGTGAGCACCACTTGCAGCGAGCCCAGGCCAAAGACCAGGTTGCGCATGCTGAGCAATTGCGGAAGGCTGAACTCCAGGCCGATACTGAACATCAGGAATACCACGCCAAAAGCGGCGAGATGCCTGGTAGCCGCAAGGTCCGGGACCACCGCCAAGGCATGGGGTCCGAGAATGATCCCCGCCAGCAGATAGGCGAAAATGGCGGGCAAGCGTAGGCTACGGGCAAGGCCGACGAGGAACACCGCTGTCGCCAGCAGCACGATGATGGTCAGTAGTGCATGATCGCTCATGAAATTCGCTCAGTGTGCTTTTGCGGGGGCCGGGCAAAATCAGCCTCCACCCTGGTGGCAGGATCATCGGAACGCCCTGTCCCCAGGGGCACCCGCTAGGAACGTCCTCCCTTTCTGTTATCATACGGGCAAAAGGAGGAGGACGCATGATCATCGTAACCGGCGGTGCCGGCTTCATTGGTGCAAACCTGGTCCACGCCCTGAATCAGCGCGGGGTCACGGACATCCTGGTGGTAGACCATCTCAGCCAGGCCGGGAAGTTCCTGAATCTGACGGATCTCGATATCGCCGACTACATGGAAGCCGAGCGTTTTATCACGCTCCTCGAAGAAGGCAAGCTGCCTGCCATCGAAGCCATCTTCCACGAGGGGGCCTGTTCCGACACCATGGCGACGGATGGCCGCTACATCATGGAGAATAATTACGCATTTTCCAAGACCCTCCTGCACTGGTGCCAGTTGCACAACGTCCCTTTCCTCTATGCCTCCAGTGCCTCGGTCTACGGCATGACGCAGCAGTTCCGGGAAGAACGCGCCTGTGAGTCCCCGCTCAATATCTATGGCTTCAGCAAGTTCCAGTTCGACCAGTATTTGCGCCATGTCTGGCCTAACCTCAAGGCCCCCGTCCATGGTTTTCGCTACTTCAATGTCTATGGTCCCCGGGAACTGCACAAAGGGCGCATGGCTTCGGTAGCCTTGCATTTCTACCAACAATACCGCCGCGATGGCTATGTCCACCTCTTCGCCGGCAGTGACGGTTACGGCGATGGCGAGCAGCGGCGCGACTTTGTCCATGTGGACGACGTCTGCGCAGTCAATCTGCATTTTCTGGAGCACCCCAGAACGGGCATCTACAATGTGGGCACGGGTCAGGCGCAGACCTTCAACGAGGTGGCCGTGGCCACGGTGGGTGCCATCGACGCCCTGGCAAAGCGCCCGGCGCGCCATCTCGGCACCCTGCACAAGGCCCAGGTCATTCGCTACATGCCCATGCCCGAGGCCCTGCACGGCAAATATCAGAGCTATACCCAGGCCGACATCGGCGCCCTGCGCGGGGCAGGCTTTTCGGCACCCTTCCTGAATGTGGAGGAGGGGGTATCCCGCTATGTGCGGTGGCTCGCGGAGAAAGGGCGGTGATGGACGGCCGCATCCTCGTCACCGGCGCCGCCGGCTTCATCGGTTTTCATCTCTGCCGCCGCCTGCTGGCGGACGGTTGGATCGTGCAGGGTGCGGACAATCTCAATGACTACTACGATCCCAGCCTGAAACGAGATCGCCTGGCGCAACTGGAAGGGCACCCGGCCTTTCAGTTTCAGCTCCTGGACATGGCGGATCGCGAGGGCGTCGCAGGCCTCTTTGCGGGCCCTCATTTTGATGCTGTGATCCATCTGGCGGCCCAGGCCGGGGTTCGGCATTCCCTGGAGGCGCCCCATAGCTATGTGGACAGCAATATCGTAGGCTTCGTCAATGTCCTGGAAGGCTGTCGCGCCCAACAAGTGGAACACCTCCTGTTTGCCTCATCCAGTTCCGTTTACGGCGCCAACAGCGCGCTCCCCTACAGCGTCCACGACCCCGTCGATCATCCCGTCAGCCTTTATGCCGCCAGCAAGCGCGCCGGGGAACTGATGGCCCACAGCTATGCCCATCTCTTTTCCCTGCCCTGCACCGGCCTGCGTTTTTTCACCGTCTATGGCCCTTGGGGACGGCCGGACATGGCCTATTTCAGCTTCACCCGGAAGATCCTGGCCGGCGAGCCCATACCGGTATTCAACCACGGACAGATGCAGCGGGATTTTACCTATATCGACGACATCATCGAGGGCGTCGTGCGGCTCATTCCCCATGCCCCGCAGCCCCAGGCATCCTGGTCCGAGAAAGACCCGGCCAGCAGTTCCGCCCCCTTCCGGCTCTACAATATCGGCAACCATACGCCCGTCCCCCTCATCGACTTCATCGGGGTCCTGGAAGATCTCCTGGACCGCAAGGCACAGATCGAATGGCTGCCCATGCAGGCCGGTGATGTAAGCGCCACCTATGCCGATGTGAGCGATCTGCAAAAGGCCGTCGGCTTCGCACCCGACACCACCTTGCGCGACGGCTTGGGGCGCTTCCTCTCCTGGTATCGGCAATACTACGGTTGATGTGAGCAAATCCCTCTCTCCCGCCGCCATTGCCCGAGAGGCCTTCAAGCGCCTGGCAGCGGCCGGGCTGCCGCCGACGCCCGAGCATTACCAGCGCTTTTATGAAGATCTGGCGGGGCAGGGCGCAACGGCGGACATACCCCCCTGGTTGCTGATTCTGCTCCGGCAATGGGGCGAGCGCTATGGGTCTCCCTGGGTGGAAATCCACGCCGCCGCGCGCAATGGCCGCACCGATACCGTCGAACGGGCGCTGTCCACCCTGATCCAGAGCTGCCACGATGCCGCCCAACACGGCGTTTCCTGGGGTGCGCTCCTGAGTCGTCTACTCCACGAATGGGAGCGCTCCCAGCAAGGGCTCACCCATCTGCAAAAGCGCGCCGCCATGAGCGCGCTGCTCCACGAAGAGAACCCGCAACTGCCCCTGCGCCTGGCCCTTACGGTTGATGAATGGTCCCTGTTGCCCGAACGTGCCGTTGGCCAGGCATCCCTTTCCGATCTGGAACAGCCCGCCGCTGCGGCGCTGCGCGCTGATGGCCTGGCAACGCCGGACCGTGCAGAGGTGGTCTGTGCAAACTGGCAAACGCTATGGCAGCAGGCCCTGCAACTGGGCATATTGCCGTGGTTCGGCCAGGACAGCGTCCAGTCCCAGGGAGAAAAATGCCTCAAGGCCTCGGAAAACGCCAGCGGCGATGCCCCCCGCCCTCTCCTGACGGCGGCTCGCGAGTTATGGCGGCGTATTGATGAGGCAGGGGAACGACAGATGGAGCTGCGCCAAGGCCTGGAACATCTCCTGCGGCTCATCGTGGACAATGTCACCGAGCTCCTGCCGGAAGACAAATGGTTGAGCGGACAGATGGCGCTTTTGCAGGGTATCATCAGCCAGCCCTTGGATAACGAACGGGTGCAGCAGGCCGAAAATAGCCTGAAGGACATCATCTACAAGCAGGGTGTCCTCAAACATAGCGTGGAGGAAGCCAGGGCCGCAGTGAAGGAACTGGTCGGGCTGATCATCCAGGGCATTGGTGAATTTTCCGATCGCTCGGGGAGTTACTACCGCAACCTGGAAACGAGCCTCAAGCATCTGGAGGCCATTGACGATTGGGAAAGCATCCATGACATCGTCTCCCGCATCATTGGCGACAGCAAGGAAATGCAGTTGCGGGGCCGGCAATTGCGCGATGACTTGCTGCAGGCCCGCCAACAGGTGGAAATGGCGCAGGTGCAGATCCATCAACTGGAGACTGAGCTGGAGCAGACCAGCCAGCTCATCCATACCGATCCCCTCACCGGGGTATTGAATCGCCGCGGCCTGGATGCCGCTTTCGAGCGGGAGAGCAATCGCGCGCAGCGGCTCCATCAGCCCTTGTCTCTGGCCATGCTGGATCTCGATTACTTCAAGCGGATCAACGATACCTACGGCCATGACCTCGGCGATGAAATCCTCCGCCACCTCACCCAGTTGTTGACCCGTGATTTGCGTCCCAGCGATGTGGTCGCCCGTTACGGCGGCGAGGAATTCATCCTCCTCCTCCCCGATGCCGATGCCCCCCATGCCCTGCAGGCCATTGCCCGGGTACAGCAGGGCCTCGCCCGGGCCCCCGTCCGGCATAAGGATGCCCCCGTTGCCGTGACCTTCAGCGCCGGGGTCAGCCTCTGGCGGCCGGGAGAACATTTGTCGGCCGTGATCGAGCGCGCTGACGGGGCCCTGTACCGGGCCAAGAAGGCCGGCCGGAACCGCATATTGCTCGCGGACGCTTGAAATCCCCGGGCATCGGCCCCATTTCGGCGATAATGCTGAAAAAGCAGACGGATCTATGGAGGATATGCACATGGCTAGTGACAAATCGATGGTTCAGCCGGCCCGCAGCGCTGATCCCATGGAACAGGTTTTCGAAATGCTGCTGCCCGGGGTGTTTCGCCCCATGCCCATCAGCGGAGAGATGGCCGCTCCGCATATTGTCCACATCGATGTCATTGATCGTGAAAACGAGATCGTGATTCGTGCGGAGGTGTCCGGAGTGGACAAGGACAAGCTGGATGTCCAGGTGCACGGCAATCAGGTCTATATCAGCGGCACCAAGACCGACGAGGTGACCAAGGAAGAGGGCAAATATATCTATCGGGAACGACGCTACGGCAATTTTTCCCGTACCGTCCAGCTCCCGGTGGATGTGGATAGCGGGAATAGCAAGGCCACCTACAAGGACGGTGTCCTGGAACTGGTCCTGCCCAAGGCCGATTCGGCCAAACGCAAGAAGATCGCCATCGACTAAGGGCCGGTGCCCTTACCGGCAACGCGAGGCCCGGCAGATGTCCATGCCGGGCCTCGTGTCGTCATCCAAGGCCTCTGCTTGCCGCCTTGGCCCCTACTTGGCCGCTTCCTCCAGGACCATGGATGAAGAGGAGGCGCCGAGGGCCAGGGCCTGCTCATTGATCCAGCTGCGGGCGCTGCGGAAGCTCATCCAGCGCTTGGCCTCGTAGTCGTAGAGCTGACATTGCTTGAAGATGCCGCGCACATGGCGAAAGCTGAAACGAACCTCGTGGATGTACTGGCCGTATTGACTGGCCAGATCCTCGTAGGCCCCCTTGAGGTGATAAAAAGGGATGCGCGGGTCCACATGATGCGGTGCATGGATGAGGATGTTGTGAATCAGGAGTTCGCTGATTTTGGAGCACCGGACGATGGTGCTGCAATAAAGCTGCCCGATGCTCTGACTCCATTCCTCCTTTTCGCTGAAGAACGGCACCTGCGGATCGGTGTGGTGGAGGAATACGAAGAGGGCGATGTAGTAGTTGAAGACGATGAACGGCACGACCACCGCGGCCAGCACTCCCCAAACCCCGGCAAGGGCGAAGGCCAGCGCCGCAAAGGCCAGGAAGAAGACCAGGGTAATCAGCTTGCTGATGACGAAACTGCGGCGGTCTTTGCTCTTGGCATCGGCCTTGAACATCACCATGCCCGGCCACCATACCCGCAAGAGGTAGTGCAGGGCGCAGGTGTAGGGGCTGCGCTCCAGGCGATAGGTCAGCTTCTGCCACCAGCGCTTGCCGGCATACTCGCTGGGTGTCCAGGGCCGCCAGATCCAGTCGATGGGCGTGAAGCTGGTGAAGCCGTGATGGACCCGGTTGTGGCCAAAGGCCCAGAGCCGATACATATTGAAGGAGGGCAGCATGAAGATGGTGCCCATGACCTCGGCTACCCTTTTGCTCTGGAAGAGGGCGCCGTGGGCGGCATCGTGGGCCCAGACAAACATGAAGGCGATGGCCGAGCCTGCCAGGAGACCGAAGAGCAGCTTCAACCAGATGGATTGCACCAGCAGGGCACCGCTAATGAAGGCCAGATACAGGGCTCCGTCGAAAATATACCAAGCGACGGCACGCCCCGCGGACCGTTGGTAACGCTCCGGATGGATGGCATCCCGAATGGTCTGCAACTTAACCGGATGAAGTGCGCTATAAGGACTTTTACTAGGCTCCGTTAGCATTCTTAATATCCCCCCAAAAAAACGAATGAGGATATAATAGATCTTGGTGTCTGAAGGTACAATAGCTTTGTGATTGCTGCGGGAGAAGGGCCATGCCCCCAACAACGGGCTTGGGACAGATCCGCGGCCGGGCCGCACATATCGCCGTGGTCCTCTCCGGGTTCCTCTCCGGGGTCCTATCCAGCGGGGCTTGCGGAAGCCTTCCTCCTGGCCGGAGGCGGATGGATCCGGGCGGGATGGCCGCTTCCGGTGCATCCATCTGCACTGGGGTATTTGGCTGGAAGAAATTTAGTGGTACCATCACATCGCGTTTTAGGCTATACATTCATCAGTGCAAACCGTTTAACCCTAGAGAAGGAGTGTTAAAGACATGCTGGAAATCACCAAGATCAAGCCCCTTGCCCGGATCGTTCTCGTTGCCGGCGTCATTGCCCTGGCAGCCGCCTGCGCCAAGAAGGAAGAGAGCACGACGGCCCCCGCCGAGAGCAGCACCACCACCACCGAGTCTTCTGCTCCGGCCACCACCACGACGGAAAGCTCTGCTGGCATGGCAGCGCCCATGGAATCCGCGCCTGCTACCAGTGCTAGCGAGAGTTCTGCTGCCAGCACCGGCTCCGCTGCTTCCACCGGCGATTCTTCCGCCGAGTAAATTGCCTGCTGCTTGATCAAGCCGATGCAGAATCGGCCTATGGAAGGGGGTGTACTATGCTAGATGTAAAAAGTTTGAAGCCAGTTGTTCGTTTTCTGCTTCTTGCCGGCGTGGTCACCCTCGCCGCAGCATGTGCAAAGAAGGAAGAGTCCACCACGGCGCCGAGCGAGAGCTCGGCAGCCGGTGCGGGCACCACGTCGGACGGCAGCACCGGCGCCACGGCATCACCATCCAGTTTTGATGGGCAGAATGCGGGCGGTCACTTTGTCAAGGTGGCAGCTACCAACACCATGAGTCCGGACCAGATGGCCAAGGCCAAATCCCTTGCCGAATCCAAGGGCTGCTTCGCTTGCCATCAGGTGGAACAGAAGATCGTAGGGCCGGCCTTTGCCTGGGTGGCCTACAAGTACAAGGGTGACCCCAAGGGCGTGGCTACCCTCAGCAATGCCATTGAACATGGCGTCACCGGGGTGTGGGGTCCCATGCCCATGCCGGCACAGAATGTTACCCCGGCCGAAGCCAAGGAATTGGCTTCCTGGGTTCTGGCGCAAAAGCCCATCGCACCGCCCAAAGCCTCCTAAGATTCGCATTTCCGCCTCAGACCCCCGCTCACGCGGGGGTTTTTTATCTCAGGGTAGCCTTTGGTAAAAAGATTCCGCACCGTGGCTTGGACGGCCAGCACCTACTTTGCCGAGGGACTGCCCTTTTCCCTGGTACAACAGGTGTCGGTGCAATTTTTTACGGCCGCCGGCGCCAGCCTGCAGGTCATTGGCCTCCTCTCCCTGTTCGGCTTGCCATGGAATCTCAAGTTTGCATGGGGTCCACTGCTCGATCTTTTCGCCAATAAAAAACGCTGGTTGCTCATCATGGAACTGCTCCTGGGCGGGGCTGCCGCGGCCCTGATCTGGCCTGCCCAGCAGATGGACCTGGATCTGGCGGCCAAGATCTTTGTCCTCATGGCCATCCTCTCGGCCACCCATGACATGTCCGTGGACGGGTATTACATCCAGATCCTGGCGGACGATGCTCAGGCGGCCTTTTCGGGAGTGCGAGTGGCGGCGTACCGGGTGGCCATGCTGGTGGGCAACGGCGGCCTGGTCATCCTGGCGGGCTGGGTGTCTTGGACGGCCTGCTTTCTCGCCGCTGCCATCATGCTCTGGGGCCTGGCCCTGCTGCATCGGTGGCTTCTGCCCCCGGCTCCTAACGCAGCCCCCAGCGACGGGCAGCGTTGGCATGAGGTAAGGCAGGCCTTTCACTCTTATTTGCAACAACCGGCCATTGGCCTCGCCCTGGCCTTTATCCTGCTCTTTCGTGCCGGCGACGCCATGATGTTTGCCATGGTGACGCCCTTTCTCGACCATTTGGGCTATGGCCTGGCGGCGCGCGGCATCCTCACCGGCACGGTGGGGACCGTGACGGGGGTGGGGGGCGCCCTGCTGGGCGGGGTCATCATTTCCCGCTGGGGGCTGCGGCGAGCGATTTTTCCGCTGACCCTCATCCAGGCCCTGGCCATTCCTGCCTATGCCTGGCTGGCCTGGGCCGTGCCATCCCTGTTCTGGGTAGGGGCGGTGGTAGCCTTTGAACAGGCGGCGGCGGGCTTGGGTACGGCGGTTTTGATGGTCTTTCTCATGCAGCGCTGCCGGGGCAGCTATCAAGCGACCCACTTTGCCATCGGTTCGGCCCTGATGTCGGTGGCGGCGACGGTGGTGGGCAGCTTCAGTGGCTACCTCGCTGCCGAGGTGGGCTTTACCAGATTCTTTTTGCTCGCGTTTCTGGCGGCGCTGCCGAGTCTGGCCTTGGCGGCGCGGATGCCTGGGGCATTGTTTCGGCCCCATTGCCGTTAGGCGCTCTTGCATTGGGTGGTACTGGGGGTAGATTAAGGACAAGCGGCAAAATGCGGGAGTGTCTGGCGATGGGAAAAGGGCAGGGGGTGCGGGGGTCGTTACATCGGGGATGGCGCCATGGCCTTTACGGGTTTTTGCTGCTGATGGGTATGGGGAGCAGCGGTCTTGCCCATGCCGCGTTACTGGGACAGCCAAGTCGCCCCGCGTCGGCCGACCCAGAATCCTTAACCACGCTGGGGGGGCGCTGGAGTGTGCTGGTGCAGGATGTGCGGGGCGGCGCACCGGTGCTCAGCCAGAATGCTACGGCGCCGCAGTTGCCCGCCTCTACTGCCAAACTGCTCACCACGGCTTATGTCCTGCATAACCTGGGTGCGCAGGATCATCTCCTTACCCGGGTACTGGCCCAGGGCCTGGTCGCCGGTCGCGTCACGGGTCCATTGATTTTTCTCGGCGGCGGGGACCCCAACCTTTCCAGCCGGATTTTTCCCTTCAATGGCAAGACACGAAGGGGGCCGGCCCTGTCTCCCCTGCGCGACCTGGCAGAGCAGCTATGGCAGGCGGGTGTGCGCGAGGTGCCCGATGGCATTTTGGCCGATAGCCGCCTCTTTCCCACGGAATATGCATCCATGGGCTGGACGCCGGAGGATCAGCGCTACTGGTACGGTGCGCCCATTAGTGCCCTGACTTTCAACGATGCCATGGTGGAGGTGCTGGTGCGGCCGGGGGCAAGAAGCGGTCAGCCCGCCAGTGCGGAGATTGTCCCCAATCCGCTGGGTGTCATCCGCAATGCGGTGAAGACCGTGGGTGCGGGGGAGGAGGTGATTCCGCTCCGTCTGGAAATCGTGGGTGAGCACTGGGTGCTGAGCGGCAGCATCCGCGCCCGCGCCGCGCCGGTTGGCGCCATGCTGGCGCAGCCGGATCCCGCCCGCTTTGCCGGCCTAGCCCTGCAGCAGGCCTTGCTGGATCAAGGCATCCGGGTGACGGGCGAGGTCCGGGTACGGGCACGGGGGCAGGGAAGCGCGGCGCCCCAGCAGCCCTTTTATCCGGGTTATGTCGTGCTCGCCCAGCGCCAATCGCCGGCGATCATTGATGCGGTGACGGTAGTCAACAAGGTCAGTGAGAACACCCACGCCGAGATCCTGCTGCGGGATGCCGATCTGGCCCGCGGGGGCGACGGGGATACCCATTCCGCCCTGGCCAGGCTGCGGGACTGGCTATTGCGGGAGGGGGTCATCGACCAGCAGGCGGAGGTGGCCGATGCCTGCGGCTTATCGCGGAACGCGCGTCTGAGCGCTGCCGATCTGGTGCGCGCCCTGGCGCAATCCTACCAGCAGCCCTGGGGCGCATTATGGCGGGCGTCGCTGCCAGTGGGGGCGGAGGACGGCACCTTGCGCCATCGCCTGGAGGATCTGCCCCTGGGCACAGTGCGCGCCAAAACCGGCACCTTGCGGGATGCGCTGGCGCTGGCCGGGCTCATTCGGGGGAATCATGGTCAGGAATACGCCTTTGCGATTTTGGTCGATCATTTCAAGGCCCCGCGCGCAGCCATCCGCAACCGCATGGACGATCTTGTGCGGCGTATCGCCTTGGGGGAAAGTGCGTTGTGAGCCATGGCCAGACGATGCGGTCGATACCCTTGGCGGCGTTTATCTGGCCAGTGTCTATGGTTGGCGGAAACGGGGTGGCCGCTGCCATTGGCAGCAGGTGGGGGAAGCGGCCCAAGGCCGGAGACTAGCCATCATCACGGCCTGGAACCCAGGTTCCAGGCCTACCAGTTCGTGGCAGAATCAGCGCCGCCAAGGCGTCCTGCGCGCAGCGTTGCGTAAACACCAAAAAATCTTCTGGCCTGCCTGGGGCGGGTTAGGGATCTGGTGGGAAGAAGCCTTGGCCCTGCCGGATATCTCCTGCCCAGAGGCTTGTAACTGGGCTGTCCGCTTTCAGCAAAACGCCTTTCTGTGGGTCGATGGGCGGCGCACTTGGCTAGTTTTCGTCGCACCAGGCGGCGCTGTCCGGAAGCATCGTGCGCCTCGGCGCACGTGATCATAGGGAACCTAACGGGCACCCCGTCATCAGGAAATGGTCCTCACAACCGGTAGGAGCGGCCCATGGCCGCGATCTTCTCGGGGCGTCGGCACTGGTGGTCGCGGGCATGGCCCGCTCCTACACGGATGCGCGCACAGATGCAGTCAACACCATTCTCTACATCCTAGATGATGCCATCCCTTGACCTTGCAGTGGACTTCATAGTTTAGAGTATTCCCAAGGGATTAATGGGTGGGCGGAATATGGCTGATCAGGCGCTGGAACACGTGGATATTGGCATTGAAGGGATGACCTGTGCTTCCTGCAGCGCCCGGGTGGAACAGGCGCTCGGCCAACTCCCCGGGGTGCGGGAGGCGAACGTCAATCTCAGCACCGAGCAGGCTTCCCTAGACTATGACCCGGAGCAGGTGACACCCCAGCAGTTCGTGGCCGTAGTTGCCGCGACGGGCTACGCACCGGTGGTGGCCGAAACCGAACTGGCCATCGAGGGGATGACCTGCGCCTCCTGCGTGCATCATGTGGAGCAGGCGCTTCGGGGGATGACGGGGGTAATCGAGGCTACCGTCAATCTGGCCACCGAGCGCGCCACCGTGCGTTACCTCCCCGCCACGGTGGGCATTGCGGCATTCACCGCGGCCGTTGCCGAGGCGGGCTATAGCGCCCGGCCTCTGGCCGGCGTCGGGGAAGACGAAGCGGCGCGGAAACGCCAGAGCCTGGCCGCCATGCGCCGGGATGTGGTCCTGGCCCTGCTGCTGGCCCTGCTTGTCCTGGTGCTTTCCATGGGCGGCGCTTTCGTCCCGGCCATCCATGGGATGCTGGTTGCCAGCAGCCCCTTTCCCCATTTCTGGGAATGGGTGCAAGCGCTACTCGCTTCGGTGGTGCTCTTCGGCCCCGGCCGGCGTTTTTTCCGCCCCGGTTTCATTGCCTATCGCCAGCTTTCTCCGGATATGAACTCCCTGGTCGCGACCGGTACCGGCGCGGCCTGGCTGTTCAGCATGGTGGTATTGCTCGCGCCCAGAGTCTTCCCGCCCGCCGCCCGCCACGTCTATTTCGATTCGGCAGCGGTGGTGATCGCGGCGGTATTGTTCGGGAAATACCTGGAAGAACTGGCCAAGGGACGGACCTCGGCGGCCATCAGGAAGCTCCTGGGATTGCAGGCCAAGGAAGCCCACCTCTTGCGCGATGGGAAAGAGGAAACCGTAGCCATCGGCGCGGTGGCGCCGGGCGATCAGGTCCTCGTGCGGCCCGGAGAGCGGCTGCCGGTGGACGGGGTGGTGCGAGAGGGCGTTTCCCATGTGGATGAAGCCATGCTGACGGGAGAACCCCTGCCTGCGGCCAAGCGCCCGGGCGACAAGGTGGTCGGGGGTACCGTCAACGCGGAAGGGCGGCTGGTGATCGAGGCGACCTCGGTGGGCCAGCATACGGTACTGGCGCAGATCATCCGCCTGGTGGAGCAGGCCCAGACCGGCAAGCTCCCCATCCAGGGCCTCGCCGATCAGGTGGTGCGGGTTTTTACGCCCATCGTCCTCGCCATCGCGTTGCTGAGCTTTAGCGCCTGGCTCGCCATCGGTCCCGCCCCCGCCATCACCATGGCATTGCTCTCGGCCGTTGCGGTATTGGTAGTGGCCTGCCCCTGCGCCATGGGTCTGGCAACGCCGGCGGCCATCATGGTCGGCACCGGGCGGGCTGCGGAACTGGGGGTCCTGTTCCGCAAGGGAGAGGCATTGGAGACCTTGTCCAAAGTGGATACGGTCCTCCTGGACAAGACCGGCACCCTGACCGAGGGGCGGCCGTCGCTCACGGATTGCGTGGCCGAGGATCCGTCCGCGCTGCTGCGTCTGGCGGCGGCGGTGGAGGCTGCTTCCGAGCACCCCCTCGCCCGCGCGGTGCTGGAGGCGGCCCATCGACAAGGGATCCCGTTGCCAGCCGTCAGTGACTTCGCCGCCGTTCCCGGTTTTGGCGTGCAGGCGATGGTCGAAGGTCGCCTGGTGCGTATTGGTGCCCGCCGTTTCCTGGAACGCGAAGGTGTCAGCCCCGGGGTCTGGGCGGAAACGGCTACGCAACTGGAGGGCGATGGCAAGACCACGGTTTTTGTTGCGGCGGATGAATTGACCGTCGGTGTGCTGGCTATCGCCGATCCCGTGAAAACCGACGCCATAGCGCTGGTAGCGATGCTCCGCGCCATGGGTTTGCAGATCGCCATGGTTACCGGGGATGCCGGGCCGACGGCCCATGCGGTAGGGCGGCAGGTGGGTATCCAGGAGGTCCATGCCGAGGTGCTGCCCCAGGACAAGGCGGCGGTGGTCCAAGGGCTGCAAAACCAAAGCCGCAAGGTCGCCTTCGTGGGCGATGGCATCAACGATGCCCCGGCACTGGCCCGGGCCGATGTGGGCATAGCCCTCGCCTCGGGTACAGACATTGCCATCGAGGCAGCGGATGTGACCCTGACCCGTGGTGAATTGGCCGGGGTGGTTACTGCCATTCAGGCCGCGCGGAGGACCATGAGCACCATTCGGGGGAATCTGTTCTGGGCCTTTTTCTACAATATCTTGCTCATTCCCATTGCCGCCGGGGTGGCCGTGCCGCTGGGTATCCAGCTCAACCCCATGCTGGCCGGGGTAGCCATGGGGCTATCCTCGGTCTTTGTCCTGACCAATAGTTTGCGGCTCCGGGGCCTAGCACCCTGGACCCCGGGGACAAGTGCCCAACGCCCGCGTCCTGTGCCGCCCCAACGGCAACAGGGATAACCCCGTGAAGGCCAATGCATGGATGAGACCGCCGTATATAGGCCTGCCCCCAAGGCGCCAAGCAGGTGGAAAGGGGCATGGATATGTCGGGTGGCAAGGCGGCGGATGGGATTGACGGCCACTGCGGCGGAAACAGGTCCATGAGGACGGAAGAGGGAGCGAGCATGCGGTTAAAAACGTACAAGTCCATATTTTTTCTGCTTCTTTCTGCATTGCTTGCCGGCTGTGCGGCCATTACGCCGCCGTCCCTGGCGAACAACGACCCAGCCAACCCCATGGCGCCGGAAGCCCTCTTTCCGCAAGCGCCGAACGCACTGCAAAGTTATCAATACGGATCCAGTGCCGCCGGGACCACCACCAGCCACCAAAAGCATAATCACCCTGGGGAGCCCGGGTCTATGGAGAAGATGCCGGGCATGGGAGGGGATGCCAATGGTCCTCAATAGGAAAAGATCATCCACGACAGGAACCACGGGGCGAACCCACGCCCGCCCATTGGCCGGTATGCTTATCGCCAGCGGCATCCTGGTATTGTCTGGCTGCGCTACTGTGCCGCAAGACGCGGGTTTTCCGCAGGTGCAGCAAAGCGCATCCAAGCGGCTGAACAAGCAAGTGCACTGGGCGCAAGGCGGTCCGCAGGATCGTGCGGTCCCGGCAGCCGTACAGCGCCTCCTGCTGGGCCCCCTGACGGCGGACAAGGCGGTACAGATTGCGCTCCTGAACAACCCCGGACTGCAGGCGGAGTTTGAGAATATCGGCATCTCCCAGGCCAACCTAATCCAGGCGGGCCTGCTCGCCAACCCCGTATTCTCGGCCGCGTATCTCTATTCGCCCATCGGCAGCAACACGAGCCTCGGGGTAGCGCAGGACTTCCTCAACGTCTTTACCCTCGCGGCGCGCAAGCGCATCGCCGCCGCCGACTTTGATGGCACCCGGCTCAAGGTCACCCAGCGCATCATGGATCTCGCGGCCCAGGTCCGGATCGCCTATTACTCGGCCGTTGCCAATGCCCAGACGCTCGGCCTCGATCGGCAGATCGTCAGCTCCACCCAGGCGGCAGCGGAACTGGCCGAGCGGCAGGTGCAGGCGGGCACCCTGAGTCGGCGCGATCAGTATCTGCACCAAAGCTTCTATGCCCAACAACTTGTAGAACTGCAGAACGCCGAAACCCAACTGGTGAGCGCACGGGAGCGGCTCAACCGCCTGCTCGGGCTATGGGGCGCAGACACGCAATGGCAGCTCCCCGACCGCTTGCCGGATGTGCCGACGGTCAAAGTGCCACTGGACCATATCGAATCCTACGCCATCGCCCATCGCCTGGACCTGGCCGCCGACCAGAAACAAGTGGATGCACTGGCCTATGGGCTCGGCTATACCCTCCGCTATCGCTATCTCAGCCTGCTCGGCATCGGCGTGAATGTCACCCTCGATGGCATCGACCGGACCACCCAGCGCGGGCCGGAATTGGTACTGGGCGTACCCCTCTTCGACCGCGGTCAAGGGCGGGTCCGGGGACTGGAGGCGTCCCTGCGGCAGAGCGAGCAGCGCCGCCGCCAACTCGCCGTCGACATCCGCTCCCAGGCGCGCGAAAGCGCCAACCGACTCCAGTCTGCCCAGCAGGCGGCCGTCTATTACCGCCGCGTGCTCTTGCCTCTACAGCAACAAACCCTTGCGGAAAACCAGCGTTTCTACAATGGCATGCTGATCGGTGTCTATGATCTGCTCTTGAGCAAGCAGAACGAGATCAACACCGCGCGCCAATATGTCCTGGCCACTCGCGATTACTGGGTCACCCGCGCGGAACTGGAGCGGATAAGGGGCGGCCCGCTGTCACCCGCCGCAGATGCTCCCGCTGCCCGGGAGGCTGTCCAGACCTCACCCGCCCCGGCTCCGGATCCGACGCCCACGCACCGACATGGAGTCCAATGACATGATTTCCCGACGCGACATGCTGAAATCCGGCGCCGCCTTGCTTTTGGGTGGCGCGACCCCGGACGCCTTATCCACAACCCTGGCGGCACGGACCCAGGCCCCGCTGCCCGGCCCCAAAGGCTCCCGCTACAATCCCGTGGTAACCCTGAACGGCAGCACCCTGCCCTGGCGGATGGAGCGCGGTGTGAAGGTCTTTCACCTCATCGCCGAACCCGTCAAGCGGGAGTTCGCGCCCGGCATGGTGGTCAATTGCTGGGGCTACAACGGGCAGACGCCGGGGCCGACCATCGAGGCGGTGGAAGGCGACCGGGTACGCATTCTCGTCACCAACCGCTTGCCCGAGCCCACTACCATACACTGGCACGGCATCCATCTTCCCAACGGCATGGACGGCGTGGGCGGGCTCACCCAGCCCCATATTCCGCCGGGCGAAACCTTTTTCTACGAGTTTACGCTGCCCCGCAGCGGCAGTTTCATGTACCACCCCCACTCCGATGAGATGGTGCAGATAGCCCTGGGCATGATGGGCAGCTTCGTCGTGCATCCCCGGCGCCCGGAAGGATCGCCCATCGACCGCGACTACTGCATCATGCTCGCAGAATGGTCGATCGAGCCCGGCACCATGACCCCCAATCCGATGGTGATGACCGCCTTCAACACCTTCAGCTTCAACAGTCGCGTCTTCCCCGGCATCGATTCCATGGTCGCGCGCACCGGTGAGCGCGTGCGCATCCGCCTGGGCAACCTCAGCATGGATTCGCATCCCATCCATTTCCACGGCCACACCTTCTATCTGGTGGGCACCGACGGGGGCTGGATCCCGCCCTCGGCCCAGTGGCCCATGACCACCGTCAACGTTCCACCCGGCACCGTGCAGGTCATCGATTTCGTTGCCGAGCGCCCCGGCGACTGGGCTTTTCACTGCCACAAGTCGCATCACACCATGGGCCCCATGGGCCACAGCGTGCCCAACATGATCGGCGTCCGGCAGGGAGAGGATCTCGTGCAAAAGATCAACAAGCTCCTCCCCGATTACATGGTCATGGGGGAAAAGGGCATGGCCGATATGCAGCAGATGAGCGAGATGGGCATGGCCCTCCCCGAGAACACTTTACCCATGATGACGGGCCAAGGCCCCTTTGGGCCCATGGAAATGGGCGGGATGTTCACCGTCGTCAAGATCCGCGACGATATGGCGCCCGACAACTACCGCGATCCGGGCTGGTACCACCATCCGCCGGGCACCGTATCCGGACCCGTCAAGGAAGGAAAGGCATGAGGGGGATAGTGGGGCGCCTCCCGAAGCGCCCCTTGTTCAATCGCTGGTGAGATGGCGCAAGAGCGGCACCTTGATCTGATCCAGTACGAGGGTGTAGAGGAGGGTGGCGAGCAGCAGGCCTAGGACGAAGGTCAGGGGCAGGGGGGCCATGAGCCAGCCTTGGGTCGCCAGGATACTCACCGCCGCCACGTCGGCGAGACTGGCCCAGAGCAGGAATTGGCCGGGGCGGGAGGCCCAGAGATGGCCGCGTTCGCGCACCAGGAAGACGTTGGCCAGACCCGAAAAGACCAAACCCAGAAAATCGAGGGTCTGAATGCCCGCCAAGGGCAAATGCAGGGCCTTGCCCGCGACGTAGATGGCGAAAATATAGATCAGCCAGGCAATGGCCACCACCAGGGACGAAAAGACCAGGGTGCGTACCTGCCAGCGATCGGGTTTGGGCGATGGGCGTACCCAGTCGCCGGCCAAGGACATGGTGACAAAATCATTGGCAAAGAGGAGCAGGAGAACCAGTAGGGGGGTGACCACAAAATCGCGGAAAATCAACAGGCCGAGGCTCAGGAAGAGGGCGACCTGGAAGGTCTTGACAATCTTGTTGAGGGTATAGGTGAGCATCCGCTGATAGACCCGCCGGCCCGTTTCCACGGCATCAGCCACCCCGCCTAGACCAGGGGTGGTGAGGACCAGACTGGCGGCGGCCTTGGCCACGTCCGTAGCGCTCTCCACGGCCACCCCGACCTCGGCCTGCTTGAGGGCCGGGGCGTCATTGACCCCGTCGCCCGTCATACCCACGATCTTTCCCTGCTTTTGCAATCCTTGCACCAGATGGAACTTGTCTTCGGGAAAGACCCCCGCATAAACGGCGCAATCTTCGCCAATGTCCGCGCGATCGCAGACCTGCCCGCGCAGGCCCAGTTCTCCAGCGACGGTTCTGGCCGTCGCCGTGCTGTCGCCGGTGACCATGCGCACCATGACGCCGAGCCGGTGCAGGCTCTGGAGCACCTGCACCGCGTCGGGACGGATGGGGTCCGCCAGGGCCAGCAGGCCGAGGAAGCGCGGCGCGCCTTCCGGCCCGGCCGCGACGGCGAGGACCCGTGCCCCCTGATTGGCGAGGGTCTCCGTGGGGCCTTCCCAGTCCTGGACCTGGGCCAAAGGGGCAATGATCTGGGGTGCCCCCTTCATGGCGCGCCAGATACTGCCGTCTTTCTGAAAGGTGGCTTCGGAACGCTTGGTGCTGGGGTCGAAGGGCACAAATCCCCCCCGGACGGGGCTGCTCACTTCCTTGTCCCGCGCCGCCTGGAGAATCGCCAGGTCGATGGGGTCCTGGGTGGCGGCGTCGCTGGCCAGGGCAGCCATGGCCAGCAATTCTGCCGCACTGCTGTCTGCCCAAACCTTCAAATCCAGCAGGCTGAGGCAATTCTGGGTAAGGGTGCCGGTCTTGTCGCTGCACAGGTCCGTCATGGCCGCCGCCTCCTCGATGGCTGCCAGGCGCGTCACCAGCACGCCACGCCGGGCCAGATTCAGGGAGGCCATGGCGGTGGCCAGGGTAAAGGTGGCGGGGAGGGCCACCGGCACCGAGGCGACGAGGAGGATCAAAGCAAAGGGGAGGATCTCCGCCAGGGGCATGCCGGTCAGCGTAGCGTAGACGAGGATGGCGGCCACCAAGAGGCCGTCCATCAGGACCAGATAGCGGACGATGGCCAGGACCAGCGTTTCCAGATGGCTCTTGGCCCCGGCGCCACGCACCAGTTCGGCGGTTTTGCCAAAATAGCTTTGTGCCCCGGTGGCCTTCACCGTAGCGCTGGCCTCGCCCCGGCGGACCATGGAAGCGGAGTATAGCTCCGTCCCCGCGCCGCGCTCCACGGGCACCGATTCACCGGTCAGTGCCGACTGGTCCACGAGGATCTCCCCTTCGCTGATGGTAAGGTCGGCCGGGACAATATCTCCCACCCGCACATGGACCAGATCGCCGGGCACCAACTCTGCGGCCGGGACGCTCTGCCATTCCCCGTCGCGGCACACCCGCGCCGTGATGCGCAGGCGTTGCTTCAAGAGTTCCAGGGCCCCCTGGGCCTTGCGCTCCTGGCTGAAACCCAGCACGGCATTGAAAATGAGCAGCAGGGCGATGATGGCCGCCTCGGGCCACTTGCCGAGAATCCCTTCGAGGATCAGGGTCAACTCCAGCATCCATGGTACCGGCGCCCAGAATTTATGGAGAAAGAGCAGCCAGGTGCGGGGCTTCTTTTCGACCACGGCATTGGCACCAAAGCGCGCGAGCCGCTGTCGCGCTTCGGCAGTGGTCAATCCGGTACTGGTTTCCATGCGACTTCTCCCTTTTGGCTCTTCATGAGAATATTATGACGTGTCATCGGGATAAAGGTTGCGCCGCTGGCTCTCAAAGCGTCCCTAGGGGAAGGATGCTTTTATGGGTTTGCGCGGCCTTCGCGCTTTTCGCGACGCTCCGGGAGAGATGAGATGCAGGAGAAAATAGCACACCCGAGCAGCAACG
>JABEBX010022175.1_pt1 | contig 25235 bp, 28 predicted proteins | sample 7245971 | NCBI WGS metagenome assembly JABEBX01 (sample SAMN14506365, study PRJNA622280) | hot springs metagenome | biome: hot spring [ENVO:00000051]|acidic hot spring [ENVO:00002120]; feature: spring [ENVO:00000027]|sediment [ENVO:00002007]; material: sediment environment [ENVO:01001048]... | reverse complement strand
AGATGTGTATAAGAGACAGGCTACATAGAGCTCGCTGGCAATGCCTATAGGACAGATTACGACCTCAAGTCCCATGCGAGCATGTCGAATACTGAGATATCGGTGATGAACAACGGCAGGAAGCTTGTGCCGCACGTTGTGGAGTCAAGTATGGGCCTCGACAGGATCTTCCTGGCGCTGCTTGACAACTCCGCTGAGCAGGGCAAAGAGAGAGGGTGGCCATGGCTCAGGCTGAACGAGAAGATAGCCCCATACAAGTATGCCGTACTTCCACTGCAGAAAGACGAGCAGCTGGTAAAAATGGCAAGGGAGTTGTATGGAAAGTTGTCTGAGCACGGGGCAAGCTGCTACTACTCTGATACGGGCAGCATAGGCAAGAGGTACGCTAGAGCCGATGAGATAGGCGTGCCGTACTGCCTGACAATAGACTTCCAGACGCTAGACGACGGCACATTCACAGTGAGAAACAGGGATACCACAAAGCAGGAGAGGAAGAGCATCGATGATCTGTTATGAGACTGTTCAACATGAAGCACACTCTTGAGAGCGCGCAGCCGCTCACTTTTTTTGGCGAGATACGCGATGGTGGCTACTCAGTAACTTACCCTTATAAAGAAGCGCTTGTAAGCGTTGAGCAACTGGGCCAAAAGATTCATTATACTTATCTTGGGGAATCTAGCAAAGGAGAGATTGATAGAGAGGTAAGGAGGAGATTCGGGCTGAACGACAATCTTAGCATGATTTACAAAGCTATTGGCACAGACGACGCTATGGAGAGGGCGGTAAGGGCTTACAGAGGCATGCGCGTGACGCAAAACGACCCCTGGGAGACTCTGCTCTGTTTCATGATATCGCAGTTCAACAACGTAAAGCGCATCAGAATGATAGCCAAGAATATCATAAACCGCTTCGGGGCTCCGATAAAAGACGACATGGATAACGTGATAGCAAGATCATTCCCGACCAGCGCTGCGCTGGCAAGAGCCAGCCGCGCAGAAATACTCTCATGCGGCACCGGATTCAGGGACAAATACCTAAAGGAAGCGGCAGAATTCTGCACGCACAACATGGATCTGTATTCGCTCAGGCCAAAGCCCTATAAGGAAATAAAGGAGAACCTGATGGAGATAAGCGGGGTCGGCGACAAGGTCGCGGACTGCATAGCCCTGATGGGCTATGGCAAGACTGAAGCCTGCCCGATAGATGTGTGGATGAAGCGCATACTCGAGCACGTATACTTCAAAGGCAGAAAGCAGAGAATAGGCAAGCTCCACGAATTCGTTGAAGACCGCTGGGGTGCATATGCGGGGTATGCACAGCAATATCTTTTCTGGAACGGCAGGGGCAGCTCTACAGGCAAGGTGAAATGATGGCATCACGCATAAATATGAAAGAAGAAATAGAATCTATAGAAGCGGAGCTTGAGAGCAAGCAGAAGAGGTTTGACAAGGTCAGCGAGCTCTCAAGGGATTCAGTAAGGTATTGCGCCAAGGCAATAAACATGATACACAACCGCAATTTCGCTGAGGCGGAAGCCCTAATAGAGAAATCAAGGGCGGCTTTATCTGAACTTAAGCGCATGACCGATGATGAATACATGCTTCTTGTACCGTCACAGGAGTTCGTGGAAGCGAGCGTACTATATAGTGTTACAAGCGATGCGAAAGCGCCGAGAATGCCGAACTATAAGGAACTTGGGGTCAGCGCTGAAGCGTACCTGCTTGGCGTCATGGACGTTGTCGGAGAGCTGAAGAGGGAGATACTGGATTCGCTCAGGCTAAACGATGTAGAAACGGCAAAATCGCACCTAACATTGATGGAAGATATATACGACGCGACTAGGGCGATACGATTCCCGGAATCGCTGTTGCCCGGCTTCAGAAAGAAGCAGGATGTGGCCCGGATACAGCTTGAGAATGCCGGCAGTGACATATTGAGGTTCACTAAATGACGTGAACCGCAAGGATAGAATCCCATGCAAGCCATTCGCCGCAGAGGTTGGCGCTCAATCTTTATCGCTTTTGCTGAATAAATCATCCAGGTCAAGATCGGACTTGCTCTTGAAGCTCTTTATGTCGCGCTTCAGGCCCACTTCAGTATACTCTGGGAATTCTACCCCGCTCACGACGAGCATTATCCTCACTGCGTCTTTCTGGAGCTCCTCGTCTATCCTTGCACCCCACTTAAGCAGCGCGTCCTCGCTTATCCTGCTCGCAACCTCCTGGAATATGCCCTCCGCCTCGCGCAGGGTCAGATTCGCTCCGCCCACTATGTTCACTAGCGCCTTCTTCGCCGTTGAGAAGTCGACATCGAGCAGCGGGCTCTTAAGCGCATTCTCTAGTGCGACCATGCCCCTTCCAGTTCCGTCAGTTGCGTTAAAGCCTTCTCCAGTGCCTATCACCGCATAGCCCGAATCCTTTATGACAGTCCTAAGATCCGCGAAGTCTATGTTCACCAATCCGGGTTTCGTCACCATCTCTACAATGCCTTTCGTCGCATTCGCGAGTATCTCATCGGATACCCTGAATGCCATATTGAGAGGCAGGTCGGGTGCAACGGTGAGCAGCTTGTCATTATGTATTATTATGGTGGTATCAGCTACCTTCCTAACTTTTGAGAGCCCATCAAGGGCATTTCTCATCCTAGTGGGGCCTTCGCTCGAGAACGGCAGAGTCACTATTGCAACTGTTAGGGCGCCGGCCTCCTTAGCCTCATGCGCTATTGTGGCTATCGATCCCGTGCCCGTGCCCCCGCCAAGCCCGCATGTTACAAATACCATGTTCGCATCGCTGAGCATGTGCCTAATCATATCCTTGCTCTCAAGCGCAGCCTCTTCACCTACTTTGACATCGCTGCCAGCGCCCAGCCCCCTTGTCACTTTCTTCCCAAGTAGCAATTTGCGGTCTGCCTTAGTCCTGACGAGATGGGGGGCATCGGTGTTCATTGCAGTGAGTACGGCTCCATCCACCTTTATCTCGCTCAGCCTGTTTATCGTATTGCTTCCGCTACCTCCAGTGCCAACGACATATATCTTCGGTTTAGCGGTCTCTATAAATCTAAGAATCTCCTCATCATCCGGGCTCAAAACATTATCAGGTGCGCTTTCCATAAAATCACTGAATAAGACAGTCAAGCTCTTTCAATTTGCAGCATTTGCATCGCTTCCCTATTTGCTCTGAAGGCATATATACATTTCTATCCTGCACAATGCAACTCAGGTTATTCGCCAATTAATGGCCAATATATAATACAATTAGGCGGCCTAATATTTTACAGCAAGGGTCTTGCCGTTTTCCTGCATTTTCCATAAGCCATTTCACAAGTTCTCTATCTCTTCCTTCGGTAAACTCATTCGCGAAAATTCTTTATTGCCAACTTCTATATACATGCAATAGCCAAGATCCTTTTTCAATGCCCCTTCCAGCTCCTCCCCGGGTATGGCGTCCACTTCAGATTTTTGGTATGGCGGCGCGCGTTGCTCGAACCACCTATCTCCCGCATGATTTTTGAGCACCAGATTTTCTGATGCCGATAATACATTCCCATCAATACCTATACTCTTATACTTCGACGATGTTACCTTTGACAGAATCTCATTTGCCAGTGCATTCTTCACATGCGCAACCTTGGCATCATGGTCTTTTGTATTAGCTTGCGATGCAACAAGGTCCATTACCGCAGGCGCTTCTTTCAATGCATAATACTCAGAGTATGTATTGCGTCCTATTCTCCTCTCAGAAAGCAGCATGCGCTCAAAGATTTTTTCAACATCATAATGGTCTATAAGTATAAGCCCGTGCATCAGAGCGGAGTCTACGCCCCAAAACATCGCGTGGCTAGCCACAACCTTTTTGTCTATGTTTACTGTTGAGGCCCGGTTGTCCGCATATACATCATTTATTCCAAGATCCGTTAAAGAATCAGAAATGTAAGCTGCAAAGTATTTCCGCATATCATCAAAATGTTTGAAGCTTCCGTCCCTCGGTGCTGTGAAGGTATACGCCAAACACGACTTGTCGAACTGGACATGGGAACCGCCGGTTATGCGCCTGGCAATATCAAAACTTCCGTCTATCCTTTTAATATTTTCGGGCGATTCCCCATAGCCTATCACTGCGGAATCCTTATCCACATTCCAGAAACGTATTGTCGCGACGTTCTTTTCTGCACTGCGTTTGAGAAGGTATTCCTCCAATGACATGTTCTGTTTTATCGTAAGGGTATTCATCCCCCAATACTCATAGTCAAACATAATAATATTTGGTATTTCTAAAATAAAAGCTTTCCGCTATGGTATGATATTCTGTCGTGCCTATAAAAAGATAAAAGTGGTAGAGCATAAAGCATAATAAAACTCCATATAATAAACAGCTGTTGTTGCAATATATTGTTCGATATATGTATCAATGGTCTAACAGCAGAGGCGTTGGCTATGGAAAATCAATCAGTCAAAAAAATAAAGGACAAATTGTTGAAGGAAGGCGTGAAGGATATAAGAATAGAGAAGGGCATGAAGGTCGCAGATCTCATAGGGTCTATGTCAAAGATGGGCGGCTTCTCGGGCCAGAATATGGTGGATGGCATAAATATAGTCGACAGCATGATTAAGGACAATAAATCGTTCAATTTCCTTTCATTTCCTGCGGACATAGTGGCAACTGGCTTAAGGGGCGTCCTCGCTGGTATGGTCAAGTACTTTGACGCAATAATAACTACGTGTGGCACGCTGGACCACGATATCGCACGCGCTTTCAAAGGCAAGTATAGCATAGGCGCGTTCGAAGCTGATGATGCGCGGCTGCATCAGCTCGGTATCTATCGTTTGGGCAATGTATTCATAGAGAACAAGGAGTATGGCCTCAAGCTAGAAGATTCGTTTAATGAGATAATGGGAAAGATATATAGCGAAAAAGGGCACAAGACTGAATTCAGCCCTACAGAGCTCCTAATGGAGTTCGGCAAGTATATAACTGATGATAATTCGATATTGCGCCAGGCATACCTGAACAAGATACCTGTTTTCGTGCCAGGTATAGTCGATGGTGCATTTGGCACCCAGCTTGCAATATTCTCGCAGGACCATGACTTCAAGATAAATATGCTCAAGGACGAGCTGCTTCTGAGTGACATATCCTTCGACCATAAAGTAACGGGTGCATTGATGATGGGAGGGGGAATAAGCAAGCACCATGTGATATGGTGGAACCAGTTCAAAGGGGGCTTGGATTACGCGGTATACATAACAACGGCAACGCAATTCGATGGCAGCCTGTCGGGCGCCCGCCTCACTGAAGCGGTTTCATGGGGAAAGATAAAAGAAAAGGCGAAATATGTAACCATCGATGGCGACGTTACTATAATACTTCCCGTAATGGCTGCTGCACTAGGATTGTCATGACAGTTCAGTTTAGATCTATCGTATCCCCAACCTTTGGGGCGTAAGCATCGAAGCCTTCGCCGCGCAGCTCTTCAGCGAAGTGCGAGGTCCTTTCAGCATCGCCATGTACACATACCACTGCATTTGGTGAGCTCTCCCTAACAAACTTATGGAGGTCCGAGTTACCCGCATGCGCAGAGAAATCATAGACGCTGACCGGAGTCTCTATCCTCATCCTCTTCCGATCTATTGTGACAACTCCTGTATCAATGAGGCTCCTGCCATTTGTATCCTCCACCTGGTAGCCAGTTATAAATATATGGGAATGGTTGTTTAGCTTTGTCAGATAGCTGAGCACAGGACCGCCGTTCAGCATGCCAGCTGTGGTAAGCACTATAGATGGGCTGTTAAACACATCCTTCCTCGCGCGTGCATCGTCTATCCAGGTCGCTTCCTTTATGCCCTCAGAAAGGAGTTCTGGATTGCTTATGAAATCCTTATGCTTCGCCACTATCTTTGTCGCTGCCCTGCACATTCCATCAACATAAGTCATGTCTGCGAGGCCGTTCTTGTAAAGTATTGCTAGCAGCTCCTGGCTCCTGCCGACCGCGAATGACGGTATCAGTGCCGTCCCTCCATCGTCAAGAGTGCTCCTGATCTCATCTATGAACCGCTTTGTGAGCTCATTGCGATCCGGATGCTCCTTAGACTCATACGTCGATTCTATTATGAGCAGGTCGCTTTTCACCAGCTCAGCGCCCTTATGCAGCATCTGCGGCTCAGTTTTGAAATCCCCTGTATATACAACCCTCCTGTAATCCTTTGCTTTCGTCCTCTCCAAGAGTGTTATCGCGCTTCCGCATATATGCCCAGCGTCGAAGAACTCTATATCATAATCGCCAAAAGCGAACCTCTTGTGATACCCTGAAGGCACATACTTGGTGCTGAATGCGCTCACCTGCCGTTTGTGGTAGCCGAGATTGGTGTGCTGTTTTTTTGCTACGTTTATTGCATCATCAAGCAGGAGCGTGGAGAGCTCTAAGGTAGGCTCTGTTCCGAAAGCGGGCACATGCATGTTCTCATATATTGCGGGCGCATAACCGCTGTGGTCGAGGTGCGCGTGGCTGAGCACCAGCGCATCCAACTTTGGCATGCTCACCGGGTACTCATTCTTATGATCTATCTTTATGCCATAATCGAACATGACTGACCGCTCATCCTTCATAAAGATTGAAGATCTGCCTACCTCTCTGGCTCCTCCAAAAAACCTAAGTTGCATATGGCTTCCTCTGTAAATAAAAAGAGATCATATCTTTCTTCAATGTCTCCTAATACATTTTTTTGACAATATATATAAACATTCTTATCGATATCAGTTTATATGGTGCTTGCATGGTTGACGAACCAAACTTTATAGATCTCTTTGCATTGACAAAGATAACTCCACAGACCGTCGTGGAGAAATTCGGCACTTCAATAAATTCATCATTCTTCGATGCGTCGAATATACTGGGCGGCCTAAAAATAAAGGGGCTCATAGATTTTACAACTATATTCGGCGGTCAGAATTCTGTGGCAATAACTGACCTTGGCCACAAGCTGCTCGATGAAGCCTCTTCGAAGGCAAACATGCCTTTGGACCATCTAGACATAGCGATACTGGTGCAGCTTTCCGGCGGCAAGAGATCGGTCAACGACCTCACCAACACGCTCAACATAACGCCAAAAGACATGTCGATGCACCTGTACAAACTGATGCAGCAGTCTTTCCTCTCCTCCGAGTTCAGGAACGGCATTCTCAATCTTATGCTTTCAGAGAAGGGCTTCATGCAGGCGAAGGCTGGGCTCCCACCCGTTTCAGCCCCGACCGCAGGATCGACGGGGCCACAACAGCCGGCTGGCGTGCAACAGGCTCCCCCAGCTGCGCAATCTCCGGGCATTCCGCAGCCGATTGTACAGCCGTCCTCACCTGTTCAGCAGCCCGTGTCAAAAGTAGTTGCGCAACAGCAGCAGCCGCAAACTCCTTCTTCAGGAAATCTTGAAGATATAGCCAAGCAGCTGCAGCAGCCTAAAAAGCATAGCAAGGGTCTCGCTGTAGCAGTGATCGTCGTAATAATAATCATAGCGGCGGCATTGCTCTATGTATTCAAATTGGTGTAGGGATTGAATGACAGGATTGGTAGAATATATGAAGGCCTACGGGCTCATGAAAAAGTACGGAATAAAAACTGTGCAGAGCGCATATGTGCTGAACGCTGAACAGGCTGTGAAATTCGCTGCAGGTCAGCCAATAGCATTGAAAGCGATATCCGGAAAAGCGCTGCACAAGACTACGAGCGGTCTCGTCTACCTGAATCTTTCAGGCGAAGGCCAGATATCGTCCGCTTTCGCATCCCTCAGAAAGAAAGCTGAGGAGTACAAGCCGTACAAGATACTGGCGCAGCATATGGTGCCGCAGGGTATGGAAGTCATAATTGGCGGAAGAGAAGACGCGCAGTTCGGTAAGCTGATAATATTCGGCCTCGGCGGCATATACGTCGAAACATTCAAGGATATATCGATACGGGTCTGCCCAATAAAGAGGAGCGATGCGAAGTCAATGCTGGACGACCTCAAGTCAAGGAACATAATAGCAAAGGACGAAAAGAGCGCGTCGATGTTGGAGGAGCTTCTCATGAAGACATCAAGGATGCTCTTGGAGAATAATATAAAGGAGCTCGATCTTAACCCGATAATACTACACGGCGGCACTTACGATGCGGTCGACCTGAGAATCCTGGAATAAGGTGATTAATTGGATAAGAATGAATCTTATAAGGTAAAAAGCTTTGAATACATGATGCATCCGAAGAGTGTAGCCGTGATTGGTGCGTCAAACAACCCTGACAAGGTGGGGCATGTTATACTCCAGAACTACCTTGATGTTGGATATTCAGGGAAGCTATACCCTGTTAATATAAACGCCACAGGAAACATCATGGGCCTCAAGGCATACAGGAGCGTACTCGACATAAAGAAAGATATAGACCTCGCTGTAGTTGCAATACCAGCACAACTGGTGCCAAAGTCTCTAGAAGAATGCGGCAGGGCCGATGTCAAAACTACTATAATAGTCAGCGGCGGCTTTGCCGAAGTGGGTGAAGTCAAACTGCAGGACGAGCTTGTCAAGATAGCGAAAAAATATAAGTTCACCATACTTGGCCCCAATTGTCTCGGGGTGATGGATCCGAAATCCAGGGTCGATACCCTTTTCCTGCCCACATACAAAATAGACAGACCTAGAATCGGAGGAGTAAGTTTCGCTTCGCAGAGCGGCGCTGTAGGCAGTTCAGTCCTGGATATGATAGCGCACGAGGGCTTCGGCCTGTCGAAGTTCATATCTTACGGGAATGCGATAGACCTGGATGAGGTCGATATACTCGATTACCTGTCCAAAGATAAGGATACAAAGGTGATAGTCTTCTACATGGAAGGCGTAAAGCGCGGCAAGGATTTCATAGAGGTGGCTAAGAGAGCCACAATGGAGAAACCTGTGATAGTGATAAAGGGCGGCACTACAGAGGCGGGCGCATCCGCTGCGCATTCACATACGGCATCGCTTGCAGGCAATTACGAGGCGTATGAGGCTGTCTTCAAGCAATTCGGCATAATCAAGGCGGAGAGCCTTGACGATCTGCTCAATTTCTCCAAGATATTTGATACGCAGCCCTTGGCGAAGGGCAACAGAGTGGCCATAATAACCAACGGAGGCGGCACCGGCGTGCTAGCTACCGACGCGCTTTACAAGAACGGCCTCGTGCTCCCACAGCTCGCTAAGGACTCGATGGCAAAGCTGCGCGCTGCAATGCCTCCTATAGTGAATATACGCCTGCCTTTGGATATGGCGGGGGACGCAGACGATAAGAGGTTCAACGTCGCGCTTGATGTTATCAGCAAGGACCCCAATGTCGACGCCATAATGGCGATAGTCTTATTCCAGACGCCCGGCGCGGACTCGAGGGTCGCTGCAAGCATAATGCATTACGGCGCCACCACGGAAAAACCCATAGTGGTGATAAGCCCAGGAGGAAGTTATACACAGGCGCATGTGAACATGCTGGAGAGCTCGGGCATACCTGTATACCAGTCACCGGAAAGCGCCGCCAGGGCGCTTGATGCACTCGTTAAGTACTCTAATTATAAAATCGGAAAGAGGTAGATGAAATGGTAAGAATAGGGGCAAGGACCAGGCGCGTCATCGCCCGGGACAAGAAGGTGTTCCTCACAACCACAAGGGAGCCATACATGTTTGTAGCTGACCATGGCGATGGGGATTTCGTATACGATTTGGAAGGCAACAGGTTCCTCGACTTCTCGAGCTTTATATCTGTGTACAATCTCGGCGTTAATGGCACGCCAGCCATAAGGAAGGCGGTAGTGGACCAAGCCGGCAAGCTCATGCATTCCGCCTTTACTGATTACTACGCCGAGCTGCCTGTCGAATTCGCCGAAAACCTCCTCAAGCTCATGCCGCAGGGCTTTGGAAAGATGTTCCTATCGAATTCGGGCACCGAAGCCAATGAAGCCGCTATAAAGTTCTCAAAGCTGTTTACAGGAAGGCAGTACCTAATGGCGTTCTACAACGCGTTCCACGGCAGGAGCTCCGGATCTCTGGCCCTTACTGCGTCTAAAACGGTGCAGCGCGAGCATTTCGGCCCATTCTCGGATACTGTGCATGTGCCTTACGCCTATTGCTATAGGTGCCCATTGAAGCAGACATATCCGGATTGCGGTTTCGCATGCGTCGATTACATACGCAAATACCCTCTCAGCAAGGAGGTATCGGGGAAGGAGGTAGCGGCGTTCGTGCTCGAGCCCATACAGGGCGAGGGCGGATATGTGGTCCCGCCTATGGACTATTTCAAGGAGATAAAGAGGCTCGCGGACGATTACGGCATGCTGCTGATAGATGATGAAGTACAGGCGGGATACATGCGCACAGGCAAGTTCCTAGCCCTTGACAATTTCGGCATAAAGGCCGACATATATACTATGGCGAAGGCCGTTGGCGGAGGCCTGCCTCTCGGCGTCACTATAGCGAAAAGGGCTCTGGGCGACATACCTTCGGGAAGCCATGCAACGACATTCGGCGGCAACCTCATGTCGGTAGCCGCAGCCAATGCATCAATAAAATACATACTCGATAACAGGCAGAAGCTAGAGCGCGAAGTTGTCCATAAGGGCGCAATCATGACGAAAAGGCTCATGCAGATGAAGGAGGATTATGAGATTATAGGCGATGTCAGAGGCATTGGCATGATGATAGGGGTCGAACTCGTGAAGGACAAGAAATCAAAAGGCCCGGCAATAGCAGAGCGTGAAGAGATCCTCAATAGGCTTTTCAACAAAGGGATGCTAGTCCTTCCGGCGGGCGAATCCTCCATACGGCTCATACCGCCATTGACAATAAGCTATGAGAACCTCGAGAAGGGCATGTCAATGTTCGAGGATGCAGTAGCTAGTGTGTCAAAGTCAGGTGCAAGGAGAAGCGGTGCATAACATCCATAACAAAGCGATCAGAGCCATCAAGGGCAGTTAGATGCCCTGCCTTTTCATCAGCGACTTCAGTACGAGCGAAGTATGCCCAGCCTCGGTAAGCCTCCTGTACGAATAAGCCACCCATTCCGGGCCGAATGGCACATAGATATTCATGTTTTCTCCATTATCGGCTAAGCCGGCGGCTTCCCTGTTCATTATGCCTTTGAGCATGCCGAACATTATGCGCTTTTTGTGCTTTACCTCCAAACGTCTGGCCTTGCCTACCATATCCAGGTCGTGCGTAGCAATCATGAACCTTTCGGAGTTCACGAATAGGTAATCCATAAGCGTGCTGAAATGCCTTGTCACCTCTTTGCGGGAACCGAAAGCGATATCATGCGGTTCTATATACGCACCCTTGACAAGCCGAATTACCCCACCCACATCAACAATGTTTTTTACGTCTCCCCTGCTCCTCCTCAGATATGACTGCATGCAAATGCCTGTGTTCCCATACCGGATATACTTCTGGTAGAGCCCTATGGTGTCTTCAACCGTGCTGTGCTCTTCCATGTCCAGCCATACAAATATTCCAAGCGATTTTGCCTTCCTCACTACGCTTTCATATTCACTCCTAAGGAGCTTATCGTCTATGGCTAGGCCGAGCTGCGAAGGCTTGACGGACAATGATGCCTTGACGCTGCCTCTGTTTATGCTTTCCAGGAGCTGCAAGTATATGGAGACAGTATCTTTAACCTTCTCCCTGTCCCTATACCCTTCCCCTAAGTCATTGATTAATACGGGCATGCCTCGATTGTTAAACCGCCGCGCGGCTTTGATCGCATCGTCTGGAGATGTTCCTGCTATCCATCTCCCCGCAAAAAGCTTTGCCGTCCACTCATTTAACGGGCTTGCCAAAACATCATCCAGTTACTACATGCGCCAAATTCATAGCATTCAGTTATGGGAGAGGCTTCAAAAGTTTATCTATATACTTGACCAGCTCTCTTGCAAATATAATCGCGTTACTCTTATTCTCAGGATTAAATTGGGGCCAAGTTGACACTACAATATTGTTCACATTGGACTCGAAGCTCCTCGCCGTATAAGGATCAGTCCCTATGTTATCATAGGTTATAACTTTGAATGCACCAGATACATCTTCAGGGCGAATCCCTAATGCCTTGGTAAATCTATCAGCGTTCAGGAACCCTATAAATTCCAAGGATGTAGTGCCATATCCCTGCATGTGGTCTAGCTTGTTCCTAAGGTCTTTAAGCATATCGGTGCGTTTATCCCCCTCCGGCGCCCTGTGCAACAGGGGTGCGAGCCTCTTTATAATCCTTATGCTGTCCAGCGCAAGTCCATTGTTCGACCCATACATTTTCAAATCTATTTCTGTTTCCATACATACACCGTCTAATAATATCTAACCATTCGGTCCATCGGTTTTGGAGGCTCTCCTCCCTGAATTAAGCTTAAGCGTGCGTATCGTGCCTTTGAGTATCTCGCTATAAGTGCCTATATAACCTGTTAGTACCTTTATGTCAGATTCAAGCCTGCCGAGTTCCTCCATTGCAATGTTTGAAAGCACCTGCGGGGCATCAATTGTTATATTACGGTCATTCTCCCTAGGCATTGTTATGGGCACTCCATCAGCTATCCATTTTAAGACTGCCATGGCAATGTCACGTAAACTTTTTTGCTCATCATAATCATCGTCAGGTGCGAGCTTGGATACCTTTTCAAGATACGCTTTAGCTTTGCCACGGTATCCGTAGGATGTGCCTGCATCAGAGTATTCATACAGGACATTGAGGACCCCAGAAAGCCTAGCATACGATACGTATAGGTCATAGTAATCATTTGTGACATATTTGAGCTCCCTGCTCATCTTGTCTATGAGCATATCTGTGTTGCCCGCTGCGCCTTTGAACAAAACGCTTAAACTGCCTGGCGAGGCCAGCATCTTACGGGCGCTATTCGGATCTTTGCCGGCTATAATTTGTCCAGTGTACTCTTTCAGTAACATGTCGCGAAACATGCCGAGCGCCATATCTATTTCCATGGGCCCTATGATGTCATTGACGTGAATATCATCATCCGTATTGTGTGGCTTAGTTTTTGGCATAATGCATTACCATTGGTCTTTGAAAGCACATATATAACCATATTTTTAGATATTTATAAATATGGTTAAACCACACGCCGTCACTTGCGCGGTACGGGCCTCCGCCCTGCATATTAAACCCTATTCAGCGCGCTACCAAGTAAGCTATATATGCGTTGCACTGCATATACAGCCTGTGAATAATCATGAGATTCATGGCATGGCACGTGGAATACTTCAAGGCGGTGCCCAAGGATGAGGGCAGATCGCCCCTGCTTGAGAAAGGGACTGCCCTAGACGTTGGCGAATCCCTTCTGGTATTCGTGAGCTTCGAGAAGGGCGACATGCAGAAGCGCGTCGACATAATTGATAGGGCTGTTGCAGAACTCTCAAAAATAACAGGGCAGATAGGCGTAACTGCGATAGTGCTCAATCCATTCGCACACCTCTTCGGCGACCTGGCGAGCCCCAGCGACGCGAGCGTCATGCTCAATGACCTGTACAACAAGCTGAGGGACAGGAACTTCACAGTGCATAAGCTCGCCTTCGGTATGTTCTATGAGATAGAGCTCAAGGCCAAGGGCCACAAGCTAGCGAGGGTATCACGCTCGATAACCTGATTGCGATACTGATTCATTGCCATCCGCATGCATCATGTTACTTGGTAAGAACCTTGCAGCCATCCTTCTCAACGAGCATTGATACCTCTGCCTGTGACACTATGCCTTTGCTGACCTCTATGAGGGTTGGATACGGTTCTATCGCCCCGCTCCTGGCTAGCTCCTGGATTGCCGCATATAAGCCAAAGCGCGACGGTATTACATTTGCAAGCCACCTCGCCGCGAATGGTTCCGATGGATATTTGCTTGATATCTCAGCTAGCAGCTGCCTAGCCCCAGGGGAGCGCACTGCCGCCTCGTCATTGAATGAATATATCTCGCATGTGTCCCCCTCCGTTATCATCCCCTTTCCCGTGGTCGCGAAAGGCTCTATGGCTACCACTTTCCCCTCTTCGAGCTCGTCCTCGCTGCCATTGTCATAATTCGGTATGAACAGGTCGGCATGAAGGTTGTGCTTGCCTACCCCATGCCCTCCAAGGTTAACTATCGGGTTGAAGCCCATTGACTTTATTGTTCTGTCTATCTCCCTCCCAATGTCGCGCACTTTCACCCCAGCCTTGACCATGCTGACCGCGTTCTCTAACGCGCTCTTAGACGCATCAACGAGGTCTTGGTTTTCTCCAGAGAAATCAACTGTCAGTGCGCAATCGCCCAGCATGCCGTCCTTCGCCGCGCCGAAGTCAACCTTGATTATATCCTTGTCCCCTATGACCCTGTCGTCCATCAGGGAGGGGGTGTAATGTGCAGCCTCAATATTAGCGGAAAGGTTTATCGGGAACGCTATGCCGAAGCCGTTTTCCCTAATGAACTTCTCTGCAGATTCGGCAACGTCTATGAGCTTCATGCCGGGTTTTGCGGTATCCTTAACCCGGTTTATTGCCCTGAACGAAAGCGACCCTACCTCCTCTATTGTCTTGATATCTTCCTCCTTCAACACATCTTCATTATCTTCTCCCTCTTCCATACTATCGCTCTTCAATTTATATCCATAAAGATTATATCCAGCTTCACAACTTCGTTTGCTTGCCCAGGTTCTTCAATTCGTCCTCGCTATAATTGAGCTCCTTGAGTATCTTCATCACCGCTGGCATTACCTGGCTGTTAATGTAGTAATCGGCGTCGTAATCCTTTGCCATCTCTTCGAGCTCAGCCTTGTCTGACACTGAGTTACCGTGCGATGTTATCACGTAGCTTATAACAGCGTGTTCGACCTCATCCTTGCTCTTTACCCCCGCCTCTACCGCTTTCTTCGCTGCAGAGAGCTCCGGCGACTTTGAATCATATTTGTCCATGCCCTTGCGCAGCTGGGTGTTTATGGCAAGCTCTTTCAGCGGCACACTGCCTGACCTCAGGCGTTGCACAACGTCCTTCACGATTTCTGCCGCCTGCTCTGCGCTGCCCTCCCTGAGTATGGTCTCGAGAACCTTCCTCTGCGTCTCCCTCGCTATGCTCGACCAATCCCTTCGCACGAGTTCGAAGCCCCTTATTTTTATCCTCCCTGAAGTGCTCAGCATCGCATACTTCTTTTTAGCTCCGGCTTGGGCCTTTTCGTTCTTCTTGCCCACGAATACTGCCCTTACAAAGAAATCCTCGAGCTCCAACTCCATGGCTCCCGGCAGCGAGGCATTAAACGCCTTCAAGAAAGCCAGGGCCTCATCAGCACTCCTGCTCCCGAGCAGAATAACTATCGAATCGGTATCGCCGTATATGACCTTAAATCCAGCCTTCTCCGCTTCCTCTATAGTCTTCGCTATGTACTGCCTGCCCCATGCCGTGACGCTGGAGGCGCAATCCCTGGAATACCATCTGGATCTAGCGTAGCCGAGATATCCGTAGAACGAGTTTGCGGTTATCTTAAGCGCCTGCGATCTTGAACCCAGGAATATATTGTTCGGATCCTTCTTATACGCCTTCTTAACCTCCTTCCTCTGATTTATCAGCAGCTCCAGTATCATCGGGCTTATCCCCTTCCTGTTCTTGTCGAACTTCGCGCCCGTGGGCGATTCGAAGTACTCTTTGCAGTCGGCGCAAAGGGTTGAAGGGTCTATATTGTGCGATATTATTATAGACGGATACAGCCCGCGGAAATCGAATATTGCGAGATTCTCGTATATGCCCGGATCAGGGGTCTTGACATACGCTCCTATGATTGGGTTCTTCAGCCTCTCCTCTATCTCATATTCCGAAGGCTTGTTGGGTATGATCTCATTATACCTCCTTGCGTATCGCATCAGTAGGTACTCAACAAGCTGCCCTGTGGTTGACACGGAAACGTCGCTTAGCACGTTTCCGGTAGTTCTGGATAGCTCTATCATGATAGGTATGAAGGTGGTGTACACTTTCATGAGCGCATAAGAATCATTGAGGTTGTACTCAGCGAGCAGCTCCAGGTCATCGTCGCTGCCGTCCCATAACTTCCATATGCTCTTCTTCTCCACGCTTATCTTCTTGTCGTCCGATATAGCCTCATAAACATTCTTCAGCGTATAGCTGTTGAGCTTGAGCAAGTGCTCCGCAGCCCCAACCACAGAGACAAATTTTACTACCGTATACATGTCTACGTGTACTCTCCCCCCCATCTTTACCTTGTCCACCAAGCCATGCCTCTCTATACGTGTCTCGCCGAAGCCGCGGCTCAAATTGAAATCAATGCCCAGGGCCTTTGCCCTAGCTAAGATATAACGTATGTCGAAATTGGCTGAATTATATCCGGATATTATATCGATGTCGAGCGCATTCACTATCTCAACGAACCTCCGGATAAGGGCCACTTCGTCTTCTACTAGCTCAACGAATTTTCTGTCTATCTTCTTGAAGGTGAGCACTCCCTCACCCTCTTTGCCGTTGGACACATACTTGTAGCTGAGCATTATTATCGGATCGACATTCTCGCGCGGAACCTCAAGCGGATTGTAAACCTCTATGTCGAACCAGAGCGTGTTGAGAGACAGCGCATCGATCTCGTCGAGGAAATCCATCTTGCTTAGCTTGAGATAATCCTTTTCGTGTGATGCCGTGAACTTGTATTTATGGAGAGGGGTGACGTCCTTGTCTATGCCGTACCTCCTAGAAAAAGGTATATCATATTCATAGCATTTGCCATACCTCATCATGTAGCTGCTGAACTTGGGTATCTCAGAAGGCGTTTCCATATATATCCTGAAAAGTTTTGTAGGCCTGCCAAACAGGCTCCTAGCATCGCTCTCTACCCGTATGGGCTTTATTAGCTTGCCCATGTCATTGGCGCTCATGCCCAGCACACTGTCCGCGTCCATCTCCTTTGAAGGCACGAAATAGAAATAGGGCTTGAAATCATCATCTATAAAGTCATACGTTCTGCCATCCGAACCCTTTGCGGTTACCCTTATCACTACCTTTCCGCCTATGGCCGCATAATCTATGTCCAGTATCACCCCTTCGATGGACATGCCGCCCTCGGGCTCAGCATTCCCCTCAACTGCTGCAGCATCAGTGACGCTTACCGACATGAAACCAATGTATATGTTTTCATAAAAGATTAATATAGCTATTTATACCAGAAGGCAGTATCTTCCATGTATAACCGATTTTGCGGTGCATCATATGATAAGTGCTATAGTTGCTTCTTTGGACAAGGACAATCTTCTGATATCTCCGACTACTGCAGAGGACCTCGAATCACTGAAAGGGAGGAGAATAAGGTACATAGACTCCAGCGACAAGGTCTGGCCCGGGAAAATAGTGGGGATAGATGGGGATTTTCTAGTAGTGTCATTCGACAAGTTTCCTAGCGGGCTTGGCCAGGGCCAGCTCATAGACATACTCGAAGATAATGAAGACATCAACAGCATAGAGCAGTGACTAGGCGGCATGTACGCATGGCCAAAACGCCCTACGGCGAGCTCACGAAATTGGCAGTTACGCTGCCATTAACGCTGACTGTCATATTCGTGTATTGCTCTGTTGAGGATAAGGTATTATTGCTTATGCTCCAGCTCGAGAAGGCATAGCCTGAGGGCGGCACAGCATACACCTGATACTTGCCCGGCAGTTCGAGCACGCGCGTGCCGTTGAGGTACGATACGCCATTTAGGGATACATAACCGGTACCTGTGCTCGTATACAATGTAATATCATGTATACCTATGTTCGCGCTCAGGAAGTCCTCCTCCGATGTGCCCGTCGTCTTATACACGGCGCTGCTGCACGAACTTAATAACAGCTTACTGCATATGCCGTATTTTACTGCGAAGGAATCGGAGAGCAGCGATCCCAGCGGCGGTGAAGACGTTCCGCTAATTGCCGCCCTGCACAGCACCATAGAGCCTTCAGGTGCTAGCGCTGGCGTGCAGTTGCCTGTCCATGTCATTACGCCTGACACGCCGAGCCCGGTGGTCGTGGCGCTGAAGGAATTGCTTGGCATATATATCGTCGCGCCAAGGTTGTTGCTGAAAAGCACTATATACTCTATTGGGCGCGTAGATGAAGCGGCAGTGGCTATCGCCTCTGCGCACGGCAGCGATGGCTCTATGTTGCATGAAGATTGTATATACGAGGACGCGGGCTTGGAAAAAGACAGCACAAATACCATCGATACGAACAGCGCTATTATCAGCATCGCCCAAGAGTATGTGATAAGCATCTCAACTGCTGACTGCTGCTTCTTCCAACGGTATAAATAACCCTTCATCGCATCTGTATACCTATGCAGCATATAACAACACTTTATTAAATGTAATCAATCTTACAAAATATTAACATTTAGAATATTAACGTTTGCTGTAAATCCGCATAACCCGATGCAATGCCTCTGGATTGTGTATAGTGGTGCATTGATGGCAAAGATTAGCGTAATCATACCCGCGCTGAATGAGGGCAAGTACCTAAAGGGCACTCTCGAGTCTCTTTCAGCGCAGAGCTTCAAAGATTTTGAAACCATACTTGTCGATGGCGGAAGCTCTGACAATACATGCAGGCTGGCACGGACCTATGCAAAGATAATAAAGCAACCAATGAGGGGCATAAGCCTAGCCCGCAACACCGGTGCGCTCAATGCGAAAGGCAGCATACTCTTTTTTACAGACGCCGACACCGCCGTAGGCAAGGACACGCTGATGAACATATATAACACTTTCAGCGATAAAAGCGTTGCTGTGGTTACCGGGCCCATACTGCCCCGTGAGAAGGTCGGCCTTACAATAAGGCTATTGTACACAATAAATTACAAATCAATGGTGAAGTTCTCAATGCTCATAGGCAAGCCTTCGTTCGTAGGATCCAATATAGCCATAAGGCGCAGCGTGTTCAATAGAATACGCGGTTTCAATACTATGTACAACACATATGAGGATTGCGACATGACCATCCGCGCTGCGGCTGCCGGCAAGGCAGCATACATAGATGGCATAAAGGTATATAGCAGTGCGAGGCGGATGCTGAAGTGGGGCATTGCGCGTTATCTGTCATATACGATACCGAACATGCTGAATTTCTATTTCCATGGCAGGCCATCGGATGACTATGAGCCCATACGGTGAAAGCATTACGAAAGGTTATTTATATTTTGCTATCAAAAGTTTCTTTTAATAGGCAAAACCGGTTCTGATTAAGGTGTATAGAATGAAAATAAGTGAACTTAAGGCTGGCGCAAGCAATGTAACAATTCAGGCTAAAGTAGTCAAGAAGGATGATCCTAGGGAAGTAGTAACGAAGTATGGCAAAAGGCTGAGTGTCGCGAACATAACTCTGGAAGACGATTCAGGATCTATACCAATGTCATTATGGGGCGATGATATAAGCAAGGTCAATGAGGGCGACACTATAGAGATAGTCAATGGCTACGTGAATGAATTCAGGGGCACGCCGCAGCTATCTACAGGAAAATTCGGTAAGATAAATGTCATAGAGAAGGGCAACGGATCCGAGAAAGAGCTGGGCGATACAGAGGAATACGACTCAGCTGAAGAGCTCCCGGGCGACTCCACAGAAGACGAATAATTGCATTGCCATCCTTCGCTGAAACTGCTGCACTGCAGCGGTCCATTTTTATGCGGGCATTGTAGATGCCCTATACTACTCAGTTCAGCCATCATGCTGCGCATTCAAATAGGTTCAGATCTCTGATTCATAGTTCTTCACGTAAGGTTCCCCGCATACGCTGGCATTATTGTTTATCTCATGGCATATCTGTGCAGTGATTACATCTGCAGCGCCTATCAGGCTCTGCGATACGCTTGTGCTAGGGTCTTTCATGTCGCTGATTATAGTGCTCCAATTGTCATTTTTCAGCAATATCGGGTCAGCTAGTGCGCCTACCTCTACCGAATAATTGCCGTAGTCTACAATCGGTATGGAATAATTTGAAGAACCTATGTATTTGCTGGAGAAATACATCATTATATTATTGTATTCAGATGGAACTGTTTGCAATGGCTCGTAGTTGTTTATTGTATCATTGAATACGTTCTTCGCTATCTCGAACGCAGTGAAGTTTACTACGCCGCTTGAATAGCTCGAATTGTAGAACGTAAAGGTCGCGGTGTTCGGCGCATAGTCTACTGCACTCGAGGTCATGTAATGCAGCCTGGTGAAATTACCGAAGCGCATAAGGGCGAGTATTAGGCTCCATCTTGTGACCGCGCAGAATGGGCAGTAATCTGCACCAACATAAAGCACCATAGGTTTCCCGTTTGCAGAAAGCAACGGGGTTGTGTCGCCCGTAACTATTGGCAGGTCCTTTACAGATACAAGGCCTATGCCTACATTATCAGCGAGCGATACGTTGTTGGCTATGCCATAGAGCTGCGACATGACTGTTTTGCTAATGCCGACGTTATCATAAGCAACAAGCGCCTTGCTGCTGCTTGACGAATTCAGGTAATATACTGCGCCAGCGGCTATCGCCGCAATGATTATTATAATCAATAGATACTTGGATTTCTTATTCATACAAACCACTCGATCAGAACTACTATGGCATACGTACATACAGTTTGCAAACGCACTCTTATACTATTCGGAGCAAAAGGGCTAAATAATATCCCCAAGAAAACTTTACACGGAGATAATATGTACCACTTGCGTGGGGTTGTAGCGTAATTTGGCAGCGCAGCAGGCTCCAGATGTTTATTGTTTTGAAATGAGCGCGTGCGATGATTAGGATCTGGAAATACGAACCATGAAGTTACCTGCTGATCTGGGTTCAAATCCCAGCAACCCCACAGTCTTATCCTAAGGTTTGTATAGGTTCCGAAGAATGCGGGCGCCATAAGAAACGCCACATGCATATCATTCAACGGCTGCCCTAATACGTCAATAATGCACGCAATACTTAATTCTGTTGCTAACTGCTATAAGCAAGCAACGGTGTATGCGAGCATCGTTCATTCCTGCGCGATTCCGGAGCGCAGAGCCTTCAGAGTGCCAGATGTCTTTATAGTGTAGAAAGCGACAGGGTTCTTGTCAATGCTCTTTATGAAAGTCAATGCGAGTATGAGCTTATTGAGTCCCGCGAGGCTGCACCTTATTACTGCCTGATTGCCTTTCGCGGATATTACCTTTGGGTTGACGTTGCTGTATTCGGAGCTGCCTATCGCGTAGAAGAGCTGGTTGTAGAGCTTGTTATCTATGCCATCCAGATTTATAGTGGATTCAACCAGCACATACCTGTGCTTCTCTCGCATCATCGTCTCACTCACACATTAAACACGCTGCCCAGCGCGCTCATGCTCCTCCGCGCGTAGTCCTCATCAGCGGTTAACGCTTTGGCGAGCTCCAGCAGCTGTGCGCGCGAATTCAGGTAAAGCGCTGACTTCGCCATGCTCGCGAAGTACACCTCCATGCCGCTCTTAATTGCAAACCTCACAAAGTGCGAAGCCCTATATATCCTCTTCGAGCGCTCTATATAGCTCGCTTCGAGTATGTCGGACATAGGGACCACGAGCTTCGTGCCCAAGTCCTTTATTATAGCCATAAGCTTCCTGTCTATGAAGAAATCCGCTATTGACAGCACGGCGCCATTCCTCGCTTCCTTCAGGAGCCTCGTCTTGTCCTTTCCATAGGCCATGAATGTTCTATCTGTCTTCAACGAGACGGCTTTCGAATCGACATCTACATATGGTATATCGCTGCCTAGCCTGAATATCCTCTCAAAGCCAAGGCGTTTAGCTAATCCACCATTGATGTCGAAACCGCCAAACGCGATGTCATAATGCTTCATTCAATCAGCCGGCTTCGCTTCCGCGTCAGGCATGCCGAAGATATCCTTCTCCAATATCGCCTTGGTCCTCTGCGCGGGGTAGAGCAACTTTATCAGCTTTGTATGGCCGCGTATGCCCCTTCCGGATTCATATGCAGCTATGAGGCCCTGCATCTCAAGCTCGTACAGGTATTTCCTGTACCACCTCTCCCCCTTTGGTTCTTTGTGTATGCTCTCACTTATGGATTTGTAGCGGTTGTATACCTCTCCGCTGAATAGATACGTGTCTATGCCATCCGATAGTTTCTTGTATGATCCTCCTCCCTGCGTGAGCAGCGCTATTGAATACAGGACAAGTTTCTGGTGCTCCGGCAGAGTTGATACCACATCGTATACTACATCATCCTCCGCCATCCGCGAGGCTTTCTGCGCGTACTCAAGCTCCACCTTGGTCTTGTCGGCGTCCTCGCTGAGTTCCCCTGCACGTGACATTATCTTCAGGGCCAGCCTGGCGTCGCCGCTCTCCCGGGTTGCGGCCGCAGCTATAAATTTCAGTATTTCGTCGCTTATGGCATCCTTTTTGAATCCAAGGGACGCCCTGTCGTTCAGTATCTCATAGAGTTCGTTGGCATCGTAGTTCGAGAAAACTATTTCGGTCTCATATAGGGACGAAAGGCTCCTGGGATCCAGATAGTCCTTGAATGATACCTTGTTGGATATGCCTATCATAGTGACGCCCCCAGCTTTTATATCGCTGTTTATCCTCGTTAGCGTATATATCAGGTCATCGAGGTCCTTCACCACGTCTATCTCATCGAGCACAGCTACGAGTATCTTGTTGTCCTCCTCTATCCAACTCCGTAGCTTCTCATAGAGCTCTACAGCGCCATAGCCCCTCTTCGCATATGTGGGCATGTGGTCAGATATTATCTTGTTGAGCACCCTGTAGCGCGAGTTATAAACCCTGCAGTTTATGTATGATATCTGCGCTTTCGTGCTCGGTATGCCTTTGACCTCCTCTATGACATACTTGACACAGGATGTCTTTCCTACGCCTGTCTTGCCGTATATGAATAGGTTTCTTCCCCTCTCTCCCTTGAGCGCTGGGGCTATTGCACGCTCTATGTTATTAATCTCATTCTGCCTGCCGATAAGCTTCTTCGGCATAAAATGGGGCGATAGCACCTCCCTGTTGGCGAATATTTTCGATTCCACTAAAAGGTCACTAAGCGTCTGCATCTTATACCCCCTGCATTATATGAATGGCAAAAAAGAAATATAAAGCCAAAGTTTTCTTTTATCCTGCACTATACAACTACATCAGTCTATAAGCTTCCTATCCTTTAGCCTGCTGACGTCCATTAAGCTGTATCTCCACACTATATCGCCTTTCTCGTCGCCCTGCACTGCCCACGGCATTACCAGGACAACATCGTTGACCCGTATCCAGAACCTCCTCCTATACCTTCCTGGTATAGAGCATGTGCGTTCCTTGCTATCAGTGCATATCACTACGAAGTGGCTTGCCCCAGATATCTTCGTTACGCGCCCGAGCACCTGCCCATTCCTGGGTAACATAAGTGCGCTCTCTACTACTTCGCCCTGTTTCTTTCTCCTATCATTGCCTCCATGTCCACGGTTCCTATTATAAGCTATGCAATCACCGCATTCAATAACTCTTCACGCCATATCTGGCGCCACACGCTTCGCAGACGAGGTACATCATGCCCCTGCCGGCAGCTTCGAGATGCGTATCGGGCTTGTGGCACTCCCTGCATATTACATAAATTTCAAAATACCTCTTTATCCTCTTGCCGAGCTCGTCGTTCGAGAACTTGCCGCTTATTATCATGCGCTGTTCCTCTATGCTCACTGGAACCGCGAGCTCCTTGCTCACATATTTCGCTATCTCAGGTGGCTTTCTCCTTGCCGTATCAGCAATGGCGTTTATGTTCCTGACTACTGTCTTCGTGCCCTGCACAAATGAATCCACAGCAGGTATGACAAAGTCCTCCTTCGAAACCGACAGCTCAGGGGCGAGCGAATACGCCCTGTCTAAAAGTTTTATATAAGTGTCATCATCCATTCAATCACTTTAGTTTATGTGCCATAATGCGCAGTACCGGTCGAGCCCGATATTGCAATAGAGCGACCAGTTCATGCCGCTTCTCTATCTTTTTCACAGACAAGATATAAAATGATATTGTAATAATGCGCCAGAAGTGCATAGCCAGAACTTCACAAAATATTTATGTATTGGCTGCGCATAGTATACTGGCAGATAGGCCGGGGAGCTAAGGGTTCTCCATCCGCAAATCCCTTTAGGCGGGCCAATGCCAGTGAAGTGTTAGGCCGTCATATGAAGCCCATGCTCAGGCGCTGAAGTTTTGCCCCATTTGATGGCTTCATGTGCGAACCAGGCCAGGCCGGAAGGAGCAACCTTAAGCACATGATAGCCATGCTTATGGGATACAGGACCGAGCTGATGCACGGTAAACTCCATATGGCCTCCTAATGCGGATCTGGCTTCTGCCACTGCAAGCATTTTACAGAGGTGCGAGCGGCACAATAGGCATTTATAAGCGAGGATTAATATATATCTGCAATTTTGCCGGGGTCGCCTAGAGGTAGGGCGGCAGCCTGCTAAGCTGTTTAGTCGAAAGGCTTTCGTGGGTTCGAATCCCACCCCCGGCGTACTCTGTCTAATCTGGGTATGAGAGCCAGAGATTCCAAAAGGCCGTGAAAGGTAAGATTGTTAGCACTGCCTTATTCAGAGTAAGCCAAGCTGCTTATGGATGGGGAATGCCAAAAGGTAGTAAACAAGCGCACTCACTGTTTGTTGTTCCTCCTTATATCTGTGCTGAATTGTACCGTAATGTCCTTCCAATCCATTTCCAGCCTCAACCCGATTATCTCATCCACTTCATCAGAGGAAAAACCGGCATGTGCAAGGCACCTCCTCATAGAAGCCCTATCCTTACCGCCTCTGAGCACTCCAGGCTTAATTTTGCTGCTTAGCAACAGCTCTACTTCGGTTATATCATGCTTGAAGAAGTAATAAGTGCCCCCTACGAAATCATCATCGAACAACCTAGTGTCATTATGCTCTAGGTTTATTGCAAGACCAGAAATATTGACGCGGCGCATATACCCCTCCTTGTGGAGTTGCTGTATCTCCTCCTTCATCTGCATGTCCATTCCGTCCAGCTTCCTAAACAGCAGATTATTCATCGCATACGGAGATTCCCACGAGACAAGCGAATTCTTCTTCTGATCCTCGATTATAGTTGCCATTTATATCGCCTCAAAAGGTATTTCCATCTCTTATGTAAAAGATATAAATAACAATCGGCAAACCTTTTTACGGCTATGTGGGCATGATGGGCAAAAAGGGCATAAACTGCCCAATTAGATCAATACCAGCCTCTCATCTTC
>JABEBX010023212.1_pt1 | contig 25387 bp, 21 predicted proteins | sample 7245971 | NCBI WGS metagenome assembly JABEBX01 (sample SAMN14506365, study PRJNA622280) | hot springs metagenome | biome: hot spring [ENVO:00000051]|acidic hot spring [ENVO:00002120]; feature: spring [ENVO:00000027]|sediment [ENVO:00002007]; material: sediment environment [ENVO:01001048]... | reverse complement strand
AAGGACTGGCTCCGGATAAACTGGTAGCAGATGACAGCAAATCATGAAAGACGTTTCAGAGCTTAGCGTACGTTTTCGTTCCATTGGACTTCAAACCCCGTTTCCAGGGGACGTAGTTCAGGCTGTGCCGCACCATATGGACGATGCAAAGCTGAACGTCCGTGTGGGGATAAACCGCCTCAATCGCTTCTGGAAAGCCTTTCAGGCCATCGACGCAGGCCACGAGGATATCTTGCACGCCCCGGTTCTTGAGTTCGGTGATAACCTGCAACCAGAACTTGGCCCCTTCGGCTTGGGCCATCCACAGGCCCAGCACTTCTTTCTCGCCATTCCTGTTGATGCCGATAGCCAGATGAACGGCTTTGACCCGGACACTGCCGTCGCGAACTTGGGGTTTAGGGAGCAATGGAACGGAAAACCCCGTTAAGGCGTTTTTCCGATCTGCAAAAGGCGCGAAACCGTGGATGGATGGACGTTGAATAGCCTGGCTGCATCCGCCGCCGTCTTCTGCCCAGAATGAACTAGGTGCAGGATCTCTTCGCGCTGCTGCGTCTTCAGTTTCGGACGACGCCCACCGACTCGTCCTTGCTTGCGGGCTATGTCCAGACCGCTACGGGTCCGCTCGCGGAGCATCGCACGCTCGAACTCGGCAAAGGTGCCAACAATTTGCATCATCATACGTCCGCCGGCAGACGTAGTGTCTATCGTCTCCGTCAGGCTGCGAAAGCCAGCTTCAACCTGCGCAATCTTTTCCATCAGGATCAAAACGTCTTTGAGTGATCGCGACAGGCGGTCAAGCTTCCAGACAACAACCATATCTCCTTTCTGGAGTCGTCCGAGCAGGCGATGCAGTTCTGGCCGTTCCCATCGACCGCCTGAGGCCCTTTCCTGAAAGATCAGTTCGCAACCGGCACTCTTGAGCGCCGCAATTTGTGCGGCGGTGTCTTGGTCTTGTGTGGAAACGCGCGCGTAACCGAAAAGCATGGTGTATAAACCTGTTGCAATTTCGAGTTATTTTGCAATATCTTTATGCATCGTGCAACACCTGATTTAGGGGCACTCCAGCCATTGTTGCACAAACGAGGTTTATGCACGGATTGCCGCCGTAATTGTCCATCTTATTCAATGCGCATCAAACGACGCTGCTTAAGGGATTTGCACCATGTTGGCCGGCAAAATAACCTTAACGGGGTTTTCCGTTCCATAAACCCGTGATCAGGCAGAGCGAATGTCAGTCGTTGCGGCCCTTCGTGAGGGCTTAACGGGCTTCAACTTCCGTTTTCGGAGGGGACCCCTACATCATCAACTGAGGCCGAAGTTTGACAGGGCCCTGGGCGGCACGCTAGCTTGTCTGCCACGGAAAGGTTGCACCTTTCTCCCTAAATGACGAGGTGCAGAGCAATGTTGAAACTTAGGCATGTGGTATCCGGGGTGGCAGTCGGGACTCTGATGCTGGCGGCAGTGCCCGTCTTTGCGGCAGGTGCAGAGACCCCGCCTGCCATGAATGGTGGTCCCATGGGACCAGGCATGATGCAAGGTCATGCCTATCCAGGGGAGTACATGAATGGTGGCCCCATGCGCAAGGGTAGTTGGATGCGAAACGCGCCCGTGCCCATGCTGATGCCCATCGTCTGGCGAAATGCGGTGGACCTCAAGCTGACCCCCGCGCAAGAAACGGATCTGAAAAACTGGCGCACCCGGCAGCTAAAGGAAATGTCCACCTGGCGTCAGGATATGCAGGTTAACAACACTGCGCTGCGTGACGCGCTTCTGAACGGTGAATCGGGCAGTGCTATCGTCCCCTTGCGGGAAGCGGTCCTCAAGGATCATGCCACGATGCTCGAACATGGCATCCAGCAGGTGAATTATCTCCATAAGATACTGACGCCTGCGCAGTGGCAGAAAGCTACCGCGTTGTATAAGGGAATAGGGGGGTCACCAACCGGCAATATGACGCCACCGATGTGAGGCGTAATGGCACCATTTCAAAGTGCCTGAAATAGGGTCTCGAATGGTGTTATGAATGGGTGTTTTTGGGGGATTCCGGGAGCGACCTAAAGGCGCGGAAACTATCGCCTTCCAGGATCAGTCGGGGTGCCTGTTCTTGTAATGGACCAATAGTCATCACCATCCCATCCCTCGACTACGCGACCGCACCTGTTCCTGACGATACGCCGCTCGACCACTCTGCATGGACTCGGACAGCGCCTTTTCATCCACGCCCAAACCGGCCCCACGCTGCACCAGTTCCACAAACTCCCGCTGGTTCTCGGCTTGCTTCGCGGCATTACTGCCCCCTTTCTCAGCCCGGACACCCAACCCTCTGGCGGCCTTCAGAAGAGCCTTGCGATCCTGTTCCCGCTGCGCTTCCCGCGCCTGTTGCGCCCGGCTGACCCCCTGCTGATACGCCGTATCCGCCATTTCTTGGAGGGATGGATCGTCCGTGATCTCCTGCGCGATGCGCTGATACGCCGTATCGGCAGCGCGCTGTTCCTTAGTCCAAAGCGCGATTTCCACGCGATGACCCAGTGCTTCCGCCCGCTTTTGAAGATCGGCCTCATATTCCTTTCGCTGAGCGGCGGCCAGCGCATTCCAGGCTTTCTGTACACCGGGTAGATCGGGGTCGGGATAAAAATGGCGTCCCTCCTTATCTTTCTCGAATCCGGCTGCTTCAAAATACTGCACGGCATTCATCGAACCATGCTGCTCCAGATGCACCACCAGCCCGTCGAGTTTTTTGACCCGATCCGCGCGAATCCGCGCCGCCTCGTCCCTGGCCCGTTGCGCCGCTTTCTGTTCCAGGTCCAGGACATACCAGGCCTGCGGCTGCCCGTCCGGCTCATGGGTCTTCAGACGCTCTCGCGCCTGATCGAGCGCGTACCGCTCAGCCTGCGCATCCACGGGCACCGACTGCCGCAACAGGTGTTCCAGTACCAAAACCTTTTTCGGGATGCTCACATCACCACCAAACGTCACTGTAGTAGGCAGGGCGACGCCCGAACGCTGTTGACGCTCGCGAATCTCCTGCGCCCATCGCTCTACATTCTGACGGTTGATCTCTGCGGTCCGAAGCATTGCCAAACCACCGGGTTCCGCGCCGTATGGGGCGTCTTTCCCAACCCGCAACGTAATCCCTTCCTGCGCCCAGGCGTTATAGGCGGCTTCCCGCCCGGCGGCGGCCGCTTGGGCTTTTAATGGATCAGCATCTTTGGCCAACACCTGCCACGCGGTCGTTTCTCCATATCGGCCCACCGTCCAGGCGTCGGCGGCATCCCATATCTCAGGCCGCTGCAAATCCGACCGATCCAGCCCTTCCGGACACAATAACGGGACTTTGCCACCCGCCAAACGCTGGGCTTGGGCCTGTTTCGGATGCGCCCGCAGCCATTCCGCCAGTACCGGGGCCGCTTCCAGATCTTGGGCGCGCTGGGCTTCGGCATCTTTCGCCTGCTGCGCTGTAATCCGGGCGACCAGATCGTGATCCGTTAATTCAAATCCCGCCGCCAGTGCCGCCGCACCCGCCCGCATCTGGAAATCTTCTGTCCCGGTCACCGTCAGGGATTTCCAGCCTTTCGCGTCGGCGATCTTCAGCAGGACATCGATCTCTCGGGTCTTGCCACTCAAACTGGGCGCAGCCTGCAAGGCCACCAACCGGTCACCGTAGTCGGTGATGTCCATCACCTTATTGTGAATATGCAGACTGGGTGCCCTGCCCAGAGTCCGGCTGCCCTGATCTCGATCAACGCGTACCCAGCGACCCAAAGCCTGACCGACGGCCTGTCCGTAGGCGTCCGTCAGGACCCGCTCCCGATATACCGCCCAGGACGGACGCTCCTGATGACCGGGTTCGGTGGCCGCCACCGGCAAGGCCGCCACCTGCAAACCTGCCGCCGGCAAAGGGGCGCGGAACCCGTTGCGCGTCTCCGCCAACGCCTCCGCATCCAAAACCCGATCCAGCCGCCCTTGCTGCCGTTTCTGCCAACGCGCCCGAATACGCATTTCATCGGAAGGTTTCCTGAGCGACTGGCGCGCCCGCGCCGCCAATAATACTGCTTGCGCCTGTGCCAAAACCTGTTGATCCCGCTCTGCCGTCGCTTCTTCTTCACGAATCGCCTCTACAGCCACTTTTCTGGCGGCTTTGGCCAATTCAAAGTCCACCACCATCGCCGCCCGCCCCGGTGCTTTCTCCGGACCCGCATGGGTCAGTACCCGACCTTTCTTCGGCTCCGGAGGGCGATCAAATGCGTCCGCCAGACGACGATGCCGCATCATGTCGATGACCTTTCCGGCGGCCTGCGCCTGCGCGGCCAACTGCTCCTGTTCGATTCGCCGCGCTTCCAACGTCCGGTGATCGATCCGGACATCGGAGCCTGCACGCTCCAAAGCCTCGTTGGCCAGGCGCTCCCATAAGGGCCGCACCACGCCCCCTAACCAGTCCTGTCCGATCCGCGCCTGCGTCTTCGGCGCCCCGCCCCGTGCCGGGTCTTTCCCCGGATTCGATGCCCGCCGAAACCATAAAGCCGGATCACGCACTATCCCGTCATGAATCTTATCGGAGAGCATCAGGTGACCGTGCCATAAATCAGGATCTTTCTCGCTCCGATGTATCGCCAAGGTATACGGTGTATGACCACCCGGTACATCTACGAGATGCTTTGCAAAAGCCTGGGCTAAGGCGATGTTCTCCGCAGGCGACAATTCCTTCGGGAGCGCAAATTCTATTTCTCGATACACCGTACCATTGGCGCGCTCATATTGATCGGCAGCATCCCAATAATCTGCAGGGGTATTCGCCCAGACGGGTAAATATCCCGATTCGGCATAAGCGATTTCTTCGGCACGATCCACGCGTATCTGCTCGACGACCGTACCATGGACTTGCTCTACCGTCTTTTGGGCATAGGCGCCTTCCCGCAGAATATACCGCACATGGCCACCGGCGCCTTTGCCAGCGCCGCGACTGTGGGTTTTTGCGTGCAGGTGATACTCGCCCATATCCGCTCCATATTTTGGGGTGCAGGGGTTTCCCTTGCCGCGCGTTTCTTGTAGCAAAGCGAAAAGAAACATTAAAGCGCGCCTGCTTTGCAGGGGATATCTATGCACAATCCGTTATTGGCAACTATAGACGTGCTCTGTGGTCTAAAGTTCCGTGACTATTCGAAGACTGGGAGAGTGAGCGATGGTATCCAAGAAAGAACGCTTAGAAAAGCAGCACGCGGCCAGCTTGGAAAAGACGAAATCTATCAAAGCGGAACTCGATAAACTCCGCAAAGAACAAAATCGTATGGGGCGAATCGCTGCGCGTAAAGCCCGCAATCAGGCGCTGTTTGAATCGGCTGGATGGATGATAATGGCCGATCTTCTGGTGTCAGAATCTGGTCTGCCGGCCTTTGATAAAGGTGCGCTCCTCGGGGGATTGATGGCCGTGGCTAATACGCTGAAAGAGGGGCCAGAGACTAAACACTTTCAGGAATGGAAAAGTGTCGGCAATGCGCTGCTCACTGAACGGGAAATGCTCCACAAAAAGACCGAACCCAAATCGGAAACCCAACCCGAAATTCTCAATCACTAACGCCCTTTCCCGGCACCTTCGGCATCCCCTTTGCCATGCGATCCAAGGCGAGTTCCAGACCCGTTACCTTGCCTTCCAGCAAAGCGGCTTTTTCGCGCATCTGAGCCGCTTCTGTACGCTGCTGATCCACTTCCTGCATGAGATCCGCAATGGCCGTGTCTTTCTCGTCCCGAAGAATGATTTCGGCATCCAATGCTGCGCGTACCTGATCCAGTTCGTCAGAAAGACTATCCGCCAATTCTGCGGCTTCGGTGCGTTCCCGTTCCAGATCTACCCGAATCGCTTCGAGGGCTTCTCTTTCGCGCTGGAGACGCTCTTGGGCCATTCCGAGGGCTTCTCCCCAGATACTGGCTGCCCAGGTCTCTAGCTGCCGCGTAATCGCTTCTGGAGCCGGTTCGGAATGAGGGACGACTTGCAAGGCCGCCTGCTGCGTGTGCCAGGTCTTCATCGCTTCGCTGATCGTGGTAAACGATCCACCACCCACGGCCTGACGTACCGCTGCCAGGGTGGGCCGCTCTCCTGCTGCTACCAAAGTCTCTGCTGCCGCCCAGATCGCTTCTGCTGTCGCCATCATTCACCTCCTATGAATACCGGACCGGAACCCAAAGATTAGCCGAAATGTAATATATAGTATCGTAATACATTCTATTACATATTACAATTATGGCCTAGAGAGAACGGTCGGACCATCCAACCGCCAAGACAACCCTCAACTACACCCTTACTGCTCCCCGGTAGGTGTAACGGAATTTTCGGTGGTTCCCACTTACTCCAAACACCACCCAAGTCAGTTGGCTGTTTCATTGCTCTCGGAACTCCCGAACCGGTTCTTGATCTGCGCATGCAGATCATCCATCAAGGCATAGCGGCGCGCATATTGGCTGCGCTTGTGCGACTTGATCTCGTCGAGGCTGCGGTGGTGCGGACGCAGCGGAATCTCTGCAAGTTGGGTGCCCATCCGACATCCCATTTCTGTCCACGTCGCGTCGTAATCCATCTTGACGCGTCGTCGCTTGTTCAGGATGCAGTGATAAACATGACCGGCATTGCGCACGCCGAACAGACGCCGCACACCAAGCGCATCGCAAAGCATCTGTACAAGCGAGATCATGAGCACCTTGGGGCGCAGCCCGTGGAGCGCTTTCGTCATCTGTTTGATCAGGGCGCGTGCGTCGTCTGAGTGCAGACTCGGGCCTTGCAAGCAGCCAATGATCGCGCCCAAGGCGGCGTCGTGAAGGTGGATCAGACTGAAACTGGCACAGTACACCCTCTCGCCCTGCGAGCCGAGCAGTTCCAGCGTCAGTTCGCCCTCTTTCTCGAATTGATCCACATAACGCAGACGCACGGTGTAGTTTTGATTTCCCGCTGCCACCACACAGATGTCTATGCCGTGTTGCAGATAGATAGCGCGCAGTTGCGCCGCGCTGAATCGTTCGCAAGCCCATAAGTAATGGCCGCAGACGAGTCGAGTTCGTGCTCTGGGCGGGAGTCCGCAGACCAGATATTGGCGATAGACCTTTTCATACAGGCGAGGGTGTGCCTGCAACACATCCCGCAATAGGGGCTCGCTCATCGCGTTGTGCAGCGCTCCCAAATCGATTCCAAATAGCAGGGATCGCACGCGCCATTTTGCGCGGTGCATGCGTATGTCCAATCCTAGACCGGGGTAGAGACTCACGGTTAGACCCTGCAGCAAGCATATGTTAGCCGGCCAGAATCGAATTTGCCTAAGCCACCATCTCAAGGGGCGGCGGGCCATGAAATGAGCCACGGGCAATTCGTGAATCATGATGTGTGATGTACCTGTCGAAAGTCGTAGAGCAATTTATGGTGTGATGGCCTATGAAGGCCACTGGCTGGGCGGAGAGTTAATCAGCGCCATCCGTTAACTACTTGTCAGTGTCCGTATTTTTACCGCGATAGGTTATGAAAATTAGCCTCTTAAATCCCTAAAAGAGATCAATAATTGCTAGAATGTTGATCGGATCTTGTGTGAATAATCTTGATGCTGATTATAGAACACGTGTTTCTATGCATAGGGACGCAGAAACCCGCGAAGGCGGTTTTTTAGGATTATGAACTTACGGTCCCTGATAATCCCTACAGACCACCAGGGTCATTCGATGCCAGTTCACCCCTTCGGAGCGCGCCGTAAAAAAAGTGGGCTGCCGGCAACTGGCAAAATGGATTCGCCAGGAAGTGGGCACTTGGTCGATGTCGCCACACAGAACGAGGATGGCATTCTGGCCATTGCGCCCGGCGTAACCGGGCCATAGGGCGTACTGGTTGCCCAGCGCCGGCCGGGAGCCGAATGACTGGTAGTATACGAAAGGCTGCCCCTCTAGGTAAAAATTCAGGGTGGCGCTGACCTGATAGAAATCCGTGACCACGAAATAGGGCCCCAGCCCCCTGCCAGCCCGATCCACGGCCGCAGCGATCTCCGGCCAGCCCCGCATTTGCTTGAAAGGTACATACCAGCGCGCTGGTAAGGGGACATGGGCGCGGTGGAGGAAACCGGCAGATAATACCAGCCCGATCAGCAGCACCGACAACGCCAGACCCGCCGTCGTCCAGCGCGCCCAGCCCCGCTCCGCAAGGGGCCCCGCCGCCCACAGGAAAAGGCCTACATAGCTTGCCACCGGCCAGTTGACATCCACTTGACCGGTCCAGGCTTTTTGCAGATAAAAAACCAAGGCTAACAGGCTCGGCCAAACGAGAATGCCCATCTGCGGCGTGAGATGGCGGCCTCGCGTAGCGAGGGCGGCAAAGATCAAGGCGAACAGGATCGGACTGATGGCCCCCGCCTGTCCCCCTAGGAACGCCAACCAATGCTCCCAGCCGCCGCAGCCCCCCGTAACATTGCCCCAGGTAGCCTCCATGGTCACCCAATGATGGCGACTGTTCCACCAGAGGTTGGGAGAAAGGACGGTCAAGGCCAGCAAGGCCGCCAGCCAAGGATGGGGGCTGGTTAAGGCCCCGCGCCAATGCCGGGAGGCGAGCAGATACACCAAGATCGCCACGGGCAAGACACCCATGTTGTATTTACAGAGGAGACCAAGACCCACGGCCAAGCCGGCGGCATACCAGGCCAAGGGTCGCTCCCGTACCAGCGCCCACCACATTGCCCAGAGGGCGAGAAACCAGCAGGTCACCATAGGGATATCGGTGGTCATCACCTGCCCACCTAGAAAGAAGATGGGTGTAAGGGCAAAAAACATAGCAGCCACCAGACCGGCCCGATAGCTGCCATGAATCTGCCGGGCAAAGACATAAGCCATGGCGGACCCAGCAAAGGCAAAGAGAGGCGCAAAAAAGCGCACTCCGAGCCCCGTGTTGCCGGCGATGCGCGTCCCAAGAGCGATGATCCAGGCAATGATGGGGGCTTTGGTGTAATAACCCCAGTCGAGGTGACGCGACCAGGTCCAGTACTGGGCCTCGTCACCCGACAGATGCAAGGGCCCCAGCACAATAATGGCGTAATGGATGGCCAGAATGGCGAGCAAGACCAAGCTGATGCCTACGGGCTGCCAGCGTGTTGGGCGCGAGAGATTTTTCATGAAGGAGACGGAGTATAGTGTCTTTCTTACCACAAAACCAAGGTTGATATCCTCCCCAAATTCCTATACGGATGCCTCCATGTGTGCAAGTGATATTGGATATCTGGCATGTAGTTGTAGCGGCTTACAATCCATGGTCTTTTTCGGCTCACATTAACTGCAACTGACGGCACCCCTGTCCGCTTAGCATGCTTTAAATTCCGTTTTCTGAAGAGACCCCTAGAACCCCCCCAACCAATGTCCTGCGGCACTTGTCCCAAATCATGGTAGATAAGATCACCGCCTTTCGTCGGGATAAGGTAGGCACTCCCTTTGGTCATCTGACGGCACGTCAAATAACGGCCTTAAACCGGGTCATCCTTTTGGTCGTCGGTCTGGTGGAATAGCCAATAAATCGGTTCACTGTTCCTTTGCGCCCCAGACCCAACCCCAACATGGGAATCACGGCCTCGGTAACCGATTTTACGGGTGATGGAACATGCCAAAGCCAAAAAAATACCGGTTTTTCAGAGGCCTCGTAGGGGCTTAACGTGCCTTAAATTCCGTTTTCTGAGGGGGGCCATCTTTCAACCCTCACCAGCCCGTGAAGGATGCCTAGAATCGCAATTTGGACCTGCTGTTGTGCGTTTTTTGAAGATGGTTTGCAGAAGCTTTTGCAGCTTGTCCGGCCAGTGGAGCTCAATCATCTTGATGGGGTTCATACCGACCAAGTCGGTCTCCACAGTGCCCTCAAAAGCGGTGTTCATTTTTAGTCATGTGTTCTATACAAATAGTATTTATAGAACAAACGCGTTTTGTTCTATTATAGAACAAAATTGCGTTATCCACAGGCAAAATAACTGTATAACATGCTGTTTTTATTCGATTTAATGCGTGTCACAAAATTGCATGGTAAAAAGCGATCAAATTGGGGTCCCCTCAGAAAACGGAATATAAAACCCGTTCAGGGCACCATGGAACGGACAACCCCGGAACGAAGTAGAACCGTACGGCAATATGCCGTATCCTCACGCAAGGAGGATTCGCTCATGCCTACAGCCCCGTCTACCGCCCGTCTGGAAGCCCGGATCAGCACCGATCTGCATACTCTGCTCAAACGGGCCGCTGAACTGCAGGGACGCACCATGACCGATTTTGTCATTGCCGCCGTCCAGGATGCCGCACAACACGCCATCGAGCAGGCCGAAGTCATCCGCTTGTCGTTAGCCGATCAAGAAGGCTTTGCACAGGCCCTACTGTCGCCCCCACCACCCACACCCGCCTTGGAACGCGCCTTCGTGCATCGCCGCCAGCGCCTACGCGCGGAATGAGCACCCCGCCCTTTAGGCTCACCCCCCTCCACACCACACCGGATCGCACCCGATTTGACTGCGGTTCAGAACCCCTGAACCGCTATTTACGGGAACAAGTCACCCAAGACATGCGCCGCCGTGTCACCGCGTGTTTTGTCGCGCTGACCGAAGAATCGCGCATGGCAGGTTATTACACACTGGCATCCGCCAGCGTGCGGTTAAGCGATCTTCCCGCCGCTCTCGGCAAGAAGCTCCCGCGTTATCCGACCATACCCGCCATACGCATAGGTCGCTTGGCCGTCGATCAGGCCTTCAAAGGGCAAGGACTCGGTGCCGCATTACTGGCCGACGCGCTGGACCGGGCTGCCCGTTCTGAGATTGCGGCCTATGCCCTCATGGTAGACGCTAAAGACGAGACGGCAGCCACTGTCTACCGGCATCACGGTTCCATCGCCTTGCCCGACACATCGCGCATCCTGTTCTTGCCGCTGGCAACGGTATCCATGCTCCCGAAAACTGAAAATTAAACCGCGCTCAGGCGGGGGTATGCGGACCCCCTCATACGCCTCAGCGTCACTGCCCAGACACGCATAGATTCAGATTTCGTTCACTAAGGCCTCAAATTGGCCCTACAGTGCATGCAAATGGCTCTGCCTAGGGAAATCTATAACTAGCCCTTAAAAAGGGATTCTAGGCCCCTTATCGCCCCATCCCACCAGATTGAATAAAAAGGGGTCGCTTCAGGAAACGGAATTTAAAGTACGTTAAGACCTGGCGAGTGGCCATCGCGGCTGATATTTGCTCTGTTCGATCGTTGTGTATACTAACCCGCCGATTTCAGACGCTGTGCTGCAGCTTCGAGGCCGCGTCCCTCACCCGCATGATCGTTTGCCGTGTTGTCTTGAATTCGCGCGCCACCATCGCAATGCTGGCACCTTCCGCCAGTCGTCCAACGACGGCTGCACGGTCATCCGCGCTGAGCGCTGGTGGCCTACCAAACTGCTTGCCTACCGCCTTGGCCCGAAGTATTCCAGACTGCGTGCGCTCAATGAGCAGATCCCGCTCGAATTCGGCCACGGCCGCGATCACCTGCATGGTCATCTTTCCTGCGGGACTGGTGAGATCCACACCACCTAGGGCCAGACAGTGTACGCGCACGCCAGCACTGGCCAACTGCTCGACGGTGGCCCGGACATCCATCGCATTGCGCCCCAGTCGATCCAGCTTGGTGACGACCAGAACATCTCCTGGTTCCAGCCGGTCGTGCAATCTCATGAAGCCGGGCCGCTGTTTTGTGGCCACGGAACCGCTGACGGTCTCTTCGATGAAACGACGGGCTTCGATGGCAAATCCGGCCGCCTTGATTTCCAATCGCTGATTCTGAGTCGTCTGGTCCAGGGTGGACACCCGACAATAAGCAAAAACGCGTGACATAGCTTTATCCCGTCCGAAAGCGATGTACGGATTATAGCTTGCATCCGAAATGCATTTCTCCTACTTTCGTACAGCCATACAGGTACCCGTCCGAAATGGACCCGTTTCGGACGGAAACTTGCGAGAGGAAGACCCCCATGCCCCGCCGTTCTATTTTGTCTGCCGCCGAGCGCAACAGTCTGCTCGAAATATCCGCCACCCAGGATGATCTCATCCGGCGCTACGCCTTCGATGAGAGGGATCTGTCCATCATTCGTCAGCATCGTAGGCCAGAGAATCGCCTGGGGTTTGCGGTCCATCTTTGCTACATGCGATTCCCGGGTGTCATCTTAGGAGCAGAAGAAATGCCATCCACACCGTTGCTGCGGCTGGTAGCCGATCAGATCGACGTACCCATGGAGGCATGGGAAAGCCGCCAACAAAAAGTGCTGTTGCCGGCACCAGAAGTTATCGACCGTATCTGCGCCGAGTCGATCACCCGGGCCAACCGGCGGATCTATGCGGCGCTGACGGATGTGCTGACGGCCAGCCATCGCCAGCGACTGGATGCTCTCCTGCAGCGCAAGGAGGACAGCCAGAAGACGGAACTGGCCTGGCTGCGGGAGGCGCCGGCCAAGCCGAACTCACGGCACATGCGTCGGCACATTGAGCGTTTGCAGGCCCTGCAGGCGATAGAACTGCCCGCCGGCATGGAGCTTCTGGTCCACCAGAATCGCCTGCTCAAGCTGGCCCGCGAGGGTGGCCAGATGACACCGGCTGATCTGGCCAGGTTCGAGACTCAGCGCCGCTATGCGACCCTGGCGGCGCTGGTCATCGAAGCCACCGCCACGGTAACTGATGAGATCATCGACCTGCATGACCGCATCCTGGGGAAGTTATTCAATGCCGCTAAACAAAAACATCAGGAGCAATTCCAGCGTTCAGGGAAAGCCATCAACGATAAGATCCGCCTGTACGGACGGATCGGCGATGCCTTGCTGGAAGCCCGTAAGAGCGGTACGGACCCCTTTGCCGCCATTGAATCGGTTCTCCCTTGGGAGGACTTCACCACCAGCGTGACCGAGGCCAAAACTCTGGCCCGTCCCGCTGATTTCGATTTCCTCCATCATGTCGGTGACAGTTATACCACCGTCCGTCTTTATGCCGCCCCGTTTCTGGCAGTCCTCAAGTTGCGGGCCGCGCCGGCGGCCCAAGACCTGCTCGATGCCATCGAAGTGATCCGCGACCTGTATGACAGCAACGGCCGCAAAATGCCCGCTGACGCACCGACCCGATTCATCAAGCCGCGCTGGAAAAAGCTGGTGATCACCAGTGAAGGCCTCGACCGGCACTTCTACGAGCTGTGCGCCCTGTCAGAACTCAAGAATGCCCTGCGCTCCGGCGACATCTGGGTGCAGGGATCACGCCAGTTTAAGGATTTTGACACCTACCTGATCCCCGCCGGGCGGTTCGATGATCTCACTCAGGCCGGCGCCCTGCCGCTGGCAGTAAACACCGACTGCGAAGCCTATTTGCAGGAGCGCATGGCGCTCCTGGAACAGCAGCTCGCCAGTGCCCATCAGCTGGCGGCCGCCGATGACCTGCCGGATGCCATCATCACGGACTCCGGCCTGAAAATAACCCCGCTGGATGCGGTGGCGCCGGACGCAGCGCAAGCACTGATTAATCAGGCAGCGGCGTTGCTGCCGCACATCAAAATCACTGAAGTGCTGATGGAGGTAGACGCCTGGACCGGATTCACCCGCCACTTCACGCACCTGAAAAACGGCGATGAGGCCCGGGACAAGACCCTGTTGCTGACAGCCATTCTCGCCGACGGCATCAATCTGGGATTGAGCAAGATGGCGGAATCGAGCCCCGGCATGACCTATGCCAAGCTGTCCTGGCTACAGGCCTGGCACATCCGCGACGAGACCTACTCGACGGCCCTGGCCGAACTGGTCAACGCGCAGTTGCGCAACCCCTTTGCCGCGCATTGGGGGGACGGCAGCACCTCGTCATCGGATGGTCAGCGCTTCCGCGCCGGTGGCAAGGCCGAGAGTACCGGGCACGTCAATCCGAAGTATGGGGCGGAGCCCGGGCGGCTGGTCTACACCCACATCTCCGACCAATACGCACCGTTCAGCAGCAAGCTGGTCAACGTCGGCGTGCGCGATTCGACCTATGTGCTCGATGGGCTGCTGTACCACGAGTCGGATCTGCGGATCGAAGAGCACTACACGGACACGGCCGGCTTCACGGATCATGTCTTCGCGCTGACGCATCTCCTGGGCTTTCGTTTTGCACCGCGGATCCGGGATCTGGGGGAAACTAAACTGTTTCTGCCCAAGGACAGTCCCGGATATGACGCCCTCAAACCGATGATTGGCGGCACCCTGAACCTCCAGATCATCCGCGCCCATTGGGCAGATATCCTGCGCTTGGCGACATCCATCAAGCAGGGAACCGTGACAGCCTCACTCATGCTCCGGAAGCTCGGCAGCTATCCGCGTCAAAACGGTCTGGCTGTGGCCTTGCGCGAGCTGGGGCGCATCGAGCGCACGCTGTTTATCCTCGATTGGCTGCAAAGTGTAGAGCTGCGCCGGCGAGTGCAGGCGGGGCTGAACAAGGGTGAGGCACGCAATGCGCTGGCCCGGGCGGTGTTCTTCAATCGGCTGGGGGAGATCCGGGATCGCGGCTTTGAACAGCAGCGCTACCGAGCCAGCGGCTTGAATCTGGTGACGGCGGCTGTCGTGCTGTGGAATACCGTGTACCTGGAGCGGGCAGTCAGCGCCCTGCAGGAGCATGGGCAAGTGGTCAACGAAACGCTGCTGCAGTACTTGTCTCCCCTGGGCTGGGAACACATCAATCTGACGGGGGATTACCTGTGGCGGCGGAGCGCCAAGCTCAAGCAGGGCAAATATCGGTCGCTGCGGCCCTTCGCGGGAGCTTAACGTACTTTAAATTCCGTTTCCTGAAGCGACCCCAAGTATCGTTCCATATACCTACTATATCACATTTTTGTATACACAAAACGGGCGGCGCTCTAACATCCCGCACTGCCGTGTTACCGCGCTCAATCGGCTTCTGCGCTCCACAAAAGACACACCCCGCCCGCCCCCTCCTCAGTCTCCAACCGTTCCGATAACCGGCACCATGCGGGACCGCCACTCGGACAATTGCCGCTCCAGGGCTTCCACCTGCCCCTGGGCCTTCGCCGCCGTCTCCCGTGCCTCCATGGCCTCCTGCCGCAAATGCTCGATCTCCTGCGCCTGCCGCTCGATGACCACACCCCTTTCGGCGTTCTCCACGACAGCGGCCTCCAGGTCGGTGCGGATCTGGTCCAGTTCCGCCGCCAGGGTGTCGGCCAACTCCACGGCCTCCGCCCGCTCCTGCTCCATCTCGGCCCGAGCCCCATCGAGGGCCGCCCGTTCCACCTGGAGCCGCTCCTGTGCCAGCGCCGAGGCCTGCGCCCAGATGGCCGCCGCCAGATCCGAGGCCTGCGATACGATGCTCTCCGGTGCAGGCTCCCTCGATGGGGCGGGTTGCGTCTGCATGGCCCGCCATTCAGCCATCGCCTCGCTGATGGTCGTATAGCTCCCTCCGCCGACCGCCCGGCGTACCGCCGAGAGGGTGGGCCGCTCGCCCGCTTCCACCAACGTCGTTGCCGCCGCCCAGATGTCCTCTTTCGTTCCCATAACCGTCTCCTTAGTAATATGTAATATTAATATGATACTACATATTACTATTGCATACGAGAGCCCTGCTGCTCCGCCACCGCCACGACCCACCGCCACCGCGCCCAAAACCCGAAACGGTTTCCATGAGGACAAAGGCGGGCGGCGGGGGTGTGTCTTTATCGTTCCAGACCGCCCCTTGGCCCCCGGTCCGGCGTGCTCTTTTCGACCAACTGCCGTTGCCGCTCTCGCCGCGCGTCGAGTCCTTCGAGCTTTTCCCACTGTGTCCGGTATTTCTCCAGCGCCGCAGCCTGGCGATCTCCATCCACGCCATAGGCGTAGCGAGCCGTCCTGGCGGCATAGTCGGTCCAGTTGCGCCCCTCACTCTGGGTACGAATGGTGGGGGCACAGCGATACACCGCCGCCTCGATGTCCGCCTGGCTATGTCCCGTCACCCGCATCCGCACGGCAATCATGGAATCCACACGAGAAAGATCCTCCGCCTGGCCCTGCCGCTTCAAAATATCCGCGTAATGCCGCCTGTAAGCCTCTACAGCGGCCTCTGGAGCATTTCCTGGTGTCAGGACAGGAGAAACCGCTCTCGATGGCTCCTGCGCGATTTTTGCCGCCTTCTCAGCGGCCTTGCGCTGATACTCCGCATCGATCTCCCGGGATAGGGTCAGCGCCTTGCCGCACTCCCGGCACTCAGCCTTGAGCAAACGCACTTCGGGATAGCTGCCATCTTCCCGTTGATGCTTGGGCTTTCGATTCTCGAAGCCCGGTGCCCGGTGAGGATGAATGGCTCCGGATAGCTTCGGGTCGCCGTATTCGCGGTTCAGGGTGTCGCTCAGGCGGTTGCCCACGTCCTTGTCATACGGCGTTCCCAGCTTGGGCACGGTAAGAATTGCCTGATAGTTTTCTGGGCTGCTCTCCAGCACCACGGCGGGCCGGTATCCATCGGCAACGAGCTTTTCCAGCTTCTCGCGGTTCATGTCGTCGATGAGGATGTGATGCTTGGTATCGGATAACGGCGTGTAGTAGAGATTTTCTCCCCGGCGCTGCAAACGGAGCATTTCCGGGGTCCTCTGTACGAGGGCTTCCGGCGCAAATCCCAGCGTCACTCCATCCTGCTTATCCAGGATAAACGTCTGCTTGCTCCCATCCGCACGCATCTTGATAGACGTTACACGGTAACGGTCGGCATGGACAGCCGCATGGTAAACCTCAAACTGTTTGACCGGTTCCGTTTTCATAGCTTCCGCCCTTTCCTGCCGGAGCCTCTGCCGCTCCTGTTGAATGCGCTCCTGGAGCTCCGGATTCGTCACCCGAAAACCCTGCTCCGCCGCCAGACGCGCCACGGCATCCTTGTACTCGTCGCTGCCTGTCACCTGGAATCCCTGCGGCCACTTCTGCGCCGATAACTGCAATGCCGCCGTCAAACACTCGGGATCGCGCCAGTCGTAGATATCGATCTGCCGGCCTCGATCTACAAAAGACACACCCCCGCCGCCCGCCGCCATTTCCGTCCGCGTGTAATGCACCTGATCCGCATGGATCTCCGCAGCGAATGCCCGTATATCGCGTGGCTTCGCCGGTTCTGTAACCGCTCCCTGCACGGTTCCCGTATCCCGCTCGGCGCTATCACGATGCCGCCATTGCTCCGCACGTTCTGGATGACGTTGCAGCCTTTGCCATTGCTCGAAGTCTGGATACGGTTGATACCGTTTACGCACGACAACTCGCTCCTGCTGTTGTCGTTCCCGTAGCTCCACCTTCTCCACCGCCTGTTCAAAAGCAATCACACTGCGTAGCGCGTTCAGCGCCACACCTTTCCCGCGCCACGATCCACCCAGTTCCTCAGCCCTCCGCTGTTTTTGCCGCAGCGCCAGTTCTTTCCGTTCCTGTTCGTGCTTTTTCCGCAGCGCATCCACGGCTTCGCGCTTCTCATCGTAGTGGGTTTTGCGCGCCTTCGCGTACTCATTCCATCCCGCCATTAGGCGTGCTTCCTTTACAGGTTCCGGAACACGTTCTGCAACCTTTCGGATCGCCTGGGGCGGTTCATACGGTCCAAGACGCTTCTGCAATGCGCCCAGACTGGCGGAGCGGTCGGCACTGCTGGCTTTCACAGGAACCTCACCCACGAAGATCAGCGCCCCGCTACCTTTCTTCTCATACCGCAATCCGATCTCGGCAAGCGACTGATGAAGGGCTTGCCAAGACAAAGCGGCACGGATGATCGGTGCCGCATCCTCCATGGCAATCCGTTCCGCGCTCCGTTCGCCAGTGCGCTGTTCATAATCTCGGGCAGGTTGTCGAGGCGCTTTCCGCGGTTCGCGCTCGCCCTTACGCGCTACCTCTCCATTCTCAAGGACGACATACCGGGACCGCTTTTCCGGTTGCCATCCTTGCGCATGCTCGATACGGGCAATCGCCCGTTGCACCGCTTCCTTGTCAAAGCCTTTGTTGATCTCCACACACTTGAGCGTTTCTGGATTCACTCGATTCACGGCAATGTGCAGATGCAGATTGTCGGTATCCTGATGCATCGCATAAATCACCTGATGGTCCTGCAACCCCAACTCGTCCAGGAAGAGTCCGACCACCTCATCCACCTGCTGAAAGCTCGGCTGTTCGCCCCCTCGCCAACTCAACACGTAGTGGTTGACCGGATCGGCGCTACGCACCGACTCAGACGCGAGCGCCGTCATCTCGGCGATCTGACTGTCAATGTCCGTTGTGAGAAACCCAAGAGCGTTGTGATACACACACTTCTCCTGGACGTTCTTAATCTCAGGACTGGTAAAGTAGCGAACGAGGCCGCCGATTCGGGATGCTTTGCTCGATGACTTCCGGGGATTTCTAATCTTTTTGCCGATCATCGCTCAACACCTGTATGGCGCGTTGTAACTCGGTTAGAACCGCTGCCGTTTGCCGATCATAGGCCCCATGACTTTCGTTATGCAGATGCTTCACGAGACCTCCTAGTCGGCGCAGCTCCTTGATGATCGCTGCATCCGCATGGGCAATGACGGCCCGGCCCAATGCACGGCGGCGCACATACTCGCTCACACTCAATCCCGCGAGATCCGCAGCGTCTTTCATCTCCGCCTTTTCGGCTACGGTTATCCGCACGTTGACCACGGCAGAAAGCGGATCATCTCGCTGTTGAACGAATGGCATGCCTATCTCCTGTACGCTCTGTATGTCTGGGGCGGCAAGAAGCGCTGCGCCGCGCCGTCCGGGGTCCAGGGGCGTCCTCCTGGCAGGATGAGCCGGACTGTGAGAAGCGTAGCGCCGAACGGTCTGGCGTGGGTTGACAGACACTTGCAAGCGTAGCGCCGCATGTGTATGACAACTCCCATCCTGTAAAAACAAATAACAGCTACAATTTATGCTATTTTCAGAACACTTGCAACTATCAAAAAGGATATTATACTGTCAATAGGTGAAGCGACACTCATAGTCACGAGGAACAGAATCATGGCAGGACAACCACGGCTATTTGATATTGCAGAATACGCGGAGAAAGCAAAAGCAGCGCTATCCAGACTGGAAAAGACGCAACAGCCCGGAGAGATAGCGGGGAAGGGCGGCAAGTCTGATGTCTTGCTGGCCGTCAAGGACGAAATCAAGAAGCTGCTGGAAAAGGGATACACCAGCAAGCAGATCGCGCTCGCCTTCAAGGATGACGTGTTTGGCATTCTGCCAAAAACGATCACCGAGATTGCCATAGGTAAGCGCAGTAGCAAAACCGACACCGTAGCCAAACCCAAAAGAAAGACACACCCCCGCCCCGCCCCGCCTGTCGCTTCCCCCAAAACACCCGATGCCGCAGGGCAGAACAAGAAGAACGTAGACCCTGGATCGTTCGATGTGAAGCCGGATACGGAGGATCTATGAACCAGATATTTATGATCGGCGGCGGTAAAGGCGGCGTTGGGAAGTCTACGGTCTCCATGGCGATGGTCGATGCGCTCCTGGAGAAGGGAGAACAAGTTGTCCTGGTGGAAAGCGACGACAGCAATCCGGATGCTTACAAAGCCATGAACGGCATCGTTCCTTGTGAGATATGCAACATGGACGATGAGGCGGGGTATATCAGACTGGGAAACATCATCGAAGCCAACAGCAAGGCGTGTATCGTGGTGAACACCGCAGCACGCGCAACGGCTGGACTGGTCCAGCACGGCGGCATCATCAGCGATGTAGCGCTGGAGTTGAAGCGTAACCTCGTCATGCTCTGGCCAATCAACCGGCAACGGGACAGCTTGGAATTACTCAATAACTTTGTCGATAACGCACAAGGCTACACGGCTATCTATGCCGTGCTCAATACCTACTTTGGTGATATCAAGAAGTTTGAACGATTCCATACGAGCAAGCTCAAAACACGAATCACAGGATTCATGGAGTTCCCTGAGTTAAACGATCTAGTTGCCGACCAGATGATCGACAACCGATGGGCATTAAGTTATGCGGTTAATGCGAGTAATAAGGCACTAACTACTGCTGAAAGATCTGCGTTAGGAAGATACCGTGAGGCAGCACACAAAGCATTAGGAGTCGCATATGGCTAACCTACCAGAGGCAATGAAGCTCATCACTGGAACAGAACCAACACCAGAACAGATACAAAGAGTGCAGGCTATAGCACATAGCCTAGATATGTCTATGAAAGATGCCATGTTCCCAATCCTTGTTGCTCTGGATCAATACCATGGCATCTATACAAGACTGCCTGGTGAAGTAGCCGCCAGCACCAAGGATCTGACTACAGCCGCAGCCAACAATGCTGCCACACAGGCGCAAGCGGCGGTGAACAAGGCCGTCGCCGCCTTGGTTCCATCCGTTGAAAAAGCAGTCAGCAAAGCAGCAGCAAACGCGGTGAACCGAGTCGAGCTTGGAATATCGATAATCAACATTTGGTGGGGACTGGCCTCACTTGGAGTGACGTTCGCGCTGGGGTGGGTAGCAGGAGAACACGTATTTAGCGAATGGCAGGATGGAAAGATCACCCTAGACTATATTTGGCACATGACAGACTGGGGACTGGGAATCGGCCTGGTTGCGCCTGTTCTCATCATCGGTGGATTGGTGATCAAAGACGAATACGGCAAGCCCGGATTCATGGGATGGTCCGCCTTCGTTGTGGGTGTCAGTTTGGCAATTTTCCTGGGTCTCAAACTGTTTGGTATCGTCCATTAATCCGCGTTTACCAGTTGTCCCAAGCCATCTATACTGAGGATCATCTACACTCTGGGGGATACCATGTATGCCATCACCTTTGATCTGGACACGCAGACTCTGAAGGATGCCTATCACAATGAGTCTTACGGCAATGCCTACTCGGATATTCGTCGGGTGCTGGTAGAGGAGTACGGATTCAACTGGCAGCAGGGTAGCGTCTACTTCGGCGGGGATACCGTGGATGCCGTGTCCTGTGTTCTGGCCGTCCAGGACATCACGGCACGGTTCGACTGGTTTGCTTCCTCCGTGCGTGACATTCGGATGCTGCGGATCGAGGATAACAACGATCTAATGCCCGCCGTGGAACGGGGCAGCGATCTAAAAAAAAGACCCCGCAGCGCCGACAGAAAGGCGGCTTGAGTAGGGGCGTTTAGCAAACCTAGATTGTTGTACGGGTTATTGAACACAACGAGGGCCGGAAACGGCCCCGAAAGCGTCCAGATACCAGGTGTTCAGAAAACGTTGGTTTAAAGGATATCTCGCGACGACCGGTGGCAGAAGGATTGTTTCTCGCCTAAACTCTCGCCCATCAGGGAGAGTTGGCTCTTCGTACCAAATAAGAAACTGGACAGTGAATAGAGCATATAAGAAACCGATGATGGTGCGAATGGATGATGTCAGAGCCTATTGAGGAGACCTCGAGCCCCGCAGCGATAACGCCAGTCCACAGTCGGCTTCCATCCGGCATCTTGGCGCTGACGCAGTTGGCATCATACCATCAGCGGCCCGTCGACCCCGATCAAGTCATTCGTGCCATGGGGTTCGAGTATCGCGCCATCGGTATCACCGAAATATTGCTTGCCGCAGAAGAAATACATCTGAAGGCCAAGGCGGCCACTCTCGATTGGGAGGGGCTTCGCGCGATGAAGCTACCCCTTATCGCGGAAATGCGGGATGGTTCCTTTGTTATTGTGGGGCTCGCGAGACCGCAGGACGGACGATTGCCGATCGTTACCCCGGGTGAACGGCAGCCGCGGCTTTACAATGAGGAAGAATGGCGGGAAGCGATGACCGGCCAAGTCGTCCTCATCAAGGACCGGCTGGCTTTGAGCAATCCGAATCGTCCTTTCGGATTTTCCTGGTTCCTGCCGGTGCTGCGCAAATACCGAAAAGAACTGGCGGAGGTGCTGACTGCCGCTTTTTTCTATCAGTTGCTGGGTATTGGTGTACCGTTATTTGTTCAGGTCATCATCGACAAGGTCTTCGTCTACCACAACTACTCGACATTGGCCGTGGTGGGCGCCGGCATGCTCATCGTCATTCTCTTCAACGGGTTTTTTAGTGTCCTGCAAAGCGTACTGCTGTCCCATGTCGGCAATCGCATCGACGTGACTTTGGGCAGCACCATTTACCGGCGCCTAGTACGTATTCCTCTACGATATTTCGAACTGCGGAGGGTGGGCGATTCCATCGCCCGGGTGCGGCAGTTGGAGCCCATTCGCAGTTTTCTGACGGGCCAGGCGCTACTTTCCATGGTGGATGGGCTGTTCGTCTTCGTGTATATCGGCATCCTGCTTTTTTACAGTCTCGAACTCACCGGCGTGGTGCTGCTCGCCATGGCACTCATTGCCCTGAGCACGGCTCTGTTCCGCCCTTCGTTGCGCGCACGTCTGGGGGAGAAGTTCGACAGCGGTGCCAATAGTCAGGCATTTTTAGTGGAGTCGGTGACCGGTATGGAAACGGTCAAGGCCATGGCCCTGGAAGCCCACATGACGCAACGATGGGATCGCCTGCTGTCCCGTTACGTCACCACGTCTTACCAGGCCGACCGGCTGAACGGGATTGCGGGCGGCATTGGGCGCACCCTGCAGAACCTGACCACGCTCGCGGTACTCTGGTTCGGAGCGCATCTGGTTCTGGACGGAACAATGACGGTGGGTGCACTGATTGCGTTCCAAATGCTCTCCAGCAGAGCCATGGCGCCCATCCTGCGGGTGACCTCGCTCTGGCAGCAGTTCCAGCAGATAGGAATTTCCGTCCGTCGTCTGGGCGACCTCATGGATGCGCCCGCCGAACCCGTAATGGATCCGAGCAAATCCAGCCTGCCGGCGCTCCAGGGACATATCCGTTTTGAGCATGTTTCCTTCCGCTACCACGATGATGCGCCGCGCATCATCGAAGACGTCAGTCTGGACATTCCGCAGGGCATGACGGTAGGCATTGTCGGGCGTAGCGGATCGGGCAAAAGCACTCTCGCCAAACTGATGCAGCGTCTCTATGTGCCGGAAACGGGGCGCGTCCTCGTGGATGGCTATGACCTGCTGCAGGTGGATCCCGGCTGGCTGCGCCGCCAGATTGCCGTTGTCCCGCAGGACAGCTTTCTTTTCGGGGGCAGCATTCGCGAGAACATCGCCATACGGTTCCCGGGAGCGCCCATGCCGATGATCATCGAAGCGGCAAAACTTGCGGGGGCACACGAGTTTATTGTGGACATACCACAAGGCTACGACACCCCAGTGGGAGAGCGCGGCGCATCCCTGTCCGGCGGGCAACGCCAGCGTGTCGCCATCGCCAGGGCGTTGCTCACGAACCCGCGGATCCTGATTTTTGATGAGGCCACCAGTGCCCTGGACTATGAATCGGAGCGCATCATTCAGGACAACCTCGCCAGTATCTGTAAGGGCCGAACCGTGATTCTGGTAGCTCATCGCATGTCCATGCTGCGCCAGGCGGACCGCATCTTTGTGATGGATCATGGGCGACTGGTAGAGCAAGGCAATCACGCGGATCTTTTGGGTCAGGAAGGGCTATATCGTCACCTCTATCTCCAGCAGGGGCTGGCGGCATGAGCGTTCAAAAGCAGGCACAGGTGCCGGAGATCGGCGGATCGGTGGGATCTCGCAGCCCCAGGAAACGCTGGTGGAAACGCACCCGTGACGCCGGCATTCATTTGTCGCGCGATTTTCAGGCCCATACCCTGGCCATTCAGGAAACCCCGCCATCGCCCTTTACCCGAATGGTGCTTTGGGGACTGGCATTGCTCGTTATCGTCCTGCTGACATGGTCCTATGTCAGTCATATTCCCATTATGACCAGCGCACCGGGGAAGTTCGCGACCTCCGCGCGCACCAAGGTGATCCAGAGCCTGGACACCGGAACGGTATCGGCCATCCTGGTAAAAGCCGGGGATGTAGTAAAGGCTGGACAAACGCTGGTGGAACTGAGTCCTGAAGTGGACCAGTCTGCTCTGGTCTCCAGAACCCATGCGATGGCTTTGGATCAGCTTGAGGAACAGCGTATTCAAGCGGAGATCTCCGGGAAGGCCGAGATGGCCCCTGTTTCCGGAGAAACCGCATCCATGGTTTCTCTGGAGTCACGGTTACAGCAATCCGAACTATCCCACTATCAGGCGCAACTGGCCGATGATCTGGCGCAGATTCAGGAAGCCCAGGCGAATCTCGCTGCGGGGCAAGCGACCCTGGATGAATACGCCCAACGCGCCGTCCTCGATCGCCGCAGCGCCACGGAAGCGGCGCCGCTGGTCAGCCAGGGTGCGTTATCGGGCTATCACTATGACCAGCTACAGGATACGGCGCTGAAAGAGGAAGGAAAGCTCGCCGCCCAAAAGAAGCAAGTCGTCCAGCTTCAGCAGGCGCTGGTGGCGGCACAGGAGCAGTATGCTCAGGACCGGACGGATTTTAGCAAAAAACTGTACAAGGACTGGCAGGATACCCAGAGCCAGGTCTACGATCTTTCCCGCAAGACATCGGCCGCCAAGCAGCAATATCAGCTGGATTGGTTGAGATCGCCAGTCGATGGTGTGGTGCAGGGAGTGGAGGTGGCAAGTTTGGGCACCGTGATCCAGCCGGGACAGACGGTGGCCACAGTGGTGCCGCTCCACGCCCCATTGACCGTTGGTGCGGACGTCTCCAGTCAGGATGTTGGATTCATCAAAGTCGGGCAGACGGTGGAGATCAAGGTTTCCGCATTCCCCTTTGAGCAGTACGGGATGATCCCAGGGGTGGTCACTTCGATCAGCCCGACCGCCGAGGCGAGTAATACGGTTGCAGCGCCTCCGCCCGGAGAGAGCCATCAGTCGCAAGCGGCAGCGGCTTCTCCGGTCCCATCCCAAGGACAGAATGGTACGGCATCCTCATCCGAATCGGCACCACCTACACTTTATTACCGGGTACACGTGCAGCCCAAGCAGGACTGGCTGTTGGTGGATGGGACGAAGCACCCGATGAGCGCGGGAATGACCGTCACGGTGGACATCCGCACCGGCCGGCGGCGGGTGCTTGACTTCTTTCTTGACCCCATCGTTAAGTACATCAATAATGGGTTGCAGGTGCGGTAGGCAACTCTGAGCATTGATATATATTACAAATTTATGACATCACGGCTTAGTGTATCAACGGAGAAAAGGTTGGAAGGAAGTTGGGAAATACACTCGTATGGAGATCAACGAGCAGGTACCACAGGACCATCCTATGTGTGCTATTCGTGTTAACGTCGACCAGCCTCTTTGAGGAACTGGATGGCAACATCGTCGTTACCTACTCGACCAAGGGTCACAGCCCATTCTCCATGCGCCGCGCCATGGCCGATCGGGATAGCCTCTATCCCCTGAAAGGGCTGGTGGAGCTGGACGATGCCTTTGTCGGAGGACGTCGCTCCGGCGGGAAAAGC
>JABEBX010000552.1_pt1 | contig 25426 bp, 33 predicted proteins | sample 7245971 | NCBI WGS metagenome assembly JABEBX01 (sample SAMN14506365, study PRJNA622280) | hot springs metagenome | biome: hot spring [ENVO:00000051]|acidic hot spring [ENVO:00002120]; feature: spring [ENVO:00000027]|sediment [ENVO:00002007]; material: sediment environment [ENVO:01001048]... | reverse complement strand
ATCGGACGCGCCCTGCGATTTCGCCGAGACGAAATTGCTGCGCTGATGCAAAACGGCGTGACCACCATCGCCGACAACCTGGCGCCCTGAGCCATGTCGTGCCACCATCACGCCCGCAGCGCGAGCAGGGCAGGCATGGAACGCCCGGCAGCGAGTCCGCCCAAGGCAGGCCAACCCCGACCCGCTTGGCCTGCCGGTGCGATCAGACCCAGAACCCGCACCGCAGCCCAGACCCACCCCCGGCACGCGGTGCGTGCCGAACCCTCTGGGGTTAAAACCGCCCGCGGGGGACCACCCGCTTCAGGCCAATCCCCTTCCCCGCCTGCCGATGTTCACCACGACCGCAGGGCGTGGTCAGGCGAGAGCGCAGCGAACGCCGGGGTCTTTGTCCGGCTGCACAGACGATCGCAGCAGTCGGCAGAGGGGCGATCCAGTCCGGCCATCGTCTCTCGTTGGCGTGCTCATCGGACGGCATGCAGTCTGTCCGCGCTTTCCGTGACCTTCCCCATTCCGAAAACCGGTGTAGCAAGGGCTAACCCGCGCTTCGCTTGGGTTGCCCTTGCCCCCGGCACCGCTGCGCTTTGCCGGGGGGAACTGCACACGCTTCGCTGCGCTCACCATGCAAAACCCTAGCTCCCTGATCGCCCGGCGCCGCCGCCACGGCCCCGAACCGCTCCCACCTAGCGAGCGCCGCACGCACACCATCAGTGTGCGTCTGAACCCCACGGAACTCGCCCTGCTCGACGCCAAACGCGGCCGTCTGGCGCGTGGCGAATGGATGCGCGCGGCCCTCCTGAACCGCTGGCCACCGGCCGCTCCCAACCGCATCGCCTTGGCGCAATGGCGTGCACTGGCGCGCGTCGGCAGCAACCTCAACCAAATCGCTGCGGCCATCAATTCGGCCCGGTTCTCGGGGGCGTCCCTGCCCAGTGTGGCCGACATCCGCGAGGTACTCCTTGCGCTGCGCAGCACCCTTCTTGCGGCGCGAACGGACGAGGAGATCGACCAGGAGGCAGGCCCATGAAAGGCATGAACCGCATCAAGCGCGGCAGCGGATTCCAGGGCGTGCTGCGCTACGTCTTCGGCCGCGACCCCGACCACCAGGACAGCCCCGGCGTGCTGATCGGCGGCAACCTGTCTGGCATCGATGTGCGCCAACTCAGCCGCGAATTCGCTGCCGTGCGCGCCCTGCGACCCGACATCGGCAAGCCCGTCTGGCACAACTCGCTACGCCTGCCCGCGGGTGAAACGCTGCCCCCCGAACGCTGGAAAACCCTGTGTGACGACTATATGGCGCGGATGGGATTCACCCGCGATCATCCGCGCTGCTACGTGATGCATGACGACGCCCAGGGCCAGCATATCCACATCCTGGCCTCGCGCGTCAGTGCAACCGGTGCGGTGTATCTGGGCCGCAATGAAAACCTCATCAGCACCCGCATCATCCAGCGCCTGGAGCGCGTGTACCGCCTCACCCTCACCCAAGGCGCAACGTACACAGGTAACCGTAACCGCAAGATCGTTCTGCCCGAGCGCAAACAGGTGAAGAAAGGCGAGGTCGAAGCGGCCCTGCGCACGGGCATCCTGCCCCTGCAAGCGCAGGGCGTCACCGTGGTGCCGAATATCGCTTCGACCGGCACACTGAACGGGTTCTCCTTCGGCATCGACGGGGTGATGTTCAAGGGCAGCGCCCTCGGCGCTGCCTACAAATGGGCCTCCCTCAGGAAGATTGTGAACTATGACAAAGACCGAGACCATGCAGCACTTGCCGACCTCCGCGCAAGTGCAAGCCGCAGCACAGGACCTGCAGCAACTCCCGCAGGCGATCATCGAACAACTGGCGCCGATTCTGCCCGACATCGACCAGGCGATGCAGGCCCAACGGCGCACCATCGAGACGCTGACCGCGCAGGCGATGCAGCAGATCGTGCAGACGCAGGCCCAGGCCCTGCAAGCGATCCAGGCCCAACAACAGACGAGCGAACGCGCGCTGACCAGCGCCTTGACGCGCCTGACCGAGCAGAGCAGCGCCCTGCAAACCCTCCCGAAGCAGACGAGACAAGCGGCAGCGCAAGCGATGCAAGCCGCCCAGGAGATGCAAGACGCCATCAGCAACCGTCCGCCTCTCACGATCATGCAGGGCATCGTGCTGATGGTCTGCGGCGCGATTCTGGCGGCGGCGCTGACCCTCGCTGGGATGCGCGCTTTCGACGCGCCAGCGCCGCCAGACGGGCAGCAGCAGACGCCACTACAGACGCAACAGCAGCCGCAACAGCAGGCCCAGCAATAAGCCCCAAACGCATCGACGAGCAAACCAGACAGGATGCGCACAATGCCGATCCGGTGCCCTATCTGCAAGCGCACGGCTTCACCGTCAAACGCGAAGGCCGCCATGCCTCGGTGCGCGACGGCAGCGGTGATGAGGTCTACCGGCTGACCCAGACCTCAGGGCGCTGGGTGTGGTGCGACTTGTACGGACAGAATGGCGGCGACGTGATCGCTCTGGTGCGCGACATGGCACCGGGAACGTCGTTTCGTGACGCTGTGTTCGAACTCACTGGCGGCGCGGCCCTGGTGCAGCGTGTGCAAACCCCCAAGCCTGCACCAGAGTCCCCACCCACCTCACCCATCCCGCTGATACTGCCCCCATTCCAACCGCATCAGCGCAGTGCAGGGCGGGCCTACCTGGCCGGGCGCGGCATCAGTCCGGCCACGCTCGATGCGGCCGAGGCTGCAGGGATGCTGCGCTATGCGCTTGGGGCGGTGTTGTTCGTCGGCTACGACGAAGCCCGGCAACCCCGCTGTGCCACACAGCGCCTGATCCATGATGACGTCACTCCGAACAAACGGGACCTGCGCGGATCGGTCAAAGCGTTCTGTCCGATCCTGCCCGGTGACCCGGCAACCGTATGGATTGTCGAAGGCGGCACGGACGCGCTGGCGGTGCAGGACAGGGAAGGAGGCGACGGCCAGCCGCCCACCGTGGTCGTGACCGGCGGGGCCGGGGTGCGAAGCTTCCTAGACCAGCCCGCCATCCAGACCTTGTTGTGCAAGGCGACGCGTGTGGTCATCGCGTGCGAGAACGAAAAGGACGCCGAGACGCAGGCACGCACCGATGCGCACCATGCGCAACAGCGCGACCGGGTGTGCGGCATCGCCCCCGGCGCAGATGTGCAGCTTTGGCGCCCGCCCGCGGGTTGCAAGGACGTGGCGCAACTGCACGCGCGCACGGTGGAAGTCACCGACGTCGCGGTCCCGCTCACGGCACCGCGCACGGCCCCGCCAAGGCAACCCGGCAGTACATCAGCACACAGCAGTCCCACCCCGCAGTCCGCTGGAAACGAGACCCGTCCCAGCTAACCCCGAAGGAGAACTCCATGTCAACACGCACCCGCAGCATCATCAAACCCAAGACGGCCCAGCCGGTCAAACTGCACTTCCTGTGTGACCCCGCGCTGGCCGACCGATTAACCGCGCTCGAAAACGTGGCGAAACACGCGGGTCTTGAGATCGACATCGACGGCGCGCTGTCGGCCGCCCTGGCCCGGCTCATTGCTCAGGCGGAGAAGCAACTGACACCGCCGCCTGCGGAAAAAACCCCGGTCCGCTTGCCGCAGCAGCAGCCGGTCGATGTGTTGGCGCCGCCGCCGATTTGAGCCACGTGCTAATCGGCGACTGCGCCAGGGCAAACGTGCTGCGCGTGGCGTCAGGCATGAGTTTCGACGCGTGCCAACCGGCTCACGGCAAACCCGGCGCATGGCGCAAATCGGCATCGGCGTCATCAGTGCGCACCAAAGCGTGTCAAGGGGCGCGGCTGTTGCGCGCAGGCAACAGCCGCGCGGACAATACGCCTTTGTGGACATTCCTGTGGACAGGCGACTGATGAAAAGAAAAAAGCCTAAGTGAATCAATCACTTAGGCTTGTATAATGGTGGAGCCGGGGGGACACTTGAACCCGCGTCCAACCCCCATAAACACTCACATCCGACACTTTTCATGCACCACGGATACCCCAGTGATACCCCAATCCCTAGCGTTTGTCCGTAGATCGGCAAACAAAGCTGACTGCGACTGCTCCCTGGGGCCAGTCGCCAGACGACCGAGCTTTTAGACAGCATCATTTGGTTGGCAATGCATATGCATTGACGAGGTAAGGCGAATGCATTACCATGCAAGGCATTCACCTTTTTACTCCTGGAGAACGACATGCCCGCCATCCTCGAGGTCGAATCCACCCTAACCGACCGCTACCAGACCACGGTGCCGGAGACGGTACGCCGCGCCCTTCGACTCGGCAAGCGCGACAAGATCCATTACACAATCCGCCCTGGCGGCGAAGTCGTGCTGACCCGCGTCGACGCCTCCGAAGGTGACGACCCGGTGCTCGGTCAGTTCTTGGGCTTCCTGGCCCGCGACATCGCCAGCCATCCGGAACGCCTGCAGGCCATCGACGCCAACTTCGTGCAGCGCCTCCAATCGCTGACCGGTGGCATCGAAGTCGACCTCGACGCTCCCCTGTCGGCGGACGATGAATGAGTGCGAGCAAGCCCGCGCCTTTGGTCATTCATGGCTGGACGGTTTTTGCCCACCCGCTGTTCCTCGCACAACTTGAAGCCTTGGCCCAGCAGGTCGAGGCATTCAAGCAAAAGGACCCCGTCGGGTACGTGAAGAAAAACGCCAGCAAGCGACTGGCGGCGATCACAAAGCTGGCGTTCGACGTCATCCCGCAAGACCCGACACGGCCGGAGTACCGCCAAGGCAACACGCTCGGCGAAGATCACAAGCACTGGTTCCGGGGCAAGTTCTTCCAGCAATACCGGCTGTTCTTCCGCTATCACGCACCCAGCAAGGTGATCGTGTTCGCTTGGGTCAATGACGACGACACCAAGCGCGCCTACGAGAGCAGCGACGACGCCTACCGGGTGTTCCACAAGATGCTGGAAAGCGGTCATCCCCCGGACGACTGGAACCAGTTGTTGGCCGAGGCGCGCGCCGAGGGGCAGCGCCTGCAGCAGTTCGCCGCACGCATTGCGCCGTAAGGCTTGGCTTCTACGGCGAACAGGGCTGTCATGGTGCAACAATCGTCTATCCATTGTGTGCGCAATAACGGGAAGCCCTGAGTTGAAATCAGGCCATCACCACCTTTGTATGGACCTCGACCTTGAGCGCACGCTTAATGGCCGCAAAAACCGCTGAGATGTTGCTCATGGTCGGATTGCCGGACTGCGACAGCATCCGGTGCAGGCTCTTGGCTGGCTTGTGGATTTCTTCAGCCAGCGCCTCGAAACCGACCGTAGCGTTGACGAGATCGCGCAGGATCAGCTTCGCCGATTCTGGCTCACCGTTGACGAACAATGTGATGGCCTCATCCAGAAGGGCCTGCGCAAAGGCTGGATCGTTCTGCACGCGCGCGGCCACGGTTTCCTTGAAATCACGGGTCAGTGCCATGTTCACTTTCCTTGTCTAGTTGATGCCTTGCGGCGCTTGTAGTCGTCCCACAGCACCACCGCTTGGTCGATGTCCTGCTGCTGTCGCTTCTTGGTGCCGCCACCGATCAGGATGATGATCTTCAGACCGTCCTTGGCTAGGTAGACGCGCAACCCCGGCCCCCAATCGATCTTGTACTCACCAATGCCACGAAACCACTCGACGTTGGACAGGTTGCCCTGTTCCATTCGGCTCACAGCCACGCGTACCTTGGCTGCGGCAGCGGCGTCCAACGACCCGAACCACTCTGCAAAGGGGCTGTCGCCATCGTCCAGCAGGAGTTCTTTGATCTGGTAACTCATAGATCAAATGGTAACGTATAAGTTCCCATTTCGCGAATGCAATGGCCTGATGACCGGCAAGATGCGTGCGTCTGCAGCGCAGCCAATCCAGAAGGCATTCTCGCTGACGCCTAGACGCTCGTCTTAATCTTGCCCAGGAAGGCTTCCTTGATCCAGAGATCGAGCGCTTCCACAAAGATCTCCTGGCTTTTCTTGTCGAGCTTCACGCCCAGGCTCTTCAAGGACTCATACCGTTCCCGGTCGAGCTTCACCGTCAGCGCCTTGTAGTAGCCCGTGGTGGCGGTTTTGGTGACAGCGCGTTCGGCCTCGTCGTGCAGGACGGCGGGCGATGCGTGGCCCTTTTTGGCGACAAGGCCAGCGGTGAGATTCGCGGTTTTTGCCATTTCGTCGTTCATTTGCGTAGTTGCGTAGATACGTAGTTCCATAACGCCTCGACCTCGCCGGCAGAGCGGCGGCCAGGGTCAATCTCCTGGGCGGTGCGCCCGTCGATCATCGATGCCGCAAAGTCGGTGCGCTGGTAAAGCGTGACCGGAGCCACGGTGCCATGCTGAGAAAGAGCGATCGCCGCCTCGCCCGTGATCCTGGCCCGCTGCGCTGCGCCATTGATCACGAACACCATGCGCTTGCCCACGGCTTCCACCAGCTCCACCGTCGAACCAACAGCGCGGAGATCGTGCGGACTCGGCCTGGTCGGAATCAGAACCATGTCTGCCACAGCCAGAACCTTCCGAATCGTTTCGGTGACAGCAGGCGGCGTGTCGATGATCGCCAGATTCACACCGGCCTTCTCGAGCAGCGACAGATGACCGGCCAGACTGGCGATGTCCACCGAAGCGAAGGCGGGTGTTTCCGCCTGGCGCGCGTTCCACCAGCTCGACAAGCTGCCCTGCGGGTCGGTGTCGATCAAGGCGACAGGCCCAGCGCCTTTGCTCTCGGCCATCACGGCCAGATGCCCGGCCAGCGTGGTCTTGCCAACGCCACCCTTTTGACTTGCAAGTACTAGCGTACGCATTGACGTATTTCCTGTTTTACGTGGTTACGCAGTTGCGCAACTACGTTGTGATGATGGGCGCATGAGGTCATGCTGACCGGTGAAATGGAGCGCGAAATCGCTCCTGGTCACAGGCTGCTGGCGAACTGGCCGAGTCGCTCGATTGCCTCGCCGATCGTTTCCTTCCCTTCGGCGATGAGCTCCAGGTGTGCTTGGAGGACTCCACAGGCGATACCCCAGTCACGGCGTTCGCCAATGATTTCCACGGCATCGTTGATGGGGCCATGGGTTTGAAATTGCGGGGTGTTGGTCATCACACTTCTCCTGAGGTGGTTGGGTTCCGCCGTTCAGCGACGGTCGTTGATGAATTGGTGGGCTTCGCGGGGATTGCGGATGAGCTGGTCGCGGTACTCGACCACCACGGCGTGGCGTTCCCGGATCATGTGGATCGGGTCGCTGACGATGACGACTCCTGCATGCGGGCCGTTCGGGTTGAAGGGGGTGCGGACCTTGTAGCCTGCCGCCTCCAGCAACGCCCGGATGTCTTCGCGCTGCTCAATGCTGTTCACCCCTGCCGTTTGGTGAGGGTCCCCCCGGAGGGATTCGTTGGTTGTCGGGGTCGTGGTGTCGTGCATGGCTGTTCTCCTGTGGTGGTTGGGTTCTGCCGTTTGGAGCCGGGTCACAGGCCGAGCTTCCAAGCCGGTGCCGCGCAGCGGCATGAGGGGTTGCGACGGGCGTGCCACGCGCAGGCCGCAGGCCGAGCATGGCGCGACGGTTGCCGTCCCCGAAAGGTGCCGGAAGTCGCCCCGGCTCCAAAGGGCAGAACCTTGCGCAGGCGTGGCATGAACCACGGACCCGGCAACCCGGCGCGGCCCTTGGGCCGTGCCGACCCTCGCCCGCTTTGGGCGGGCGCTGTCCGTAGGCATTGCTGTTCTTTGCCGTCGCTGTTGGGTGCGTCTTTTCTTGCTGATCGGTGAAATCGGCGCGAAGGCCAAATCCTTGCTGCGGGTTTTGCGAGGGGACAAATGAGAACTGTTCTTGTGACATGGCGTGTAAGCACGCATCACAAATTTCCACATGGTGAAATTTTCGTCATCAAAATTGGTGTCCCCCCTGTAAGCAAAATGAAAAAGCCAACTAACTATATGATTTACCAACAATAAAGCTGCTTACAAACCGGTAAGCAGAGCGTAAGCAGAAACATAGGTATAAACCCTTAAACTATGTCTTTTTCCTGTTTGTATTCATAGACATAGCGGCGCATCTCCCGATGGGCTGTTTTTTGGGCCTAATTTCAATCGCTTGCACCGTTTTGGTGCCCACGTATCCCCCTCTTATTTCGCGTATTTCAAGGCCAAATCGACGAGCGATTTCGCTTCGCTCGCACCGCCAAGCTCACGGTGAAACCGCGTAAGCACGGCCCGCCCAAGCGCCGCGCCACCTTGACGCGCAAGGTCAGTTCCTGCCTCGATCTGCTCATCGACCCACTGGATGATTTTGAGAACCTTCGGCACGAACCCAGGATCCGCCAGTGAAAGCACCTCGCGAGTTGCCTGCATGTGAAACTGCACCATCCGCCAGGCCCAAGACATGGCCTCGGTGCCAATTTCATAGCCCTCCTTTTCCAGCAGGACGTGGTAGATCAAGGCATACCGGGCCGCAGACCAGGTGATGCGGCGAAAGTAGGCCCGGTCCACTTTCTCCCCGACCAGCCGCGCCAGCTCGTGCCATTGCGTCTCATACAGTGCCGCGGCCTTGCGCCCGATCACGTAGGACGCCCCGGTCTGCGCCAGTCGCTCCCGCAACGGTCCCGCAGCCGCGGCCACGTTCTCCATCATTTCCTCAATGGGATAGCGCGGCGTGGACAGAGGGCGATGGGCGCAGGTCATAAACAGGTGCCGCGCCATCAGTCCATCCACCAGCATTTCCGCGTCGATCGCGCTTGACCAGGTGGCGTCGACCGTCACCCCGAGGATGGAGAGGATCGGCTTCTCCACGGCCACGACGCCATCCTTCATCGTCTCGTTCGCGATCCGGTCATGGTCATACGCACGCAGCATGTAGTCACGCACCTGACCAAGTGGCCCACCATTGCCGATCTGTTTGAGAAGCTGGCCGTATTCGTCACGCATCCAATAGGCCACCCCATCGGCGGCTTGCAGGGCAGACAGAAAAGCCTTGCCGCTGCCGGGGTCGGTCAGCATCCTCAGCTTGACGCCCAGTGCATCTGCCACCGTTCGCCGCACCAGGGTCTTTCCTGCCCCTGACGGGGCCAGAACGAGCAGCCAGAGGGCAGGGTGGATCGGTGTCTTGTCGTCGTGCCAGGAGACCGTGCAGCCGTTCTGCGAGAGCGCCGCGCCGATTACCGAGAGCGTGGCCGCCAGCCCGATCTCGGGCGGCATGTCCGTGCAGTCGCGTACCTGCTGGGTCACGACATCAAGAAATGTGCCGAGAGGCACCACAGCATCAAGAGGGGCAAGCCGCATCCCGGCTGCGGCAATGGCCGTCATGTAACTCTGCCCCTCTGGCGTTGAAAGCATCAGGCTCATGAGCCTGTCACGCGCCTGGGGTGCGCGCGCGGTGGCGCGCTTCGTCGCCGCCTTCTTGGGGGTCGCGGCCTTGCTCATACGTGCTCCCCCAAACGGGCCATGTTGTCCACGTACTGCCCAAGCTCGCTTCGCTTGTCGTCGATCTGCTGACGCACCCAGAACTGGATTTCCTGCTTGATCCAGACCACCTTGCCGCCTGTTTTCCCGACGGTGCCCGAGATTTTGATTCCACGCGGGAACTCACCCCTGCGCGTCAGTCTGTGGATTGCCGTTCGCTTCAGACACACCAGTTGCTCGACCAACTGGCGCTCAATGAAGATCGGCTCCTCACCAGGAGGCATGACGAACTCCGGCTTCTCCGGTGCGTGCACTGCAAGGTTCTTTTTCATTTGATTTCTCCGAAAACAACAACGGTCATGCCGCCGCCAGGCGTGGCCCGGATAACCGGCCCATACCTGGATTGCGCAAGGTGTTGCAGAAGGGGGCTAAGGCGAGAAAGGGCGTGACGCAGCAAGCGGCAGGCGCAAGCCGCATGCATGGCTGCGCAGCCGGCCTACTCGCGCTGAGTGTTGGCGGTGGATGGACTGGCGGGCAGACTGACGGGATCGACAGCTCGCATCAGATCCGCAACCCGCCAGCGGGTGAGTCCGCCGATGCGCACCGGCTGTGGCAGCATGCCGGCGCCCACAGCGCGCCAGAACGTGGAACGGCCCATCGACAGCATGTGCGCGCCTTCGATGGCCGTGACGAGAATCTTGTCAGCCATGGCATGCCTCCCAGCGCGACAGTCCAAACAGGGGAGTGGTCTGCTGCAGGGGAAGGTGCAGCGATCCGTCACCGGTCTCGAGCAGGAAAGAGGTTGTCATGCCTGCACCTCGTCCCAGTCGCGGACATGGTTGCAGCCCACGGCCTCCGCTTCGCCGTTCACGGTGTTCGACAGATCTCCTGCCTGATAGCTCAGGGTGGCGAGCACACCGGCCAGATCGCCGAGCAGGCTTTGAAGGGCCCCGCTGACCTGCTTGCGCGCGGCGATGACGGCCCGTCGTGCCAGGTTTGCCGTCGCGGACAAGCTTTCCGCTTCGCTCTGCACGATGGCGTCGATCTCGCTGATGGTGCGGGCCAGGGTGTCGGCGTCATGGCCTTTGGGCTGCGGCCTTTCCCCAGGCATCTCGCCACGGTCGAAGGCTGCCATCACCTTCTTCGTGTGGCGCATGAGGCGCTCGCCATGTGCCGTGAGTTCGGCCAGCGCAGCGCTGGCCGCATCGCCTTCGTCGTCGTACCCGCTCCCGCCGCCGATCTCCTCATCGAGTGAGTCGGTCAGGCGCCAGGCCCATTGCCCGGATAGGGCACGATAAACACTGGCCGTCAGGCCATCGCGCTTGATCGCGTAGCTGTAGGAAAGATCGAGGGAAGTGGTGTTGCTGCTGGCCGGCTGCGGGCTGGCCGAGGAAGACCCATTGCGGGCCTCTATGGGTTGCGTCATGGTGAAGCTCCTTGTAGCAGTATCGAACCGCCGCCCGCTTCCAAACGGGTGAGGCGGAACCTGACGGGTTGGAAGACCGGACAAGGGACCGGCGAGCCTTACGGCTCCCCGCCAGGCCCGCCCCATAGGGGAGCTACCTGACGCGCAAAACAAAGGCCGCTGTGTGCTGTCTGTTCAGACAATCACGGCGCGGCCTACTGTTTGCGCCTTGTTCCGGGCTTCCAAACCCGTATCTCTTCCGAGACAGCGCAATTATGCGCGATTGTTCGGCGTTGTCAAAGTCAATGTCGAACGCCTGTCGGCCGCGTGGCTACTTTGGTGTCTGTCCTGCCTGCGGTTGGAAATCTCTCAAAGAGGGAGCGTAGCGACCGCATGGTATGGCGATGTGGGCACAGGGCGAACCCGCGTAGCGGGCTGTCCACAGGGCAGGTTCATCGCCCTCGTGGGTAGGGCCGAAGTCCATAGAGCTGTGTAGCGATGGCAGACGCACCAGCTTGTGAATGTGGGGGGCAAGGGGGAGACGGTTGCTCCCCCAGCGTCTGAAGCCGCAGGCATTGTGGAGAGCACGGGAAGCTGCCTCTGCGGCGTATTCACGGCGTCACGCGTGACGCGCACCGTGACGGCACCGCCCGCGACGCCCAACCCAGCCAGCTTGCTCAAACTGCTGTCGCTCGGGATACCGTCGCGCGCGCTGTACGGGGCCGCGGGCTCGCCGGGTTGGAATGACATCACTGTTGGGCGGCGTTGTCGCCTAGATGCGACTTTTTTCCACAAGCCTTCGGTAATGCTCCCCTAGAGCGGTTAGTCTGCATGCCTTGCTCTCCATCGCAGCGTTCCACATGTGATCTGCGTTCACGGGGACGAGCAGATTAAGTCGGTTGTATTTCTGGAGTACTGCGAATGTCCTCGTGTTCTCTGGGATTGGCCCAGGCAGCCCAGGATCCCGCCCCTTCATTTCCGGCTCGAACGTTGGGTCAAGCGGAAACTCGAAGCCGGGCGACGGGAAGAACTCGGTAAGCCGACGCAAGTCCGAAGTTGGGATTGGAGGCGACACCTTCCGCAAGGATACGAATTGCTTCACGTTGGTCTTAAAGACTGGCCTCTGTTCCCAAGCGCCAAGCGATTGGTCTATGTGGGCGTAAACACTGCCGGGAGTGATGTCGCCTGTAAGGTTAGCTGCGCCGCCGTTGAGCGCGTCGACGCATAGATTAGTGAAAACGCCCCTGCCGTTCTCCTCTGTCGCGTACTGATCTTTCGTTGACGCGGTAAGAACCGTTAGACCCTCAGCCAGAGTCGCTAGATTGCTGGCTGTGGGGGGTGTTCCCGCAATTCCCGAATGGCAACTGTCCAAGACGATGACCTTGTTTCTAGCTGGCGAGCCATTTGCCAGGGTCAGGATCTCAGATAGAGAAACTCCTTCATCACCGCGCCTTGAGTCCGAGGCGAGAAGGTACCCGCCAGTCGCTTCAATATGTCCGTGCCCCGCAAAATAGAATAGCGCTATATCCGCTTCAGTTGTAAACAGTTTCTCAATACTGTCCTTGAGATTGCTACGAACAACGCGATCGCTAGGACCGGTGCCGGTGAATAGGAGGCAATCAAAGTTCACCGCGCCGCCATCGTGGCGTTCCAAGACCGCCTTAACAGCATAGGCATCGTCGACGCAGCCGAAGAGCGGGCTGCCATGCTCGTAGTAATTGATTCCAACAATGAGTGCGATGCGCATGGGGGCTGCCTCCGGCTGCTAGAGACTGTCAATGAACTTCGCGATTGCGGGCCAAGTCCACACTACGGTATTGACGCCCGGCAGGTCGGTGCGGTCGTCCGTGTAGGCCCAAATGCCTAGAACTTTCTTCTTCTCTTCTCGCGCGCAGGCGATCTCCCATTTCTGACCGCTTGAAGTCAGAGAGTTTTTGCTCACAAGCGCGATAACGCCATCTGACCGCCTGATCCGAGTACGGACACGCTCCTTCCAGCCGGAATCGTATGGCTCCTTCACTGACATATCGACGTACTCAAACGGCGAGTTTGTATTTAGTGATTGACCTTTGAGGAAGTCCCTCTGTCTCTCATCTTCGATGGCGAACGCCACAAAAACAACTTTCTTCTCGGCCATGGTTTTCTCCTATTTTCGAAGGTTTTGTCTCTCAAACAGCAGGGCACAGTGGCCACTCAAATGACGGATTGGGCGGCGCGGCTACCGCAATCGCGCACACCGCAAGTGTCATGGTTGTTCTGCTTACAGACGTGGCGGACGACGCTGCCTATGTGGTTTCTTCTCCTCCATCGTACGCATGAGCAGGTGCTCAAGCATTCTCGGGAATTCCCGGAAGAGCATGTGCGACTCCTTTCCTCCGAACCCGAACTCCTCCATAAACGGCCCACGCGCCGTAAATTCTGCGAAATTGCGAAGCCGCGCCATCTCCTGTTCGACCGCTTCGATATCTCCAGACTTGGCCGCTCTGTAGACCTCCATTGCCAGTTCATACAGCCAAGGTGCATCATCTCGGACGAAGCTGGCTGCCATAAGAATGGCAACAGGATCGGCAGCATCGCCGGACATGTGCATTAACTCGTCGAACATCATTGGGTGGAACCGCCGCATTCTTTGCCGACGAAATGGATCTCCTGTTTCCCCCAGTCGCTCCGCGACGCGGGATGGCAATGCCTTCATCTCCTCAGCCAGCTTTGCAACGGCGCTCTCGTCCGCATCCTCCTTCTTGGTCGTCTTACTGCCGCCGGTAGTTAGCTTCTGTAGAAGCGCCGTTTCCGTCGCCTTGAAAGTCAAAATTTGGTTCTTGACCACATCGCTGTCCAGCTCAAGATTCGGAACTCGTCGCGCTAGTTGGTTAACCAACTTCGTGAGATCGCCTTCGCTGTCGTCCATGTTCATAAATTGGTAGAAAGGACCGGCGCTCACCCGACTCAACGGAACACCCAGAGCAACGCCAACGACCGAAGTATTCAATTTGCCTTTTGCAACGCCGGCCTCAAAGAGAATCCAAGGGCGATCAAGGCTTCGCTCAGTGAAAAGACAGACGACGTCTGACGTGGAATGAAGTTGTGTCATTAGTCGCTTGTACCACTCCTCGCCAAAGTCTATGCCATCGGTCCCTTTCTTATCGGAGGAACGAAACGTTTTGATCATGCCAGCGCTGACACTCTTGAGTAATTTGCTAAAAGCCTCAGCAAGATCCGCGTCTCGCGCATCATGGCTAATGAAGACAAGCGGCCCCGATGTGGTGCTCGAAGGCAAGAGATCGGCCTCGGTCGATGCCTTAGGTTTTTCTAGCTCAGTCATAATTTCTCCTCGAAGTTCTGTGGTGAACTTGGTATTGAAATACATCCGGATTGCGCTGTCTCATGTATTGAGATGTCCAACGAGTTATGCCTCATGTGCCTCAGTGCAGTGTAATGACGCGAAGATTCTTCTTGGCCGGCTGATACTCAAGGGCGGCTAGAATCCGCGTTGGATAGCCGCCATCAGCCCTGGGAACCTCAAGCATTACGTTGAACTTAACGACATCGTGGTCGGACAGGTAGCACAGGTTGTAGATGTAGCTGGCAGCTACTTTTTTTCGAATTAGCTGAGCCAGTTCGTCGCGATCAAGCTCAGAAATGCCGGCTTTTTGAAGTTTTCCGAGCTTTTCTGATTTCAAATAGTTGAGCTTCGCTTCCTCTATCTCGACGGTGAAATCGTCAATTGGAAGTATCGTGGGAGAGACCGCGTTCAATGACATTTCGGTGTCTACTTCGAAGCCCGAGAAGACCGGGCGTTCGATTTTGTAGCCGAGGAACAAATCGGCGTGCGACGACTGCAAGCTTACGACACGATAGCCAAAGTCTTCAAAGGGGTAGCCGATGAGATTTACGTCTTCTTCATTGGGGCGGTCATCTTCGTGCCCCATGATTATGGTGCGTCCGTGCTTGAGATACGAATTTACCAATATCGTCGACAAGTACGTCTTGGCCCGAGACGCAAATGTCGCGGGGATGAAGCCGACGTATGGTTCGTACTTGCATAATGCCTCGTGCATCGCTCTAAGGGCAGCATCAGACAGGTTGTTGATGTACACGCAATACAGAGCCGTTCCATGCACAAAGGTGAATGAGCGAGCCAAGATTAAAGATTCTTGGAGGATGTCGAAGATTAGCTGCTGGTCGACGCCGATCAGATCGCCGCAAAGCACGCTTTGGGTTGACCGTTTGTCATGAAGAGGGATGATCGCTTTGGCGACCTCGAAGCCGTACCGCGATGAATCTATGCACTGAGAGTCGAAAATGAAGGCAGCCTCGTGACGGTCGGCAATTGGTACAAGCCCTGTTCTCAGTTGTTCGTAGGCAATTCCCTTTGATTGAAGAGTTTCACATGTGGCGACATGCATCCCCTGAATCTCGCGATGCATGATGTCGTTTGTGAGCTTGAAGTAGTCACGCATGACCTCAAGCATCACATTGCCGCGAGCGTTAAGAGTAAAGATGGGCTGGTCATATGGATTCATGAGGCATAACGTGAATTCGACTGCAGTCCGGTGCAGGCTAACGCGCAATGGTGCCGCATAACAACGCGGTTGCCCCCCGTAGGGCATCGCAAGACTGCACTGGAGTCTGAGTGCGGGCTACCCACTCGTATTCATATGACCAGGCACACCGATTTGCTTACTCTACAGCAATGACGCGTCGATAAGTGGCGAGTTTCGGTGTGGGTCGTAACCGGTCGCTACGAGTCGGGGGCGGTCCGTCGATCGCGGAGTCCGGGACGACCGCATTGGTCGAAGAGCGGGTATCTGCCATCGCCTGCCAAGCGCATGACTTCGCTGCACCCCCCGAGGAGGCCGACATCTTCCATCACGGCTTCATGGCGCCCCTGGATTCGGCGATTGGCGGCGGCGGCATGCACTCGGCCAGCAAAACAAACCGCTGTGAGCTGTCCACGCGGACGACGACGCTGACTTGTGCGATGGATGCAGCAGCAAGTCAACGGGTTCCTCCCAAGCACGATTGACCTGTGACACACGACCTCGAAACCCGGAGAACAAGAGTGTTATATAAAAGATAACACCCTCTCTCCCCCCTTAAATAAGGTATGGATGACCAATCGTATCACGCAAAGAAAGGGGGCCGCGACGTACCCCCAGCACAAGGTCCGCAAATCCGCAGGATCAGCGCCCCTTGTCCTGACCTGAGCGCTTGCCCAGTTCTGGCACTTTGACAGGCTGGGTCGATACAGGACCTTGCGCAGGTTGCACCCCTGGTACAGCCTGATGCTCCCGCACTGCGGCGCGCTGTTCAAGGGATGCGCGACGGTCGGCTTCGACCAGCCGCGCATCCTCATGGACTGGCCTTGCTTCGGCATCCGCACTTCTCGCACCCGAAGATCTCGCAGGCGCTTTCCTCTGTGCGTCCATGACGATCTCCTGCAGATCGGCATTGGCAACCTCGATCCCGAGGCGCACAGCCTCACGCGCTGCCCGCTCCCGAAACTCGCTGCTACCGGTAATGTCCACTTTCCCGCCATACTTCTGCGCCGCAATTCGAAGGGCAGCTTCCAGGCTGTCATCCGCCTTGTCGTGCATGACGATACGCGGGCCGGTGTCGGTAAACGCCTCGTGCCCATCCTGCTTGCGGTAAATCACCATTTGTCGGCGCTGGTCGACCTCGGCTTGCAATGCGGCCACGGTGAGCTTGCGCAATGGATCGAGTTCTTCCCCCTCAATGCCATCGATGCCTTGGCTCTTCTTGCGCTGGTCGCGGTAGCGAATCCCACGCAGGGCGGCCCTGGCCGCTTCATCCCCAGCCTCGGCCTGCCGATCCAGCCAGGTGCGCCACACCTCGGACCGCGGCACTTTGGCCGTGAGCGCCTTGCGCTCTGCCGCCTGGCGCTTTTGCAGTTCCTCGCGCCGCTTGGCGGCCTCCATGGCCCAAAGGGACTGCGCCATGTTGTGTGAAAGACCGGACGCCTTCGCCTTCGCGATGGCCTCCGGCTTCTCCAGACGCAGCGCTGCAGTCAGCGCCTTGCGTTGCATCCCATGCCTGGACACCATCATCTGCCGCATCACAGGTCGCTCCCGGCGCAAGAGCTCCTGATCCACTTTAAAGCGTGCGGCCAGTTCTCTGCGGGCAACCTGGCGTTCGACACGCCGCGTCGTGCGTTCCGCAGATTCCGCACGCACATTCGGTCTCTGCCCGGTGCCCTGCGCCATGTCGGCATCCAGAACGCGCTGATACGTCAGACTCGGCGCCGGCAGTTGCGCACCCGGTGGCTGATACGGCCCGAGCCTCTTTTCCAATTCGGCCTTGCTTGCCCAACGCCCCATCTGGGACGCCTTGGCGGCCAGAACCCGGCCGTCATCCAGCGTCGTGGTGACGATCATTCCAGAGCCTTTGGGCTGGATCGTGACGCCGTAATCCGCCGCTGCCCGATGCAAGTCGTCCCACGTCGCCCCAGGGTTGGCCAGCGTCGCCTTGATCGGCTTGGCCGGTGTAGATGCCACCCATTCCTGAAACGACTGCGCGCCCGCATTGCGGTGCTCGGCGGCGCTGGCAGCATTCGACAATCGCGGACCCTCAGCGCCCTTGAGCATGCCGCGCTCTGCGCGCTCCCTGCGCGACATAAACCGCACCTCAGGTCCGTCCACCCCCTCAATGGTCACGAACGCCCCGTGCGCGGCCTGCCACCCCTGCATCAGCTCGATCTCGCGCGCCGCCTTGTGCATCCTGATCTTCGAGAACGCGGGAATCTCGGCCATGCGGCCATCATCCCGAATGCGGTTGATGACCAGGTGCAGGTGATCATGGTCCGTGTCATGGTGCAAGGCCCATGCCGCTTGGTTTGCGCCCATGTCCATCGCGTTCATCATGTACTCGCAGGCCGCTTGGGCCTGTGCCGGCGTGGGATGCTCGCTGTCTTTCCACGACATGACCAGGTGGAACACCGGATTTCCGCCGCGCCCGCCATTGCTCCGGTACTCGTCCTCCCGCCCGTTCATCTCCCAGCCGAGCTCTTCGGCCAGTCCGGGCGCGTCGGAGCGGATCGCGTCATAGTTGACCACGCCGAAGTCAATTTCGGCCTTTGGATCATCGGCGCGCATCACATAGTCAAGAACAGGCGAGAAGCCAATGCTTCGGCCTGCTTTCAAGGTCACTTGCTTGGGGATCATGGTTTGGTCAGTCGATGGGCCGCCTCATCCACCCGTTGAAGGGCGGCATGAAAGGCGGCGGTCTGCTCTGGCGTCCACGTCGCAGGTGGCTTGCGCAGGAAATTCCGCAGCATCTGCCCGATCCGGCGCAGTTCCGCCACACCCTGCGCATCGATAGCCGCCCGTGGCGGGCCGCTGTGTGCGATCAAGTGCCGGATATAGGCGCTGCGGCTGATCCCGGCCAACTCAGCATGCACGTGCACGCTGGCAGCCAGTTCAGCAGAAACCCGCGTTGCCAGAATCCGGCCCGCTTCTGCACGCGAGCTCACGCGTCACCTGTCACAGACCGGTAGACGGCCCGCGAGATCGACCAGGCCATGAAAAGCCCGCCAGTCACGAAGCCGACGGCACCACCGGCAAGGGCAATGCAGCAAGCGGAGAAAGCACTGGCCCAGCGGCCGGAAAGGGTCGTTGAGGCGACTCCAACGGCTACGGCGATCGTGATGGCGACAAGCGCGCCAACGAGCACAACAGCAGTGCGCGGCGACGCGAGGGAATTGCGACGGCGGTGTGTCATTTGAAGCTCCTGGTGTTCTTGATGGGGTGGCTCGACTGCGCATCCTTGATCTGCTGCACGAGCATGGCGTTCTGGTTCTGAAGGGCCGTTATCTCTTGACTGTCTTTGACATACACGTGAACCAGCAGGCCCATCAGCGCAGCACAAACGACACTTCCAACGAATGCCCAGAACACAGAAAAGCCGTCCTTGGCGGCCTTCCTCAGACTGTCGACCACGTCATAGTGCTGATGCACATTCACGCACAGATTGGGCTGAACATGCACCGCCACAGCGCGCCCGATGCGTTCGAAATCCAACGGTTCAGGCGGCGTGACTTGGGGGGTTGGCGGCGTTGATGCCAGCACTGCACTTGGCAATCGGGCGATTGCTTTGTGCGTGTCGTCCACGCGAGAAATCACCTCCACCATGCCTGTTCTCACCGCCGTCAGGACTGCATCCATGTCCCGGTGTGCGTCCCCATCGGCTTTCACAGTCTCTGTATTTCGCGCTGCCTCGCGCGTCATGGCCCGCCAGTCGGCGGCCCAGATTGACGCCAGCGCAGCCCACAAACCGGCGTGCTGCGGCGCGTCTTCGCCAATCAGTCCGCCCGAAGTCACGGCGTCAATGTGCGCACGCGCCGATGCCTGCGCGAGTCCCGAGAACGGGCCACGGAGTGCGCTTTTGAATGCATCTTCTGCGTAGCTCATGCCCCCTCCCCAGCGATGACAACCGCGTCAGTTGGCGCGGCCGCACGTTTCTTCCGAGGGGATTTGGTGGCCTGTCCCTTGTGGATCAGGCGCGCATCAAGCAGCGCCTGCTGCACGACTTCAGGCTCGACGCCAACATCGGCGGCGAGCGCATTGACCACGATTCGCAGCGAAGTCCCTTCGCGCAAAAGCATGTCAATCTCGTGATGCAGCGCACCGATGTGCGCACGGGCGCGCTGTTCCGGCGTGCCGGTTCGCGCTGTCAGAAGTTCATCGAACTTGCTCATTGCAACTCCTTGGGTGTTGGAAACATGCCAACACTACGGACCTGCAACGCAGCCTCAAAACGCGCATCAGAGGCGCACGATCACCGACGACAAGCGAAGCGCGGAATCCGGTCTTTGTTCTCGGGTGTCGGGCGAAGCCTGACCAATCTGGGGAGGGAAAACATGCGGCGAAAGCCAAAATGTTTACACGCTCCACATCTTGCACAGAAAACCTCTGACCCCTTTCGACGGTTTCGGTGTCCGCCGCTGCGCATCACTTCATGCATCGGAAACACAAGCTGCCAACACGTCCTCGCGCACGTCCGGTGTGGCGAGTTTGTCCAGGTAGTCCGCCCATGCCTGCATCATCTCGACACGCTTCGGCCAGTGCTGCGTGCGGTTGTATGCGGCACCAAGACTCCCTTGCTTGACGTGCGAAAGCTGTTCCTCGATGACATCCCAGTCGTACTCGAGAACTTCATCCAGGATCGTGCGTGCCATCGCCCTGAAGCCATGAACGGTCATCAAATCCCCGTCATAACCAAGGCTCTTGAGCGCAGCATTGAGCGTGCCGGAACTCATGCACTTGTCGCGCTTCCGGACGCTCGGGAACACATAGTCGCCACGCGACAGAAGCCGGGCTTCCCGCAGCAATGCGACGGATTGCCGCGCCAGAGGAACCCGGTGTTCTTTGCTCATCTTCATGAATTCGGCAGGGATGGAAACTTCGGGTCGCTCGGCGTCGAGCTTCACCCATGCCCACTTCATCTGCCGCAATTCGCCCTGGCGGAGGAACACCAGCGGGGCCAATTGCAAGGCGATCCGGGTGACAAACCCGCCGCGATAGGCATTGATGCTGCGCATGAGCTGCGCCACGTCCAGCGGGTCAGTCAGTGCCGCAAGGTGCTTGCCTCTGGATGGCGTCAGTGCGCCGCGAAGGGCAGTGGTCGGATCGATCTCTGCGCGTCCGGTTGACACGGCGTAGCGCATGACCTGTGAGCAGACATCTTTGACCCGGTGTGCGGTTTCAATCGTTCCCCGCGCTTCGATCTTGCGCAGCACGGCCAGCACATCAGGTGCTTTGAGGCTGGCAACTTGAGCGGCACCGATTTGCGGAAAGACGAACTTTTCCAGCCGCTGCATCAACCTGACCGCGTGCGACGCTTGCCATTGCACGCTCATCCGCCGATGCCATTCGCGCGCGACGATCTCGAAACTGTTTTCGGTGTCTGGTGGCAGACCCTTGCGCACTTTGCGCGCGCCGCTCGGATCGATTCCGTCAAGCAGACTGACGCGCATCCGGTCACGTTCTTCGCGCGCGGCCCGGATGCCTTTGTCGGGGAACTTGCCGAGCGAAAGCAGCTTTTCCTTGCCGTCAACCAGGTATCTGAATCGCCAGACCTTGACGCCAGTCGGTGACACCCAGAGATGGAGTCCGCCCCCGTCATAGAGCTTGTAGGGCTTCTCCAGGGGCACGGCATTTCTGCACTTCATGTCATTGAGCATTGGGGTATTTCCTTTCGGACGGCACGATACCCCATGCACGATACCCCGTAACCCAGCGAAACAACGGCGAACAACGGCGGTTTAAGAAGGCAAAGAAAAAGCCGTAACCCTCTGATTTCTTAGAAGATTACGGCTTATTTGGAACAATCCAAAACAAGGTGTTGGTGGGCCGGGGTCAATAGAACTCTCATGCTAAGTGACTGAAAAAAATATAGTTAGTCTTAGATTGTCAGTGCGGATACCGTCTGAAATACCGTCAGACGGGCGTCGCTGCCCCCCTGCGTCAGACCTCAGAAACAGCCCAGCACCAGCCGGTGGGCAGTGTATCGGCGGGTGTGGTTCGGTGCCGACAGATCAGGAACACCCCCCCTCCAAAACTCTGCGGCGCAAAAATCTGACGGCACGCACGGTCTTGATGGGGCGGCTTCAAACTTTTGCCCCCCCCAGGGGTGGTCGGTGGCTGCCGGGCGGCTGCTCACTGGGGGCGGTGTGGTGTTGCGTTGCGCGTGTTGCCTATGTTGCGTAAGGGCACACATGCGGCTTTGCGCGCCGTTTCGCACCCGTTCGGAAGGTGGCTGGGGAGTACCTTTTAGGGGGGGGTACCCCTTGCGACAGTTGCGACATTTGCGACAGGTGGGCAGCAATTGCCTTGCGCAACCCCCTGCGAATGTTGCGAATCCTGCGAACGGGCGGCCTCACTTTGGCGTGAGCATGTAGGCGGGCAGTAGGCAGGCGCGGCCCTCGGCGGCGGCGGCTAGGGCGTCGCGCCATAGGGCGGGTCTGCCCTGCCGGTCAGGCAAGCGTGCGCGGCCTCGTAACTCGCGGATGTGCACATGCCTGACGATGCGCCACACTTGGCGCTGGCTCAGGCCGATGCGCTGGGCAATCTGGTGCGTGCTGTAACCCACGGAGCGCAGGCTTCGGGCGGATGCGTGCGTCATGGCCCTGTCGATTGCACGTCGCTGTGCTTCTGCCCGGCGTTGCGCCGTCTTGCTGGGTGGGCGCGGTGGCTTGCGGCTGGGCACGCGGGGATAGATGCCAGCCAGCAACTTGCGGGCATAGCCGGGGCTAATGCTGTAGCGTGCGGCGATGCTAGGAACAGGTACTCCGACGGCGCGTAGTGCGCGCATCTCCACGTCGCGCCGGGCAAGGGCAGGGTCGCACCACGCACGCGCAGGAATATCAAGTCCCCATGCGTGCATGGCGCGGTAGGCTTCACGTCGCGTCATGTCGCGCTCACCCCGTAACGCGCAATCAGCAGCGCGTCGGCCCTGCCGTGGTCTTTGGCACGGGTCAGGTAGGGTGCGCAGCCCGGCAGCAGGCGCAGCGCCGTCTCTACGCTCGCAGCTTTTGGTGCACCAGCAGGCAGCCCTGCGGCGCGTTTCCACGCCTGCGGGGTCACGCGCTGGACAGGTACGGCAGACAGAAGGCACGCGGCCTCCAGTGCGCCCACGCTGCGGCCAAAGGCAAAAGCTGCCACGCGGCTGTCGGTGGGCATGGCTGCCACGGTCTCGACCCAGCAGGCGCGGATGGGCAGCAGGCTATAGAGCACGTCGCGCAGCACCAGCACGTTGACGGTGCGGCGTCCGCTGCTGGTCAAAAGCACGGGCATGTCCCGCACCTCCACCACGCGCCCTTGTGTATCGAGTGCGGCAAGCGCACCCGATAGGCCGGGGTCGATCCCGATCACTACGGGCGCGCGGCTCACGCTGCGGACTCCAGCCCGGCCATGACCCACCAGCACGCGGAGCAGGCGGTCACGTCTGCGGCGTTGTAGCGCGCCAGCTTGTCATGTTCGCCAGCAAGCCACAAGTCGAGCACGTCCGCGCCGGTGGTGCCGTCTGCTTTGGGGCTGGGCACTCCCAGCGCGCGGCATAGCTTGTCCAGGCTGATGCGGCCTCCGTAGCCTGCGAAAAGCGTCATGGTGCAGCCAAAATCGCGCGGGGCGCGGCTGCCTGCTTTTGGAAGCCAGCGCGGCACACGCACGCGGTTTGCCCAGCAGCGGGCGCGGATGAAGCCCAGGTCAAACTCGCTGTTGTGCCCCACGCAAAAGGCGCTTTCGGCGAACGGCCAAGGGGTGCCGTCGGCTTGCAGCGCCGGGGCGGCGTCGGCTAGGGCCTTGTCGATCACGGCGATGGCACGGCGCAGGAAGGCGGCTTCCGGCTCAACGCGGGCACGCACGATGGATACGGCGGGGGTGTCGCTGGTGGCAAAGGAGACAGAGCACAACTCGCCTAGTGCCGGGTCGAGGGCTTGCTTGCGCCAGGTGGCTTCGATGGCGGCTTCGCCTTCGGTCTCCCACCACGCGGCGATGCTCTCAGCCTTCTTGAGCGTGCCGGGCGGCCTGGTGTCGGCTTTGGCTTGTTCGCGGGCGGCTTCGGTTTGGCCGGGCAGGGTTTCAACGTCAATGAACAGGTGCGTCATGGCGGGCCTCTCAGAAGGGAATATCGTCGGCTTCAAACTCGGCAGCGGGGGCAGGCCGGGCAGGGGGTGGCGCAGTTCGTGCGGGCTGCGCTGCGGGCCTGCTGGCGCTGATGGCGGCGGCGTTCAGGGCGCGCCATTCGGGTGAGTCTTTGATCTGATCCGCCAGTCGCTCAGACAGGTCTTGCAGGTGGTGGTGCGTGCTGCGGTCGCTGATGTCGAACAGCACGCCTTCACTGTCTCCCAGGGGCGGCGGGGCTTGCATGCCTTTGGGGATGGGGCTGACGCTCGCAATGTCGCAATAGTCGCGTCCGCCTCGCTGCGTATGCGTCAAGTTCAGCAGGGCAGGCGCGCCGAGTAGCTTCTTCAGGTCGAATGCGCAGAGTTCATCCGGGGTGAAGTCTTTGCCTCGCCAGCTTTTGAGAAAGGCGCGCAGGGCGGATTTTTCGTGTAGCGACGCTGTGAATCGGCGGCTCACGGTGAATGGTTCTCCATCGGCGCGCAGTTCAGACAAGCGCCAGGTCAACAGCACTTTGCGGGAGTTTCTGACCTCGCCCTGATAGTCGGTGGGCTGGGTGCCCAGGTCGATCAGGCGGATGCAGCGGGCGGCTTGCGGGCCTGCGGGGGGAAGTTCAAAGGTTGCGGTGGATTCGGTCAGGGTCAAGGACATGATGGGGCCTTTCAGATCAAGGGGTGGGTGGTCTCGGTCTGGTGCGGTCTGGTCTCGGTCTGGGGTTCAAAAGGGCAAGCTGCGCACTTCGGCGCGGATGCGCTCGATCAGGGCGATGGCGGCGGCTTCGGCCTTCAGTTCGGCTAGTAGTCGCGCATCGGCGGCGCGCGTCGCGCGGCTTTGCGCGTAGGCAATGAGGGCCTGCCGGTTTTGGGCGATCAGCGCTTGCAATTCGGGCGTGACCCTGTTGCGCGGTGAGACACGCAACGCGCCACGATTCACGCGCAGCACCAGCCCGGCGCGGCGCAGGCGGGCATAGACGGCTTGAACATCGTCATTCATGGGTTTCCCTTTCGGTGTCAAGTTCGGCAAGCCAAGCGTCGAAGCCTTCGGGCGGCAGCAGCTTGCGGGCGGCGGCTGTGTGGGCCTCGGTCTTGCTGCGGTACATGGCGGCTAGGCGCTCGGTTTCCTCGGTGGCGCGGCGAAAGTGCCGGATGGCAGCAGCATGGTTGCGCAGGGCGAAGGCGGTGCGGTCGAGGTGGGCGGGTAGGGCCTCGTTTTTTGCAATGCCGGTGGTGCGGGCACTGCCAAAACTGCCATAAGCCCCTTTTGACACTTTTGGCAGTTCCTGCACGGGTGGCTTTCCGTGAATAGCCTGCCCTTGGGCGGGTAGCAATTGCCCTGCGCTACCCCCTGCGACAGTTGCGACAGTTGCGACAGGCGGGCAGCAATTGCCCTGCGCTACCCCTTGCGACAGTTGCGACAGTTGCGACAGACCGGGTGAAGAATGCGGGGGTGTCGCAGATGTCGCAGATGTCGCAGGGGGGGTATCACCCCAAATGCGGCGAACGATGTCAGCGGCGCGCATGGTCAACCCCTGCGGCTTTGACGTTGCTGCCGTCAAACTCCACCAGACCCAGCCCTTCCAGGCGGTCAATGGCCTCGTTGCGCCGGTCGAGCGCTCGTAAGCTGTTCGGGCCAAGGCGCGACACATCGCGCAAGCTCACCCAGCCAACGCGCTCCACCAGCCAGCGGTACAGCGTCAGCGCCCATGCTGGCGCAGGGTCGGCCTTGCCCGATAGGGCGGCTTGCCAGTTGTCCAGGCTGTGTGCCGATAGCTCCGCACCACAGACGGCGGTCTGATCGTCGATCACGTCAGCGCCAGCAAAGCACGCCAGCACCCCAGCGATGCGACAAGCCTGCTCGGTGGCGCGCAAGGCGAACGGCTGCACCTCGCGCAGCGCACCCATGCGGCCCTGCTGTTCCATGTCCTCAAAAAACGCGGCCATGCGCTGGGTGGCCTGCGCGTCAAGCTCGATCACCGGCAGCCCGTCGCAATCGTCCGG
>JABEBX010017379.1_pt1 | contig 25491 bp, 23 predicted proteins | sample 7245971 | NCBI WGS metagenome assembly JABEBX01 (sample SAMN14506365, study PRJNA622280) | hot springs metagenome | biome: hot spring [ENVO:00000051]|acidic hot spring [ENVO:00002120]; feature: spring [ENVO:00000027]|sediment [ENVO:00002007]; material: sediment environment [ENVO:01001048]... | reverse complement strand
CGTCAAGGCCGATCAGGCCAGCATTCAGCAGTACGTCACCCAAGAGGCCCTCAACCGCCTGTACCAAGCCATCGGCGAGCAGGAAAAAGCCATCCGCACCGACCCCGTGGGCACCGGGAGCAAGCTGCTGGGCAAAGTCTTCGGCGCGGCGCTGGGGCGGTGAAGATCGGGCGCGTGAGTGCTCGGGTGCACGGAGCTAGACCTGATTCCACTTGTTCCGTGTTCCGCGAAGGGTTAGGCCCTCCTGCAGTAGCGAGGAAGGCGTTCATGCCTGTCGGTTACCCTCAGGTGGAATTGGCACACCAATGAACTGTGGCGGCCGGCCATCCGGATACTCGACCCGGGCCCATACGCCGCCACTGCGCATATGTTCGACAACGTCGTTGGCATCGGCTTGACCCGCAATGAAGCGATCTCGCAGCGCCAGTAAGGCAGGTTCGTGAAACATCAGCCAGCTCAGGCTGGCCGCGTGCCTTGAAAGGAGATCTGCGATTTCCACGAGGCCTGCGAAGGTGGTAGCTTGGAGTTCTTGAGCTGAAGACGCCAACGTCCAGCCGATATGGCAGACCTCACTGCAATCGTGCCAATGTCGCGATAGGGCGTTGATTTGTGGGGTTTGCATCGGGACATCGATTTGCAGCGCACCCAGGTAAATTCGACCGAACTCAAAGTGTCCGTCGATCTCACGCTGATGACCTGCCAGGTCGTAGATTTGATGCTCAACGAACTTGAACTGGCCAACACGGTCAAGCTCTTCGTTCGTTAAAGCGCGATTCAGCAAGATTCGCCAATAGTGAACTGCAAGACGCTCGATGGCATAGCGGAGTTCAAGTGCCGCATAGGAGAGAGCGACGGTATGAGTGCCCTGGTTTGCTTGGTCTAGCCATGTGCGCGCCTGGCGCACATGGTGTGCCAAGTCTGCCTGATGCTGCTGTGCGAGTTCGCCCATCGTGGGTGGAGGATCTACGTGGAGTTATGTTTCACACCCCCAGCTTCTTCTGAACTGAAGCCGGAAATTCGTAGATGACCTTCAAGAGCATTTGCACGAACGCCAGCAGTTCCTCAGCGTCGGCTTGTGCCATCAGAGTAATTTCGTGATTTGCTTCGTTACCTTTTTTTCGAATGTGATCGACCCAGCCCTTGGCTCCGGGAGGAACATAGTGGTTATCAGCCAAGAACTGCACGTAGGTAATGAATGGCTCCCCCGCTTTGGCACCGAGCGAGACTGCAAGATGCATCAATAGCTTTCGGCAAGATAGGACTGCTGTGGTGTAGCAACCAGAGCCTGTACATGCCCTTGCTTCGTTATAGAGAGTTTCAGTGTCGGAGTCGGGGATGTCTTGGACCGCTTCGCCAAAAACTACGCCAGGAGTTTGCTTTCCCCCTAGCGTGTGGTCGACGAAGGAAGGACGTGTGCACTGGTGACAGATGTAGAGGTGTGCGGCTGTTTGGCCTCCGGCAAGTTGCGCATGCCATCCCTTTTCCGATGCGACCGATGCGCCACAGTACCCACATGTATAGCTTCGCGAAGGAACCGCGCCAGCGCTTTGCCAATTAAGTCGTTGCATTCGTTAGTCCTCTGGCAGGGGAGACTTCTGAAACACAACGTAATGTATCCCGCAGATCATGCCGGATAAACCAAATATCGCCATAAAAAACAATCAAATCAATGACATGCCGTGGTTTTTCGAGGTTTTTCAAACGAATAAAATGTGGCTAAACCCGGCAATGGCTTTTCTCGCGTTGCAGGGCATTATGGCAAGAGTCGCATGGGATTTCGGGGACGTTCAACGAGGCGAAGCGTCGTTTGCGGCCAGCCAGTGAGTCCATTGGGCGAACAGTCCGACGTCACCTGCGCAGACGGCCGAGCGTTTTTCCAGGGTGTTGTTGAACACGGCTTCGCCGGCCAAGGTTTGTCCATGGCCGCCGGCCTCGCTGAGAATGAGGCTGCCTGCGGCGTAGTCCCATAGGCCCTGGCTGCCGTGCAGGTAGAGGTGGAACCGACCGGCGGCGACCCAGCACCAGTCGAGTGCTACTGAGCCGATGGAGCGTTGCGAGCTGTAGGGTGGGCGCATCGCCAACTGCGTGGCCAGCGGGGCTGAAAGCCGCTTGAAGTCGATGCAGGCGATGGATTTGGATAGCGGCACTTGTGTGGCGGGTACGCGCAAGGGCTGGCCGTTGAGAAATGCGCCGGCGCTCAGGGCGGCGCTGAAGACTTCGTCGCGCATCACATCGACGACGACGCCCAGCCGAACCCGGCCGCCCTGTATCCACGCCAGCGAGGGGCCGAACACCGGCAGGCCGGCGGAGAAGTTGCTGGTGCCGTCCAGCGGGTCGAGCACCCACAGGCCGGGGCCGTCTGGCGAGGCGGCTTCTTTTGCCATGAGTTGCTGTTGCGCCTCGGCGGTCATTTCTTCGCCCAGCAAGGGAATGTGCGGCCAGAGGGCGGCGAGCTCGTGCTGCACACGGGTTTGCATCGCCAGATCGGCGTCGGTGACCCAGGTGCCGTCGGCCTTCAGGCGTGGGTCGGGCGACTGCGCGCGGGGCAGAATTTCGGCGCGTGCGGCGTTGCGCAGCAAGGCGCTGACCAGGGCGAGATCGGGGAGGGCGTGCGGTGTGGGCATGGGCATTCAGGGCACGAGAATGGTGGGTGCGGCGGGCGCAGCGGTCTGGGGCCAGTCGAGGCTGTAGTGCAGGCCGCGGCTTTCGTGCCGCAACTGCGCCGAGCGCACGATGAGAGCGGCGACTTGCAGCAGGTTGCGCAGCTCCAGCAGGTCGCGGGTGACGCGGAAGTTGGCGTAGAACTCGTCCACCTCGGCTTGCAGCAGGGCGATGCGGTGCGCGGCGCGCTCCAGCCGCTTGTCGGTGCGCACGATGCCAACGTAGTTCCACATCAGGCGACGCAGCTCGTCCCAGTTGTGGCTGATGACCACGAGTTCGTCGGCGTCGCTCACGCGGCTTTCGTCCCAGCGGCGGGGCGTGGGCACGGCGGGGGGGGCGGCTTCCAGGATGGCGAGCGCGGCGGCCTTGCCGAACACCGCGCATTCCAGCAGGGAGTTGCTCGCCAGGCGATTGGCGCCGTGCAGGCCGGTGTAGGCCACTTCGCCCGCGGCGTAGAGGCCGGGCAGATCGGTGCGGCCCGACAGGTCGGTGAGCACGCCGCCGCAGGTGAAATGCACCGCGGGCACCACGGGTATGGGCTCGCGCGCCATGTCGATGCCCAGCTCCAGCAGGCGGGCGTGAATGGTGGGGAAGTGCTGGCGGATGAAGGCTTCGCCCTTGTGGGTGATGTCGAGATAGACGCAGTCGAGGCCGCGTTTTTTCATCTCGAAGTCGATGGCGCGGGCCACCACGTCGCGCGGGGCGAGTTCGGCGCGCGGGTCGTGCGCGGGCATGAAGCGAGTGCCGTCGGGCAAGAGCAAATGACCGCCTTCCCCGCGGACCGCTTCGGTGATGAGGAAGCTCTTGGCTTTGGGGTGATACAGGCAGGTGGGGTGGAACTGGATGAACTCCATATTCGCCACGCGGCAGCCCGCGCGCCAGGCCATCGCCAGGCCGTCGCCGCTGGCGGTGTCGGGGTTGGTGGTGTAGCGATACACCTTGCCGGCGCCGCCGGTGGCCAGCACGGTGTGTGCTGCGGCGAACGTCTCGACCCGGCCACTGGCGGTGTCGAGGGCGTAGGCGCCCCAGCAGCGCGGGCTGGCCTTGCCGTCCACATGACGGTCGGTGATGAGATCGACGGCGACATGGTTTTCCAGCAGGGTGATGTTGGGATGGGCCTTGGCGCGGGCGAGCAGGGTGGTCTGGATGGCCGCGCCCGTGGCGTCCACCACATGAGCGATGCGGCGTTGGCTGTGGCCGCCCTCGCGGGTGAGGTGCAGCGCGTCGCCTTCGGTGTCGAAGGGCACGCCCTGTTCGCGCAGCCAGGCGATGGCGTCGGGCCCGTGCTCGATGACAAAGCGCGTGGCCGGCAGATCGCCCAGCATCGCTCCGGCCACCAGGGTGTCGTGCACGTGCTCCTCGAAGCTGTCGCCCTCGGCCAGCACCGCGGCAATGCCGCCCTGCGCCCATTGGCTGGACGAGACGTCAAGCGTGCGCTTGGCCAGCACCGTCACCTTGAGGCGCTCGGCAAGATGCAGTGCGGTGGACAGGCCGGCCAGACCGGCGCCGAGGATCAGAACATCACTTTGGGGCATGGTGGGTCAACGCGTGGGTCAGCGCTTGGAGGAGGGGCGTCAGTGAAGGGGTGATGAAAAGGTGATTGTCCCTTGTTCGCGCGGCCAGCGCCTTGTTCGCTGACAAGGCGCGCAAATGGGCCGAAAATCTGCTTCCGTAAAAACGAAGGAGACAAACATGAACATACCGAACCTGGAACACGCGGTGGACCCGCAGGAATGGGCGCTGCGCTGCGATCTGGCGGCTTGTTATCGGCTGGTGGCCATGCACGGCTGGAGCGATCTGGTGTTCACTCACATCAGCGCCAAGCTGCCGCTTTCGCTGACCGGTGGCGACCACCAATTTCTCATCAATCCCTATGGCCTGATGTTCGAGGAGATCACGGCGTCGAGTCTGGTGAAGGTGGACGCCGAGTGCAACAAGTTGAGCGAGAGCCCTTATCTCGTCAATCCGGCGGGCTTTGTCATCCACAGTGCGGTGCACGAGGCGCGGCCGGATGCGGTCTGCGTGCTGCATACCCATACCCGCGCCGGTGTGGCGGTGAGCGCGCAGGAGCACGGCGTGTTGCCCATCAGTCAGCAGAGCACTTTCGTGCTGGCGTCGGTGGCCTATCACGACTATGAGGGCGTGGCGTTCCGTTCCGACGAAAAGCCGCGTCTGCAGGACGACCTGGGGGAGGCCAACTTCCTCATTCTGCGCAATCACGGCCTGCTGACCGTGGGCGCGAGCATCGCCGATGCCTTTCTGGGCATGTATGTGCTGGAGAGCGCCTGTCAGATCCAGATCGCCGCGCTGGCGGGTCAGCAGGGGGCGGAAGGGCTGCGCCAGGTGCATCCGCGCATTCTCAGCGGCGTGGCAGAGGCCATGCGAGTGCAGACCGGTGGCATGGGGGGCGCCTTTGTCTGGCCTGCGCTGCTGCGCAAGCTCGAACGCACCGATCCCGGATACCGGGCTTGAGGGCGCCGTCTCAAGGTTGCCGGGGGGCGTTCAGCACTCCAGGTTGTCGATCAGCCGGGTACGGCCCAGGCGGGCGGCGGCCAGCGCGACGCAGGGCGTGCCGCGGTGCAGGTCTTGTGCGGTAGGCGGCTGTAGGTCGGCGCGGCGGCGCAGGGTGAGGTAGTCGGGCGCCCAGCCGAGATGGTCGAGGCGGGTCATGGCCTGTTGTTCGAGCAGGTGAATCTGCTCGGGGCCGGTCGCGCTGCGGGCGGCTTCGGCCAGGGCGCGCAGCGCGGCCTGGAGTTGCGGCGCCTGCACGCGTTCTTCGGGCGTGAGGTAGCCGTTGCGCGAAGACAGTGCCAGTCCGTCGTCGGCACGCACCGTGTCGAGGCCGATGATGGTGATGGGCAGGGCGAACTGCTCGACCATGCGACGGATGAGAAGCAACTGCTGATAGTCCTTCTTGCCGAACACGGCATGGCGCGGCTGCACCATGTGGAACAGTTTCATCACCACGGTGGCCACGCCTTCGAAGTGACCAGGGCGGGCGGCGCCGTCGAGAATGCCGGCGATGGCCGGATCGGGCAGCACGCGAAAGGTCTGCGGCTGCGGGTACATCTCGGCTTCGTCAGGGGCGAACAGCAGGTCGCAGCCGGCGTCGGTCAGCAGCGCCGCGTCGTGCGGAAGGGTGCGCGGGTAGCGGTCGAAGTCTTCGTTCGGCCCGAACTGCAGGCGATTGACGAAAATGCTTGCCACCACCGGGACGTTTTCCTGCCGCGCGCGGGCGATCAGCCCCAGATGCCCGGCGTGGAGATTGCCCATGGTGGGCACCAGGGTCCAATCGGGGTGCGGTTTGAGCGCGGCGCGCAGGTCGGCGACGGTGTGGACGGTCAGCATGGGTAAGGGCGGGAGGAAGAATCAGGCGGTATAGCCGTGCAGGGCTTCGTCGGGAAAGGTGCCTTGTTTGACGGCGTCGACATAGCCGCGCACGGCATCGAGAAGGCTGGGCGCGCCCTGCATGAAGTTGCGCACAAAGCGCGGTTTGGGGCCGCGGGTGATGTCGAGCATGTCGTGGAGCACCAGCACCTGGCCGTGGGTGCGCGCACCCGCGCCGATGCCGATGGTGATGCCGGGATAGGCCGCGCTGATTTGCGCCGCCACATCGGAGGGCACGAGTTCGAGCACCAGCATGGCCGCGCCCGCAGCGCCAACTTCGGCCGCATGACGGCGCAGGGTGTCGGCCGATTGCGCGTCGCGGCCCTGAATGCGGTAGCCGCCGAGCGCGTGCACACTCTGCGGCGTGAGCCCGAGGTGCGCGCACACCGGAATGCCGCGCTCCACGAGGGCGGCGATGACGGGCGCGGTCCAGCCGCCGCCTTCGAGCTTGACCATCTGCGCACCGGCCTGCATCAGTGCCACGCTGCTGGCCACGGCTTGCTCGACTCCGCCCTGGTAGCTGCCGAAGGGCAGATCGGCAATGAGCCAGGCGCTGCGATTGCCGCGCGCCACGCACTGCGTGTGATAGACCATTTGTTCGAGCGTGACGGGCAGGGTGGAGCCGTGGCCCTGCATCACCATGCCCAGCGAGTCGCCCACCAGCAGGCAATCGACCCCGGCGGCGTCGAGCAGGCTGGCGCTGGCCGCGTCGTAAGCGGTGAGCATGGCGACTTTTTCACCGGCCTCACGCATGGCGCGCAGGCGCTGCAGGGTGAGCGGTTTGCGCGGGGCGCTATCACTGCGGGGTGGAGCGCCGTAGGGAGCGGGAGAGTCTGCTGACATGGCTTGAGCTCAGGTGGAAACCGGCGCATTATGCCCGCGCTACGCTTGTTTTTGCGAACGAGCGTTCGATTCCCAGCCTGTCGACATCAGCTCGGGGTGTAAGCCAGCCGCACATACAGCGGGGCGAAGGCTTCGGCCTGGGTGATGTCCACCAGCGCTTCCCGGGTGAGTTCGAGCAGCGCCACCAGCGTGACCACGGCGACGGGCACGCCCTGTGCGGGGTCGAACAGTTCGTGAAATTCGAGGAAGCGCTTGCCTTGCAACTGGCGCAGCACGCGGCTCATGTAGTCGCGCACCGAAAGCTGCTCGCGGGTGATCTTGTGGTGGGTATGCAGCTTGGCGCGCTTGAGAATGTCGCTCCACGCCTGTTGTAGTTCGTCGGCCGTCACGTCGGGTAGGCGCGGTGCGGCGTCGCGGTCGAACAGCACTTGCGCACGCCAGAAGTCGCGTCCGAGCACGGGTAGGGCGTCGAGCTGCTGCGCGGCGAGCTTGAAGCGTTCGTACTCCAAGAGACGGCGCACGAGTTCGGCACGGGGGTCTTCGGGCTCGGCGCCGGGCTCGGTGGGCGGCCGCGGCAGCAACATGCGCGACTTGATCTCGATGAGCATGGCCGCCATCAGCAGATATTCGGCGGCCAGCTCCAGATTGTGTCGGCGGATTTGCTCGACATAGCTCAGATACTGCGCCGTGACCTGCGCCAGCGGAATGTCGAGGATGTTGAAGTTCTGCTTGCGGATGAGGTAGAGCAGCAGATCCATCGGCCCTTCGAAGGCTTCGAGAAAGACTTCAAGCGCATCGGGCGGGATGTAGAGGTCTTGCGGCAGCTCGAACAGTGGCTCGCCGTACAGCCTCGCGACCGCCATGCCGTCGACCGTGGCCGGGGTGCTGTCCACCGCCGGAGACATCAGCGCGGCGTCGCCGGGCGCGGCGGTCATGGAATGGCCTGTAGCGAAGCTCGCCACGCTCGTGGCGACTTCAGTGACTGCCGTAAACGTAGGCTTTCTGCGGCACGCGGGCCGCCTGGAATTCCCGGGTCAGCTCGGGGTTCTGCGGTTTGTCCCAAAGCCGGGCACGCCCTTCTTTTTGTTTGGCCTCAAGCTGCGGATCGCTGTGCTTCAGATCCTGGATGAAATGCGTCACTTCAGAAACGTAAGGTTTGACTTTGAAAGGCATGGACGTTCTCGAATGGAAACCGCAGGAGGAACAACAAGCCAGTCATTCTAAGCAAGCGGCTGCTCTGATCGATGCGCCCGAATACGGTGCGCAACGCCTTGATATGGTGCGAACCGAGCTCTGTCATGCACCGAAAACGCGCAGTTTGTGAGCGGTTGTGAACCCAAAAGGGGCACCGTGCGCCATTTATGGGCACGAAGTTTGCTTTTTCTATCTCATTCTTATCAGGAACCCCAACCATGCAAGACGCCTCCAGTGGAAATGTGTTGTTCATCCTTCTCGGCGCCATTCTGGTGCTCGCCATGCACGCCGGGTTCGCCTTTCTTGAGCTGGGCACGGTGCGCAAGAAAAACCAGGTCAACGCGCTCTCCAAAATCATCACCGACTTTTCCGTCTCGGCGATTGCCTACTTTCTGCTCGGCTACGGCATCGCCTACGGTCATCATTTTCTCGTGGGCGATGACGTGCTCACCCGCGATCATGGCTATGAGCTGACCCGCTTTTTCTTTTTGCTGACCTTCGCCGCGGCCATTCCCGCCATCATTTCCGGCGGCATTGCCGAGCGCGCCAAGTTCTGGCCCCAACTCATCGCCACCTTCACCATCGTCGCCTTCGTCTACCCGTTTTTCGAGGGCATTGTGTGGCACGGCAATCTGGGCATTCAGGCATGGTTGCAGTCCACTTTCGGCGCGCCCTTTCACGACTTCGCCGGCTCGGTAGTGGTGCATGCGATGGGCGGCTGGATCGCGCTGCCCGCCGTGCTCTTGCTCGGGCCGCGTCGCGGCCGCTATCACGCCAACGGGCAGATGTCGGCGCATCCGCCCTCGTCCATCCCATTCCTGGCGCTGGGTTCGTGGATACTGATCGTGGGCTGGTTCGGCTTCAATGTGATGAGCGCGCAAAAGCTCGACCAGATCAGCGGTCTGGTGGCGGTGAACTCGCTCATGGCGATGGTGGGCGGCACCCTGGCGGCGCTGGCCGCGGGCAAAAACGACCCTGGCTTCCTGCACAACGGGCCGCTGGCCGGTTTGGTGGCGGTGTGCGCGGGTTCAGACGTGATGCACCCGCTGGGCGCGCTGGTGGTCGGCGCGGTGGCCGGGGCGCTGTTTGTCTGGATGTTCACCCTGACGCAAAACCGCTGGAAGATCGACGACGTGCTGGGGGTGTGGCCGCTGCACGGCCTGTGCGGCACCTGGGGCGGCATTGCCGCGGGCATTTTCGGCATGAAGGCGCTGGGCGGGCTGGGCGGGGTGTCGCTGGCCTCGCAGATCGCCGGCACGCTGATGGGCATCACAGTGGCCCTGATCGGCGGCTTCGTGGTCTATGGCGTGCTGAAAAAGACCCTCGGCATCCGCCTTGACGCCGAAGAGGAATTCAACGGCGCCGACCTCTCCATCCACCGCATCAGCGCCACCCCGGAGCGCGAGGCGTCGTGGTGAGGCGAAAGGTTCTAGCCCCAGCCCAGGTCGGCCAGCGCCAGGGTGTGCGACCACAGCAGCTTGCCGCCGACGTTCTTGGCTTGCAGCTCCAGCCGCCGCTCCTTGCCCTCGCCGCTGAATTTGAGCACGCCGTAGTTGCGCTCAGCGACTAGCGTGCCGGGTACGCGGTTGGGATTGCCGTCGCCTTTGGCCGGCCCGGAATTCAGCGGTGAGCAGGTGAACTCCACCAGCGGATAGTCGCGCTTGCCGCCGTAGGCCGGGCGCGGATACCGGATCAGCTCGGTGATGTGCCGGTCTCCCGAGAGAAACAACAAGCCGGGGATGCGGTATTGCTGCAGCCAGCCGAGAAATGCGGCGCGTTCTTCGGGAAACTGGTTCCAGCCCTCGTAAGCGTCGTCGTCGTTGAAAAACTGGCCGCCGGCGGCGACGATCTTGAAGCGGGCGCGCGAGAACAGCAGGGCGTTGCGCAGCCAGCGCATCTGCGCCGGGCCAAACATCACCTTGCCGCGGTCACCTGGGCTGGTGGCGTCTGCGCTGCGCCACCAACGATCATCGAGCAGAAAAATATCGGCATCGGCGATGCTGGTCTTGGTGAACACTCCGGCGACGTCGCCAACGCCATACGTCGGGTTGGCCCAGTAGGTTTTGAACAGATCGAGCGAGGCGTTCTTGAACTCGAAACTCGCATCGCTGTCGTTCGGGCCGTAATCATGGTCGTCCCAGATCGCCACTTGCGGGGTGGAGCGTAAAAACGCATCCAGCGGGGCGAAGCCGCGCTGTTGGCGGTAGCGCAGCGCCATGCCTTGCGGGCTCTGACAATCCACCTCGCGGTAATAGAGGTTGTCGCCCAGCCACACCATCAGATCGGCGCCTTCCTGCGTCATCGGCTCATAAATTTCGTAGCCGCCGCCATAGGGCTGGCCCGGCCGATCGAACAGCGGGTCGTTCAGATACGCGCAAGAACCCGTCAGGAGGGTGACATCGGGCGGCGGTGAACGAAACTGCCAGATGGGCTGCGTGCGCACGACAAGGGTGCGATTCGCAGCCGGTTTGCCATTGACCCAGGCCACAGCACGGTAGCGCGTGCCGGGAGAGAGATCGTCCATGACCAGATGAGCGCAGAACTGCCCTGCCGCATCGGTGCGAACCGACGCGGAGCGCTTTTTCTCGCCGGGCTGATTCTCTGGGGCATACTCCAACGCCACTTCGGCTGCGCCGGGCGTCTGCACCCAGACGAGGGCAGAGCGTGCAGCCACATAGCCCTGCATCGGCCCGGCGTAGAGCACGCCGGGGGCGGCTGGTTCAGCCCAGGCTGCAGGAAAGGGCCATTGCCCGGTGGCCAGCAGCGCGGAAGTCACCAGACCGCCCCGCAAGAATGCGCGGCGGGTCGGAGGGATCAACGCGGTCTTCGGCGCCGCGCCCATCAGAACTGCGCCTCCAGGCTGAGGTAGTAGCTGCGTGGCAGGTTGTATTTGATGAGCGGGTCTTTGGCGCTGCCCGGAAAGCCGGTGCTGTATTTAGTGATGTAGCGCTTGTCGAACAGATTGTTCACATTGAAGCCCACGCTGACTTTTTGCAGACCCAAGCCGCGAACCGTGTCGCCGCCCTTCCAGGTGTAGCGCAGCGAGGCATCGGCGATGGTGTGCGCCGGAATGGGGGACTTGAAGTCCGTCCAGTAGGCCTCGCTGGTGTGGCGCACGCCCAGTTTGGCTCGCCACGGGCCGACGGTGTAGATGCCGCCCAGCGCCATCGTGGAGTGCGGCGAATACGGCATGGGCACCTTGGCCGAGGTGAACTGCGCGTTGAGCAGCCCTAGGTTGGCGTAGGCCGACCAGTTTTTGTCGATCTGGAAATTGTTCTGCCAGGCGATGCCCTCATTCACAGCCTTGCCCACGTTGGCCAGAATGGAGATGGACTGGGTGGCGCCGGGCGGCGTGTAACTGAAACTCTGGATGTAGTCGTCGAAGTTGACGCGGAATACATCCACGCCGCCGCTCCACATGCCGAAGTCGTAGATCACGCCAGCGTCGTAGGTCGTGGCCTTCTGCGGGGCGAGATCGGGGTTGTAGGTGCCGGTGTAGTACTGGTTGTATTGCGGCGGATTGCTGTTGCGGGTGTAGTTGGCGTAGACGTTGATGCCCTGCGCCAGCTTGTAGTTCACGCCGAGAGAGGGCATGGTGGTCGAGAAGCTGGAGCTGTACTGCCCCGCAGTACCCTTGGATTTGGCGACTGCCGCATAGTCGATGAAGTCGCGCTCAGTTTTGAGGTATTTCAGTCCGGCCTGCAGGGTCAGGCGGTCGGTGGGCTTGAAGGTAAAGTTGAAATAGGGCTCGTAGAGTTTGGTCGAGACCGGTTCTTTGTACACCGAACCCAGATACTGACCCGTGGTGCTGCTGATGAACTGCTGGTCGTGCGTGGTGTCGTTCTTGTTGAACCAGATGCCAGCTTCCAGCCCCAGATTGTCGGTAATGGGCGTGGTCAGCTTGAAAATATTGCCCCAGCGCCGGGTGTCGTTGATGCCATGCGACATGAACAGGCCGCCCACTGGCGCCTTGACCGAGCCATACATCCCATTGGGCTGCAGCAGGTTGTAGGTGCTGTTGGTGTAAGCGCCGCCGCTGTAGCCGTTGCCCCGGTAGTAATAAAGCTGGTTGGAGACGGTGACCTTGCCGAAGGTGGCTTCGTATTTGGCATAGGTCAGCCAGTTTTGATATTGGTTGTAGTTGTAGGTGGGCGACAGACCGTTTTGTTTGCCATTGACGACCGGGTCGCCGCGGTAGACGTTGCAGGTGTCGCCATATTTGGCGTAGTCGGCCTTGGTGCAGCCGCCGTAGTAATTGAACTTCTGGTTGTTCTGGGTGTAGAACAAGGTCAGCACGCCGGTGCCGAGTTGGGTCACGCTCTTGAACAGGTATTGCTTCTGGTCGCTGGGCGTGTTGTCGAAATAGCCGTCGCTGTGGGTTTTGTTCGCGTAGAACCACAGCGAAGTCGGGGCGCCGCTATTGGCGCCGAGCAGCCCGGAGTTGACCAGGGTGCCGAAGTTGTATTTGCCGAAGGAGCCGTATCCGCCGAGCAGGGAAACGGAAGGTTTGGCGCTCGGGTTCAGCGAATAGGTCTCGACCGAGCCGCCAAATGCGGCCAGACCCGGAATGGCGGCTGAAGCGGCTCCCGGAAAATAACGCGTCCCCGCGATCAGGCGCGTGGGGATGAACTCGTTGGTGTAGAAGGCGTAGCTGTCGTTGTCGTTCAGCGGTATGCCGTCGAGTGTCCAGTTGATGAGATTCTGTCCGAACCCGTTGATGTACACCGTGTCGCCGTTCATGCTGTCGCCATCGCTAGTGACGACCACATTGGGCATGTTTTCCAGCCCGCGGGTGAACGAGTCGGTGGGGTCGAGCGACTGAAACTGGCCGGCAGTGATTTCGGTTTGGGCCTGTGTGGCCTCAGGGTTGAACTGCTGGATGGTGTTGAGCTGGCTTTCGGGGATGGAGGTTACCGTGCCCGATGGCGCTTTGAGGAAAAAGCTGTCCCCCGGCTTTGTGGCGCTGGTCTGTCCTTGCGCCTGCACTTCGCCCAGACTGGTTTGCGCGTGGGCTTGCGCTGCGGCGCCAAAAGCCAGCGCGAGGGCGACGGTGAGCTTGAGGTTTGATCGCTTGAGTGGGTTTTGTGATGGGCAATGCACAGCGGGTTTCATGGTGGTTGCAGGAGGGGGAAAGAACTCGTTATTTTTGAGACACGATGTGAAAATCTGTTGAATTCATGTGTCAGAACGATGACGTTGTTTTTCTGCAGACGCGGGATTTCTTGCCATGAAAAAGGCCCCTTTCGGGGCCTGGTGAGATGGGTTTGAATGCCGTTTTGGGGTGAATCGATCTCAGTCGTCGTCTTGACCGGCAATCAGGCTGGAGGCAGGTCGCCGCTGGGCTTTGGCCAGGGCTTGCACATGCGCAAGCATGGCGGCGTAGGCCGCTGGGCCTCGGCTGGCCAGCCATTCCTGCCGCATCTGCTCGGGGCCGGAAACCTTGAGCAGTGCGGTCGGGGTATAGCGGTGAGCAGGGGGCGGTGCGCTCTGGGCCACCTGGCCGACACCCGGCACCACGACTTCAGGCAGTGCGCGAAAAGGGGCGTCGGCTGGGCAGACGCCGGGGTTGCGCTGCATCGGCACTAGAGACGGCAGCACGGGGTAGGGCGCGGCATCGGGCGTGCTGCGCCAGATGCCGGAAAGCACATGGGCGTTGGCATCCCATTGCGACATCGGCGGAATGTCGGCCACGGTTTCGATGGTGCGCAGCAGATCGACCTGCGAGAGATGCTGCGTGACCCGCACGCCAGGCTTGACCCACGGCCCGGCGGCGACGGCGAAGGTGCGGTGGGCGTCGATGTGATCGGCGCCCGACTGCGCGTCGTCCTCGGTCAGCAGCACCAGGGTGTGTTTCCAGCCCGGCAGTTTGGACAGGCTTTGGATGATCTGCGCGGTGGCTTCATCGTTGTTCGCCACATAGCTGTCCGGGCTGGGCAGGCAGGGGTGACGGCCGGCGGTGTGGTCGTCGGGCAGCCAGATATAAAGCACGCGCGGCAGGGGGTGATGGCGCAGCCAGTTGTCCACGACTTTGGCGCGGTCGGTGTCGAGGATGAGGCGATCCCAGGCCGGGTAGTCCATGGCCAGATGGGCGCGCAGTGCAGGCGAGATGTCGCCGATTTTGTTGCGCGAGGCAAACTCCCCAAAGTCTTCGAAACTCACTTTGTGCGCGAGCAGATCGTTGAACAGAAACAGCCGCGCCGGATAGGTTATCCAGGGGTTGCTCCAATGTCCGAGCGCGGAGAGATTTTTGTAGATCGCATAAGGGTTGCGCGCATCGCTGGCGCCGGGTGCGAGCGACTGCGTCCAACCCGAATTGGCGATGTAGCCGCGGTCGGAGTAGTACAACGGCCAGGTGCGCTGAAGGAAGTCGGAGTCTGATCCGGCGGTCGTCCATTGATGACCTTGCGAGGTCACTTCGCCATCGGCGTAGAAATTGACGAACAGCGCACCCAGGTCGGCCATGCGGTAGAGGTTGGGCAGTTCGCGCGGGCCGTAGAGGTTGAGCGCGGGGTCGGCCCAATGACTCGCCGCAGCGTATTTGCCGAAGTCTTCATCAAAGGTCTTGTTCTCGCGCAGGATGAAAACGACATGCTGGATGTGGCCGTGCAACCAGGCTGCCGCTTTGGCGTTGTCGGACGCCAGTTGCCGACGCTGCTCAGCGCTGAAGCCGTTGTTCGACAAGGCAGCTTGCGTCCAGGCCGGGGCGTGTATGGGCAGCTCGCGCAGGTCGATGCGTTGCAGCACGCCCTGCATGAAATTGCCCACCCATTGATGGTGGATATTCGGCCCGCCACCCATGCCCTTGGCGCTGGCAACGTACAGGGCGTTGCCCTGTACCGTCACCGCTGTGGGATACCAAGCCGTCGGAATGAGGGCGATGCGTTTGCCACTGGCGAGGTCGTACACCGCGACATCGTTGTTGCCGGCGTTGGCCACGAACAACTTGCCTTGCGACACCGCCAGCGCGTCCGGGTAAGAGCCGGGCGGCGCGCCGGGGTAGGGGCTGTCGTCGATCACCCGCACGACTTTGAAGGTCTGTGTGTTCACCGCGACGAGGCGGTCGAGGTTGGCGTCGGCCACCCAAACCAACGGTGAGTCGGGTTGCGCCGCCAGCGCGGTGGGATGGGCGCCGGCCGCGCCGCTGCGCGGGCCGAGCACCGGGCCTGTGGGCACTGCGCCCAGCACCTTCCAGGCCGCGCGGTCGATGATGGTGACGCCATTGCCACCCCAGTTGCTCACCACCAGCCGTTTGCCGCCATCGGCCAGAGTGACGGCGAAGGGGTAGCTGCCCACATTGAGATAGTGGGTTACCCCAGTCTGCAGGTCGATGCGCGCCAGACTGTTGGCCAGCATCCCGGTCACATAGGCGTGCCGCCCGTGCGGGCCGATGACCACGCTGTCGGGGTAGAAGTGACGGGTCTGCTGCCAGTCGCCGGCATATTGATAGGGGTATTGATCCCGCGGGAAGGGCTGCCACTGCAAGCGATAACGGTGAAGCAGGTGCAGCGGGCCGTTGCCAGACGAGCCGAGGGCCAGAAGGTCGTCGCTATTGCCGCCCGTGGCGTAGAGCGTGCCGTCAGGCCCCGCGGCCAGCCCCTGAAACAGGCTTTGGCCCTTGATGATTTGCTCGCCGTCATCGGCTTTGCCGCCATTCTGATCGCCCTGTGCGACCGTCGCTCCGGGTGCTGCATGCTTTTTGTCCTTGGCAAAAAGGGCACCCACACGGCCTTCTGGCTGCAGGGTCTCGGCAGCGAAACGCAGCACGTTTTGTTGTTTGCTCGCCCCTCCCGTGAGCACGGCCACATGGCCCTCGCTGAGGGCGATCTGGGAGGGGAAGTTCGGGGTTTCAACGATTTGTCCTGCCGGGGTGAGCAGGCGGCCGCTGGGCAGGAGCGCGCTTGGCGCTTGAGCCGCGAGGACGCTCTGGGACAGGCTAAGGGCGCCGAACACAAGGAGGGATGGGTAAGGGGGATAAGGGCGATAAGGGCGAGTCATCGTGGAGACCTCTGGTCATTGAATTTGGCGTCGAACAAGTCGCTGTTGAACATAGGCAGGAACAGCGTCACGGGCATGTCAAGATCAAAAAAAGAGGTGACCATTTGTGTCAGACAAGAGGCATCGCTTGCGCGAAATTGCGGTGTTGGAAAAACGGTATAAACTGTTTATTCGATTTTCATTGAAGGAGGTCACCATGCCTGTTGCCAAATCCAACCCGTCCGCCAAAGTCACTAAATCCGCCGTCGTGCCCGCACGAGCGCCCGCTTCCGCGCCACGCAAAACCGCCAAGCCCGCTACGCCGCAAAAGACCGCAGCGAAGCGGGCGACCCCTCATGCGGTAGCCAAGGGCGCTGCCAAGGGCGCTGCCAAGGGGGCGACTAAACCCACCGTCAAGGCGCCCGCACGCAAGGCGGCAGTCGCCAAGGCAGAGAAATCAACGTCCGCGCCTGCCGCCTTGAGCAAGCCGCCCAAGATCAAACTGGTGCGCGACAGTTTCACCATTCCTCGCGCTGAGTACGAGATGCTCGATGCGATCAAGGATCGTCTGGTCAAGCTGACGCGTCCTGCGAAAAAAAGCGAAGTGCTGCGCGCCGGCATTGCCGTGCTGGCCGCGCTCAACGATGCCGCCTTGCTGGCCGCGCTGGAAGCCGTGCCCGCCATCAAGACCGGCAGGCCGAAAAAGGCGAAGTGAGCGTTGCATGACGAGGTGGCGCGGATCTGGCTTCTCAGCCCGCGGTGCGTTTGTATTTCAAGAACCGCAGCCACTGCCGCACAAATAAAGGCTGGACGGCAGCAAACAGCACCAGCGGCACGGCTCTCAGCAGGTCTGCTTGCAGGCCGTAGAAAAGCCCCAGGCCCAGACTCACCCCGCCCAGGAGCATCCACACGAAGACGCGCAATTTGAGGCCGCCGACCGACAGGCGCATGGCGATGCAGGTTTCAAAGTCGCTTTGCGTCAGGCGTTCGGCAATGCCTGGACAGTCTTTCAGCAGACGATCGCTGCGCCACTTCAGAACGGCCACGCCGATGATCACCAAAGTCAGCAGAACCAGCGCGAAGACCTTGCCTACGCGCTGCGGCAATGGGGTGTGAAACGCGCTCGGAACTAAGAAGAGGAGCAAGCCCAGCAGCAAGACGCGAAAACCTGATCGCAATGCGCGCCGCAACTCGGTTTCCTGTGCGGCGTCGTGCAGTAGCACCCCCGGTCCGCGCCACGCCCGTGAGTAATACACCCGCCGACCGTCGGGCAGGGAGCGGAACAGACATTCAAAACGGCTGGGCAAAAGCATGGCGGCTTCATTTCGACGGTCAGCGTGACCCGGCGCAGACGCGCTCAGACTGCCTGCCAGAACGCCGCAGCGATCAGCGCGGCTACTAGCACCCAGCCGCTGGCTGCAGGCTGCCATTGCGCGGCGCCCCAGGCCAGCGCCACGGCCACGGCCACCGAGGCCACATTGCGGGCGTCGCCGAAGATGAGTTGCAAGACTTTTTTCATGCGCGGGCTCCTTGGGGGGTGAGTTGCGGCACGCGCAGCTTGAATGCAGACAGGCGGCCCGCGACGACATAAACGGCGAACAGCAAGAGCAGCGTGGCATCGCCCAGTGGCCACACTTTGGCTTCGTCGAGCAGGCCGCCAAGGCTCCAGAAAGTGCCGAAGGCGAGCAGGGCGCAGGCCACGGTGAACTTGAGGGTGTTCTCAGGCACTTTGGTCAGCGGTGCGCGCAGCACCAGGCCCACCACGATGACGGCGAGCAAGGCAGCCACCGCGCTGCCCGCCGCCTGTCCGTAGCTGATGGAGCGGCCCAGCGCCACCACCAGCAGCCACACCTCCAGTCCTTCGAGCAGCACGCCCTTGAAGGCCACGGCCCAGGCGACGCGGGCTTCGGCGTGGTCGATTTTGTGGCGGGTTTCGGCAAATTCCTTGGCTTCGTCGTGCAGCTTGGTGCGCCCGGCGTAGCGGCGGATGGCCTTGACGTACCAGCGCAGACCGAACAGCAGCAGAAACAGGCCGATGGCGGCGCGGATGAGGTCGATGTCGGCCTGCACCACATTCAGCGCCGTGCCGGTGACGGCGATGAGCGCGGCCACCACCGCCAATGCGGCGGCGGCTGCTCCGGCGGCGCGGGCCCAGCCGATGGTCAGCGCCACGGCAAGCACGATGGTGAAGGCTTCCACCCACTCGACGGCGGAGGCCAGGAAAATGGCGGTCATACCGCCCCATTGGGTTGCGTTCATCAGGTGAGTTCCTCTGTCGTTGTTTTGCGTGTGGGATTCATGGTGGGGTAGAACAGGGTTTGCTCGGCGGCGATGCGCAAGGAGACGGTACTGCCCGCAGCAGGCGCAAGGTCATCGGGCACAGGCAGGCGCAGGGTCACGCCGTGCAGGTCGATGCGCAATTCGGTGTGCTCGCCCACGGTGAGGTGACTAAGCACCCGGGCCTGCACCGGCCAGAGCAGAGCGTCCTGGTTGACGCGGGCATGGGGGAGGTGCAGCGCCGTGGTGCGCAAATACAGGCAGAGCGGCCCATCGGCCAGCGCCTTGCATTGCGGCGGGGCACACACCTCACCCCAAGGCGCATGCAGGCGCCCAGCACGCAGCTGCGCCGGCCACGGCCCATGCGCTCCGGTGAAACGGGCGACGAACTCGGTTGACGGCTGGCGCAGCAGGGCGCGCGGGCTGCTGAGCTGCAGCAGGCGGCCTTGCGCCATCACGCCGACGCGGTCGGCCAAGGCCAGAGCCTCACGATGGTCGTGGGTGATGTAGAGCGCGCTGATGCCGTGCTCGCGCACCACGCTGCCGATGAGATCGCGCAGTTCTTCGCGCAGCCCGGCGTCGAGGTTGGACAGCGGCTCGTCGCACAACAGCAGCCGAGGCCGCACCGCGAGCGCGCGGGCCAGCGCCACGCGCTGCTGCTGCCCGCCGGAGAGCGCATGCGGATGGCGCTCGGCCAGATCGGCCAGGCCCACATCGGCCAGCATGGCGCGGGCTTGTTCGCGCGACTTGTCGCGGCCCAGGCGGTGCAGCGGCAGGGCGACGTTGTCGAGCGCGCTCAAGTGCGGCCACAGCGCATAGTCCTGGAACACCATGCCGAGCTGGCGCTGCTCTGGCGGCAGAAAGGGGCCGCCTGCGGCATCGATCACGGTGGCGCCCAGGCGCATGCTGCCGCCATCGAGCCGCTCCAGTCCGGCCACCAGGCGCAGCAGCGTGGTTTTGCCCGAGCCGGAGGGGCCGAGCAGACAAAGGATCTCGCCTTCCTGCAGTTGCAGGCTGAGGTCGTGCAGCGCGGTGGTGCCGCCGAAGCGCTTGCGCGCCGAATCGATGTGGAGCAGGGTCATGGTTCAGTGGGCGCCGAGTTGGCGCCAGGCCACGGGGGTGAAACGCTGATAGACCCAGCGCGCCAGCAAGGCGAAGGCCAGCAGCACGGCCATGCCGAGCACCTGCAGCCGCGCCTGCTGATGCAACTGGAAACCTCCGGCGTATTGCAGCAGCGCCACGGCCAGCGGCGGATGCCCGGCGGGATAGAGCAACTCAGAGGCCGGCAGCTCGAAGGCAATCGACAGCACCGCCAGCAGCCAGCCATAGAACAGCGCGCCGGACAGCAGCGGTAAATGAATATGGCGCAGGGTTTGCCAGCGCGACAGTCCATGCACCCGCGCCGCGTCGGCCAGGGAGCGGTGCAGTTGCGCCACCGGCCCCATGAGCACACGACTGGTGGCGGGCACGGCCAGCGCCACATAGGCCATGCCCAGCAGCAGACTGCCGCCATACAGCGGCGCGTAAGGCTGGTTGTAGGCCTGCAGATAGGCGGCGGCCAGCACGATGAGCGGCAACGCCATCATCGCCAGCAAGGCCACGTCGAGCAGGCGGCCCACGCGACCGGGGCGGGCAATCAGCCAGGCAATCGGCAGGGCGATGCCCACCGTCAGGCTGGCGGCCACCAGCGCCAGTTGCAGCGAATAGCCGATGGCGGCAAGCAGCGGCGGCAGTGACGCGGCAATCTGCATCCAGCCCGCCTTGGGCCAGGCCACGCCCAGTGCGGCGAAGCTGGGCAGCGCCAGGGCGAACAGGCCCAGCGCGATCAGCAAAACGCCGTGCAGCAACTGATGGCTGGCCCGCAGCCGCACCCGCGCGGCGGGGCGGTGCTTGGCGCCCAGGGTCTGGTGCTGGCTGGCGCGTTGCCCCACGCGGTGCTGCAGGATGAGCGCGGGAATCACCAGCCCGAGCAGCAGCCAGGACGTGGCCGCGGCCAGCGGAAAGTTCAGCGGCATGCCGTTGACCGCCTGATAGATGGCATACGTGCCCATGGTGAAGCCGCTGCTCGCGCCCAGTGTGGCCACCACCGCGAAGTTGCGCAGCGATTCGGCGTAGGCGATGGCAAACCCGGCAGCCAGCGCGGGCAGCAGGGCGTTGAGCCCGAGCCGCAGCCGCCACATCCTGGACAGGCCGTGCACGCGCGCCGCCTCCTGCTGCGCGGCGCTGGTGTGGCGCAGGCTGCCTTGCGCCACCAGAAACACATAGGGCACGACCTTGAGCGCCAGGGTGATGACGATGCCCACCGGCCCGAGCAGCAATTGCGCTGCGTGCAGCGCCGCAGGCCATGCGGCCAGCGGGCCAATCGGTGCGGCCAGAAGCATCCAACCCGAGGCGAGGAAGAAGTCGGGGAAGATCAGCAGCAGCCACACCCCGGCCTCGATCCAGCCGCGCCCGTGCAGATCGGTACGTTCGCGCAGCCAGGCCAGCCACAGACCGAACGGCAGCGCCGCAGCGCCCACGGTAAGCGCCACCCACAGCGAGTTGAACAGGGCGTGGAGTTCATAGCCCTGCACGGCGTGCCGCAGCGGAGCAAGCGTCGGTCGCAGGTCACCCTGCAGCAGATGTGGCACCCAGGCTGAGAGCAGAAAGCCCAGCAGCGGATAGGCCCAGAGTGCGATGAATACGGCGGCGGCGAGCAGCAGAACGAGGCGCGATACCCAATGTCGCAGACCAGCCGCCCTGCGGCCAGCCGCTGTTGAGGCGTCGGCGCCGGGCAGCCAGTTCATGGCTTGAAGCAGGGCGATCATGGTGCGTCGCTGTTCAATCTCAGCGGGCGATGTGCGCGGTGAACCAGTCGATCACCTGCGGCTCTTTCGGCCCCCAGACCGCAGGGTCGATCACCAGCGGCTGCACCGTGCCCAGTTGCTTGAGGCTGGGCAGCGGGGCGAAGCCCTCGACCAGGGGCAGGTAGTTGGAATCTGCATTGGCATCACCCTGCTGCATCGCGGCCTGTCCCGCTGGCGACAACACCCATTGCACAAAGCGCTGCGCCTGCTGTTCGAGCGGGCCGGAAACCTGTTTGCCGATGGCCAGGTCGGACGGCAGCACCGTGGCCGGAGCCGGGGTGGCGATGCGCAGACCGGGCATTTCGTGCAGGAAGCCGATAGCCGCCGAACTCTGCACCACGGCGGCGTCGATCTGGCCGTATTGCAGCGCGCGCAGGGTCACGCTATTGGTGGGGAAGACCTTGAGGCCGTTGGCCTTGAGGCGCGCGAAAAACGCCTTTCCAGGCGCATCGCCCAGGTGTTGCAGCAGACCAGCGACCAGCGGATAAGTCGGGCCGGAGATGGCCGGGTTGTCCATGCCCACCTTGCCGCGCAGCGCGGGCTTGGCCAGATCGTTCCAGGTCTTGGGCCAGTCGGCCGCAGCGATGGCCTTGGGGTTGTAGAGGATGACGCCGGCATAGGTCACGCCTACCGGCTGCCAGCAGTGGCTGGGCGGCACGAGTTGCTGGCCTAGCGCGGTGTAGCGCACCCCGGGCGTCCATCCGCACTGCAGCAGGCCCTGCGCGGCAAAGGTCTGCATGGCCTGGTTGCCGTCGAGCCAGAGCACGTCCCACTGCGGGTTGCGGCTTTCGGCCTGCACCCGCGCCAGCAGCGGGCCGGTGCTCAGGTGAATGAGGTTGACCGGAATGCCGGTGGCCTGGGTGAAGGCCTGCGCCACATGCTGGTCATAGCCCATGGCGCCATAAACGGTCAGGGTGGCGGCGTGTGCCGTGCCAAGGGCGGCGGCGCAAAGCGCGGTGCTGCCCAGCAGGCGCGCCAGCTTGTTGACGAAAGAACGGAAGGAGACTGGCATCAGGAATCGCTCAGGTGAAACCGCACCCAGATGGTGAAGGCCATGTTCTTGCCTTGCAGTTCCTTGGGTGTTGCGGGGTAGGGGGCGTTGCGCACGGCTTCCAGCGCGGCATGGTCAAGCAGGTCGGCGCCGCTGGAGGTGACGACGCGCAGATGGCTGACGGCGCCGTCGCGGAAGTCGAAGCCCACCAGCGTCTTGCCGGTGAGCTGCATCATGCGGGCGGCCTGCGGATAGCGCACCGCGGCCTGGATGGCGCTGCGCAACTCGGCCTCGAAAGTGGCCTTGATCGAGGCCACATCCGGCGCTGGGGGAGCAGGGGGCTGCGGCGGTGCGGGCGGCGTGGGCGCGGCCACCGGCATGGCGGGCCGGGTGTCGGGCGCGGGTGCGGGCGGCGCCTGCACCTTGGGTGTGGGTTCAGGCGCGGGCTGGGGTGCAGGCTGCGGCGGCGGTGGCTGCACCGGCTTGGGTTGCACCTTGTGGACGATAGGCTTGGGCAGTGGCTTGACCACCGGCTTGGGCACGGGTTTGGGCTCCGGAGGTTTCGGCGTGGGCGGGGTCACGGTCTTGGGGGCGGGCTTGGGCGCTTCGAGCACGATCTGCACGGGCGGCGGCGGGGGTGGTGGCGCAGGGTGGCTGCTCCACCAGACGATGGCGGCGATCAGTGCCGCTTCGAGCAACAGCGCCGCCAGCGCAGCCAGGGGCCAGCGTTTGCCGTCCTGGTCTTCGCGCCACGGGGCGGGGAGGTGATGCAGCACGGCGCTCATTGCCCGCCGTCCCCGGCTTGCCGGGCTGCCAGCCCGATTTTTGTGACCCCGGCAACGCGGCAGGCGTCCATGACCGTCATGAGTTGCTGCAGAGAAACGTCTTCTTCCCCGGCGATGGTGACCTGCAACGCATCGGTGTCCGGCTTGCTCTTGAGCAGGGCGGTGAGTTGCTGCGGCGACAGCACCTTGCTGTCATAGTGAATGGCGCCGGACTTGTCCACCGCCAGGGTGATCTGCGGCTTGGGCATGCTTTGCGCGGTGGAACTGGTGGGCAGGCGCGAGGCGATGCCAGCGTCTGGAATCATGTGCAGCGTGACCATGATGAAAAACACCAGCAGGAAAAACATGATGTCGATCATCGGAATGATCTCGATGCGCGCTTTTTTCGCTTCAAAATATTTCATGGCGGATCAAACAAAAATGCCGCGGCGATTGCGCCGCAGCCCAAGCGTGCGAACTCCAGCGCACGCGACCTGGAGAAGTTGTGCGAACGGCGTCAGGCCATCTTTTGCTGCAGAGTTGCGGCTGGCTGTGCCGCCGGGCGCACGGCCTGCCCGTTCTGCGCCACGACCACCGGGCGCACACCGCCCTCGCGGTAATGCGGGTACATGCGGTTGGACAGCATGAGCTTGATGCGCTCGAGCTGATGCATCACCAGGCGCACGCGCTGGTTGAGCGCGTTGAAGGCCACCAACCCGAGCACGGCGATGAACAGCCCCGCAGCCGTGGCCAACAGCGCTTCGCCCACGCCGCCGGTGACCGCTTGCGTGGCCGCCCCCGGGTTGGACAGCGCCGAGAAGGTGTTGAACATGCCGATGATGGTGCCCAGCAGACCGAGCAGCGGCGCCAGGGTGACGATGGTGTCGAGCATCCACAGCCCGCGGTCGATGCGCGGGGCCTGATCCATCACCGCTTCTTCCAGCCGGTCGGTGAAGTGATCGAGCGGGTCGGCCAGGTCGTGCTGCAGCGCCACGGCGACCACCTGCGCCGCGGGCGAATCGGCGTCATCGTCCACCTTGGCTTTGAGCTGCTTCACATCCACATGCGCGTGGCTCTTGAGCTCGCGGATCCAGCCTTTGGCCGAAGCCAGCATGCGCGAAATCGCCCAGAAGCGCTCCACGCTGACGGCCAGCGCGATGAACAACAGCAAGGCCATGATGTAGAGAATCCCGCCCGAGGTCTGGGCCAGGTGGGTGAGGGTGTCGAGAGACATGATCAAACTCCGGGAATGGAACAAAAGCTGCACAACTTAGCCGGGGTTCGTGACACGGTCACGAACCCCGCGCTCACAGCGGCATTACTGGAACGGCACCGAGAAATTGACCATGAAACTGCGACCGGCATTGGTGTAGAACAGCGGCACGTTGCCGCCTGTGTAGCCCGCCAGGGAGTTGATCTTGGTGTTGTTGGTCAGGTTGAACAGTTGCAGGCCGATCTTGGTTCCATGCGGCAGGAAGGAGGCATCCTGTACCGTGTAGTTGACCGCAGCGTTCAGAATGGTGCTCGACGGAATCTGATAGATGCCTGCCGGGTTTCCATTGCCGTCGACGCCAATGTCACCATAGTTGGAGCCGATGTACTTGGCGATCAGCGAGGCATACCACGCGCCGCGGTTGTAGATCACCCCGGCAGCCCCAGTGGTCTTGGGCACGCCGGCCAGTTGCAGGCCATCGCTGTCTTGTTTGGCCTGGTTGTAGGCGGCGTTGCCATACAGGCTGATACCGCTGCCGATGTAATAGGTGGCCTCCATCTCCGCGCCCCGGTATTTCACGCCGCCAGCGTTATAGAAATACTTCTGCCCTGCCACGGTGCGTGACTGAACCAGATTGGTGAAGTCGATGTTGTAGAGATCGCCGCTGAGGGTGAGGGCTTTGGATCGCCAAGTGGTGCCAACCTGATAGTTGGTGGTCTGCTCCGGCTCCACGGCGCTGGCGCCGGTTTGCGGATTGGGGATGTAGAACAGGTTTTCGTTGGGCGCCAGATAGCCTTTGGCCACCTGTGCATACGCACTCCAGTTGGGAGCAATGGCGTAGTGCAGTTCGACGGCAGGGAGCACCTTGCTCCAGGTCTGGGTGTAGTCCAGCGGTTGTTTGCTCTTTTGCTCGACTGGGGCGTTGTCGTGGCGCTGGAACCAGGCGTACTTCAGGCCGCCGCGCAGTTGCAACTGGCTGGTGAGATTCCAGTCGTACTGAATATAGGGCTGTGCGGTGGTGAAGGTGCCGTTGATCAGGCGATCCACCGCTTTGCTGATGCCGTTGGGATAGGTGCCGCTGGCGTTCCAGGCCTGGTTGTCGGAAAAGTCGATTTCCGAGTTGTAGCGGTGATAGGTCTGGTAGTTCAGCCAAAGTCCGTAGTGCAGGGTGCCTGGCCCGAAGGTCTGGTGCATGCGCAGCAGATCGCCCCAGTTGCGATAGTTCAGGTACATGTGCTGGCCGGGAATATTGTTGGCGCCGTTGATGGTGCCATTGGGCGTATCCGCCCCAGCAGGGAAGGTGCCGTCTGGGTTGAGGCAGTTGACTTGGCCGTAGTCGCA
>JABEBX010023180.1_pt1 | contig 25506 bp, 15 predicted proteins | sample 7245971 | NCBI WGS metagenome assembly JABEBX01 (sample SAMN14506365, study PRJNA622280) | hot springs metagenome | biome: hot spring [ENVO:00000051]|acidic hot spring [ENVO:00002120]; feature: spring [ENVO:00000027]|sediment [ENVO:00002007]; material: sediment environment [ENVO:01001048]... | reverse complement strand
TGTTTATTTTCGGTACCACTTAATAATTTTACAGTATTTTGTGCTTCCTTGGTAGATATACCTAACCGTTCTTTCATTTCTTCCAAGATTTTTGTTCTTTCTTCGTCCAATTTAGCTGTATCATATCTGTTAGACAAGTGTGTTAATTGTCCTACATTTGCAGCTTTGTTATTTTCCAATTGTTCGTTTATATCTGTATCTAAATTCAACTTACGACTTGTTAAACGATATAAAGATCCTAATTTTCCATCAACATCTAACAAGTTATGATAATCATCTGCAGATGTTATTGTGCCATTGGAAACGCTACTAAGAAACTGCTGTCGCTGTTGTTCCGTCATTTCATGTATTAAATTAGGTAATGTAGCAAAACTTCTTGAGTTTATATTACCTGCTGCATCTGGAGAAAATGATGCAGCAAAAGCAGTTCTAGCATCTGAAAACTTTCTTGCTGCTTGGGCTTTAATCATCATGTTTTCAACATCAGTACTATTAAAAGCTTGTGTACCTATTGTTGCTTTAATCCATTGTTTATCTATTGTAGGATTTTTTTCGAAACTGTGATTAAGTTGTGCTAAGTATGTTTTTAAATCTTTTATTGAAGTGATCATTCCCATATTTTGATCAGTTAAACTATCCATTACATTTTTTAAACCAAATGTAGATTTGCTTAACTCACTAAAGGAATTTGATTTTGGTTGTAATTTTTTTAAACGCTCATCAAAAAAGGCTTGTGTACCCTTTTTGTCAATTTCTGCATCTTCTATAGATTCAATAATGCGTTGAGCATCTTTATGTATTATTGTTAATGCATCAGTTACATCTTCAAACCTATTATTTGAAGAAGATAATTTTCTAGACTTTCCTTTTGCACTATTATCTGGTGATGATGATACATTAATCATCGTCGTTTTGAGATCTTTTAATGTCTGAAGAATTTGTTGTAGTACAGCAGAGTCTAATTGTTCAGCCACGATTTTCTCCCAGTTAATAACATTATAAATAAAGCTATAACTATATTTAGGAATTAAAATCATATGAATACTGATAGTGTTGACATTCTTTCCAGACTCAAACTTCCAGGTGAAACTATTGGACTTCCTTCCAAAGGTTTATTATATCCCACAGGAGTATTAGATGAAAATGTAATCAATGGTGAGGTGTATGTGTATCCGATGTCGTCATATGACGAATTAATTATGAAAACACCTGATAAATTATTTTCAGGCCAGGCAATTACTGATGTACTTTCCAGATGTATACCACAGGTATTACAGCCTTGGAATCTTTTTGTAAAAGATATTGAGATGTTACTGGTTATTATGAGGAAATTAACATATGGTAGTCAGTATAATGTTACATATACTCATGACTGTAAAAAAGCAAAAAATCACGAATATAATATTAATTTAGACCAGCTATTACAAAATGTAATAAAATTAGATCCTACTACTATTCACGACTTATCAACTATTACAACACCAAATGGACAAATTCTTAAATTTACACCAGTTACGTTTAAAAGTTTTACAGAATTGCAGCAAATTGGTAGTTTAATTAATATTGATAATATTAAATCTGCAAATACTATGTCGAGTTCGGATACAGATGAAATGATAAACTTTTATTATCATCATATTGTATCAACTATACACTCCATTGATGGTATAACTGATAAAGATATTATTATTCAATGGTGCAAACAAGCTCCTTCAACATGGATTAAAAATATTATTCAGCCACAATCTAATAAACTATCAAATTGGGGGATTTCAGATCAAACTTCCATTAAATGCCTTGATTGTGGTTCAAGTGTTGATATTAGTCTTCCATTAAACCCAATGATTTTTTTTTCCTCACAATGATGACGAGGGATCCTGGACGGATCCAAAATTACTTTGATTCATTGTCTTCAGCAAGAAAGGCTATATTACGTGAATGTTCAGATATAGCCTATTTAATGAAAGGTGGTGTATCTTACAATGACTTATTGCATAATAAAACTGTCGTTGAACGTCAAACTATGTTGGAGACTATTAAACAATATAGAGAACTTGAAACAAAAACACAAGCAATATTGTGATTATAGTTGATGATATGCATCTTTCCACCATTGTGGAATATATTGATGTGTAGTTCCATATAATCTACTCCAGCTTGTATCTAATATATAAATTACTCCATAATCTGTTTTATTGCGTACAACTCGTCCACAACCCTGCATTATGCCCTTCAGAGTTTGTAATTGATACCATTTGGAAGATATATCCATACGTTTCTTTACCCATTGATCACCCAAAGATGGATAAGGTACTTTTACAAAGATTCCAAATCTGGATAAATCATCTTTTAAATCTAAACCTTCTGTTATGCTTGGTGATATTAATAATGCCGGTTGTTTTGAATTAATGAATTTGTCAATAATGGAATCACGTTTAGTCATTACTGATGTATCTACTGAATTTTCTGCATCCATATCAGAATCTATTTCAATATCAGCGTGATGATAAATTTTATGTGGAATATCTCTTTTATCTAATTCTTCAATTAGCCACTTAGATATAGCAAAACTTGTAGTATGAATTATACCACTATCATTACTATGATTTTCTTTTAAAATCATACATATATTATCGATAACGTTATCTCTATGTTTTTGTTTTTCCGGTTCATTCCATCCTCGATTCATTTGCATTGATGGCATAAAAATAACCGGTCTATGTTCCTTATCAAATTCAGAATCCATAGATAAAAATTCTGTTTGTTCTGGATCAATTCCAATATCAGAACAGTATTGCTGTTTGTCGAAAATAGTACCAGACATTAATAATATATTAGACCCCATTGGATCTAATATCTGTTGAAATCCTTGTTTTCCATAAATACATTTTACTTTAATGTCTTTTTCAGATGTTACAATTATGTAATCATGAATTAAATCTAATTCTGGTATGTCAAGTAAATTACTTGTTCGCTCAATTTGTTCACCTAATGCATCATATTCTCGTATAATTTTATACAAATGATTTTTGGGCATATTGGAATTTTTATTTTCTTCAATTGCTTCTTCCAGAGTTGTATAATGTAAATAGGCTGCTGGTAAATATACTGATCTCATCCAATCCGTTAGTTGTACTAAATTTGTTGTGTTTGGTGGTAATATATGACAATGAATTGAACTTAAATGTTTTTGTTTAACTTCGACAGCATCCATTTCTGTTAAGAAAGATTCCAGATTATGACATTCATCAGCTATCAGCAATGTACGTGAACTGATATCAGTATATTTGAATAAAAGAGATGCCAAGTGATAGTTCAATACTATATTTGGCATTTTCAGTTCACGTTTTTTTGTAGTATTATATGTACAGTTTTCTTTTGCTGTACAACCCATAATTTCAGCTATATCACAAGTAACACCCATATTACCACACATGTAGTTGTTTTTACCTTTCATAATACCTATATCTGGCATTGTATCGAAGTATTGTGTTTGTAATATTTTTTGTGGTGTTAGTATAAAACTATTACCTGCACCTCGTGATAGATATCTCGACCAAGTCAAACCAATGGCACTTTTACCGGTACCTACTGGTGACTCAAGAATGTGATATTTTTTATCTTGTGTATTTTCAAGCCATTCAAGTGCTTTAATTTGAGATGCATATGGGTCTTTATTTTTAAACACCCAGTAATCCATTATTGATGTCATATCGTTTGTACTCACATTGTATTTATTTTATGTATATTATCACATAAAATATAACAATGCAACTGAGTGATTTTACTGGTTTTTACGATGTTCATGTGATTTTTAATCAACCAAACCCTATTATAATATTATTAATCATTATATATTATATTCTTTATTACAACTACTACCGTAGTTGTCACGGCTCGACTGGCGTCATCGCCGTGCTTTATCATATTTTCTTAATTAGTTATTAAAAATCCTCTTCAAAATATTTTAAAATCCCCCCCGGTTCAACCAAAATTAAAAATATATTTTGGTTCTGGGTACACCGACTTGTGCATGCGCCCAGTCTAGCCTACTAGAATAACGGCACGGAATTATAGATTCGTGAGTTCTTGGATATACAGAAACAGTCAAAACTTATATCTATGGCTCATACGTCCATCATTTAGTAAGTTATCTCAATGGTGTGAGTACAACAAGAAATCTCAAATCTTTCTCACATAAATACCATTTTACTTACAACGACCATCTGTTGTCGGATCACAACACAAATCCTTTTACAGCCGTTCAAGATTGCCAATATTAATTACTGTTTTTTCTATAAGCGTATTTATACTACAAAATATCAGTTAACAAAACAGTGTGTCGTCGTGTTGACAAAAAAGGTTGACAATCGTATTATATGTCAAACAATTATATAGGAGATGTATATGGAAAAACCACAACCAGCAATAACAAAAAAACCAAGAACAGTACATTATTTAAGTAACCGTAATTTATTAGAAGAACTTAAAAAGAGTAACGAACAATTACAAATGACAAACGAATTAGCAAAAATGCTAACGCTATTATGCAACAAATATTCTAAACGCGGCAACTTTGTGAATTATACATATATTGAAGATATGCAGTCATATGCTATGTTGATGTTAGTAAAGTCATGGAGTTCATTTGATGTTCAAAAAAGTAATAATCCATTCGCATTTTTTACACAGTGTATCAAAAATAGTTTTATTCAATATTTAAACCAAGAGAAAAAACATCGAGATATTCGTGATGCATTGTTAGTTGATAATGGTATGAGCCCGTCTTTTCACTTTCAAGATGAAAGTAAGGATAATAAGGAATTGGAAAATGAATTAAAAAATCACAATGATCAGAATGAATTATACACAGGTTTAACATATGAAGAGTATTAAGTTTCCTACACCACTGGAAAACGGTTTAATGTTTAGTGATATACATTTCGGAAAAAAAGGTAACTCATCAATACATAATAATGATTGTTTAGATTTTATTAACTTTGTATGTGATTATGTTAAAGAAAATCCAGAAATAGATTATATTGCTTTTTTGGGAGATTGGCACGAATCACGAGTAAATGTACATATTGATACACTTAAATTCTCTTCTGACGGTGTAGAAATGTTAACAAAGCTAGATATTCCTATTTTTCTTGTTGTGGGAAATCATGATATGTTAACTAAAAACAGCAGATTAGTACACTCTTTATATCCTTATAGAATGTATAAAAATGTATATGTAATAGATGAAATCACCAAAATTAATGCTATCAATGGTGATTTGTTATTAGTTCCTTTCTTACTTCGTGATGAATATGATTTATTATCATCACTAGAAGCATTAACATCATCGGTATGGGCGGGACATTTTGAATTTAATAACTTTGTTGTTACAGGATATAATATTACCATGCAAGGTGGCAGCGATCATAAAAGATTTAAACATGTAAAAAATATTTTAAGTGGTCACTTTCACAAACGACAACAACAAGATAACGTAACGTACATAGGAAACACATTTCCTATGGATTTTGGTGATGCTGGAGATACAGAACGTGGGTTTATAATATACAATCATAATAATCATGCAATTGAATTTCATGATTGGACACAATGTCCCAAATACCAAAAAATTAAATTATCAGAATTTGACAATAACACTTGCGATGAAATTAAGGATAACGTATATCTACAATGTATCATAGATAAAAAAGTTAATTTTGAAGAACTATTAATTACAGAAGATATGTTAAAAAATGGTTATAACATTCGAGAAATAAACTTAATTGACAATTCTGAAATAGATGAAATTTTGCATATGGATGTGATTGATAGTTTACCAGAAGATGAAACTAATTCATCGTTGTTGGTACAAGTAGCGAACTCGGATCACTTATTAACAGTAGATCAACAAGTCGTTGAATTACTTTCAAAAGTCCGTAGTGAACAGTTAAGTACAGACAAATTAATACAATTATATTGTGGGAGCCAATGAATGAAATTGAAGTTACGTCAGTTATCAATAAAGAATGTGTTATCATATGGTAATGTTGCTTCTGTTATAAATTTGGATAATACAGGTAGTACTATCATTACTGGTATTAATCATGATAATACGACTAACGGTACAACAAACAATGGTATTGGTAAATCAACAATTCTACTTTGTATATTATTTGCCTTATTCGATCAGACACCTTATAAAGCGAACAAAGATTCACTTATTAATAATACAAATAAGAAAGGGTTGGAAATAAAATTAACTTTTGAAAAAGATGATAAACTCTATCTAATCAAAAAAGCCAGAAAAATCAAATCTGGTCCAGCAGGAAATTTTACAGAATTATATTGCAATGGTGAATTAGTTGATTGTAACAATCCTGTTGAACGAATCATTGAAATTATCGATATCCCATTTGAAGTGTTTTCGAGAATGGTAATTTTCTTCGCTAAATCAACTTCGTTTTTTGATTTACCCTTAAATTCATATAATGCAACAATGATTAGTCAAACTGGTATTATTGAATCTTTATTTGATTTACAACATTTGACCTTTAAAGCCAAGAGCCTCAAGGAATTAAATGATAGTTTAAACAAACGTCTAACCCAAGAACAACACCAACATGATCTAATAGATCACGAATTAAATTTACATACAAAACAAATACAAAGTATTAAAAATTTAAGTCAAAAATGGGAACAAAAAAGACTAGTTGATATACAAGAATTACAAACACACTTAGAACTTGTGAATAATATTGATGTAGAAGAACAGTATAAGATTATGGAACAAGTAACAAAATTAAAGGCAAAAATAATAGAAAAAAAACACATATTACAAAAAATAACCACAGATAGCAAACTAAAGAATACTGAAATGCAATCAGTAATCAAACAAATAAAACATTTAGAAGATGATAAATGTCCTTTTTGTCTGCAATCTGTTCCAAACGCCGCGGATAAAATAGAAGAATTGGAAAATATTGTGGAAGTATTATTCACAGAACTCAACGAATTAAAAGTTGCTAAAGAAGAATTGCAAAATACTATTAATAATTTAACTGAATTGCAAACGCAATTAAATGTAGAGCTTATCAATGATATAAATATTTCTGAATTGTTTGAAATGAAAACAGATATAGACAATATTAAAGCTAACATTAATCATTTAACAACACAAAATAATCCATATGAGCAACAATTAGCTGAATTGGAAACAAAAGAATTACCCATAAAGGATATGAAGCCAATAAATGAAATTAATGATGATCAACAACACATTGACTTTTTAATTAAATCTTTATCTAAAAAAGATTCGTTTATTCGCAAAGCTCTGTTATACCGTAAATTACATTATTTAAACACAAGATTAATGGAATACGCGCTGAACTTAGGTTTACCGCATAAAATAACTTTCGGGCAAGATATGACGGCAATAATTACTCTACATGGGAATGAATATGAGTATGGAATGTTATCAACGGGTCAAAAAGCAAGAGTAAATTTAGCTCTATCACTAGCTTTTAGAGATGTGTTAGAACAAAAATATGGTAAAATTAATTTATTCATGTTTGATGAAGTGTTAGATGAAGGTTTAGATGCCGCAGGTATTCAATTAGCTTTAAAACTTTTAAAACAATCATCATCAACAAATAATACTTCAGTATATATTATAAGTCACCGTGAAGAAATATTAGAACAATTTGATAATACTGTGTTTATCGAGATGAGTAAAAGACTTTCCAGAATAAATAATGGAATTGAATTTAAACATACGGAACAAATAAATGGCTAATACAAGTGGAAATAAGGGTAAAACTTTTGAACGTGATATTAGTAAATTATTAAATAAAATGTTTAATACCAAAGAATTTACACGCACACCAGGATCAGGTAATTTTATGGGATTATCAAATTCAGTAGCGCGTAAAGATTTAAGTTCATCTGCAAAAAATACATTAAGTTCAGATTTAATAGTACCAGATTGGTTTAAATTCTCCATTGAGTGTAAATGGTATAAAGATTCTCCACAATACCATGGAATATTAAACGGTTCCGACTGTGACTTAGATAGATGGATTGGAGAAACACTGTTTGATTCATTAAATCTTAAATTAATTCCAATGTTATTTTTTAAGACTAATCGAAAGGGAACGTTTGTAGTAATGCCTTATTGGTTTGTAAATTTATTTAATTTTCCCACAGCTGTCAAATATTACGAAATGGTAATATTTCCGATATGTAATATTGAAACAATACGTGAAAACCTGGAAACAGTTAATGAAGATATATTAGATCAGAATTTTAATTGGTTAACAACATCTAAATACGTACAGGATACTATCGATATTATGATTAAGGGAAAAAAACAAAATGGGAATCGGAAGCTCAATATTTAATAGTTATGCAGGTCAAACAACATCTGTATGCACGGCACCTATTAACCCAAGTCTAAATGCAATATTATCGGATCCCAATATACCAACAGTATCACAAGTAAGTACTATACAAAATACTGCAGTATCACCATCAAGCAATATGATAAATGCATCAATTACATCAGGATTAGGCCCTGCTGGTTCAAATATTACAAACTATCCACAATTAACATCAGCTAGTCCATATTTAGGAACAACATCAAGTAACAGTTTATACCAGTCTGTAATTAATAGCAACAATGGCCCAACACAACCTGGATCAAATATCATAAATTCATTGTTACCGTTACCAGGTGGTAGTAATAGTGGTTCAAATAATGGATATGGTGTTGGTGGTAATATATCACAAATAGTAAGTAATTCTTACGGAAGCAACACAAACCCATTACTTCAAGCACCTGCGTCCAATCAATCGATACTGAATTCTATGGTAACTGCCGGAGGAGGAGCTCCTTTATCAAGTATAACCGATCCAACAACAGCAATATCAAATTGGTTAAATCAAAATGCACCAAATGGAAATGTAACTAATTCGGGAAATACTGGATCAGTTCCGGATTTAAACTTAACACCAGCACAGTTATGTGCAACGTTACAATCATCTATACGGTCTAACGAATTTGTATATTTTTATACCATGCCTGAAATTACTGAAACTGGTACAGTAGATTGGAAATCTATGCAAATGGTTCAAGCACCTGGCGAGATTTTATCATATGGTGGGACTAAATCACGAACTTTTAATATTACAGTTAAATTCGTATCACGTACTAGCGTCGATGCTGGTATCAATGGATTTTTTGTACAGTTGTTAAGAAGTTGGAAAGAACCTTATTTTGGTGCATCTAACACAAAATTATTAGGTGCACCACCTCCAATTTTATATTTTACAGCTTTTACCAATCCAAATAATACTATGTCAATAAATTACAATAAAATACCAGTAGTATTGGAACATCTATCTATAACATATTCAGGAGATAGTGACTTTATAAGATCTGTAAATCCAGCTACTAAAGCGGTAGGTGATCCATGGCCAGTAATTATGAATGTTACAATTGGATTAAAAGAAGCTCATGCTCCAACTAATTTTTTAAATTTCGACTTAAGTAAATACAAGATGGGTCAATTACCGGGGTTCTAAAATGGCATTAACATCTTCATTACAAAACAGTTTAGATAGATACGTACAAGGTGGAGCAACTACTACTAAATCATACGGTTTGGGATGGTGGAATCGATATATTTTTCCCACATCATATGATGATATTAGATTTACTGTTACACATAAGTACGTAAATAGACCAGATTTAATCGCATATGATGTATACAAAATATCTCAACTTGAATGGTTAGTACTACAATACAATAATATTCTAAATGTTAAATCTGAAATTGTATTAAATGCTATATTAATGCTTCCGACACCATTTAGAGTGCAAACCCAAATACTTATATATAGTGCAACGTAATGTCAAATAATTCTCCAATAAATCCAAGTGATTACACGGGAAACAGTATATTTTCCAATAATTTACCAACATCTGCACAAGAAACACAATCTTTAATTAATAGTACTATACCTGCAGGCTCTAATTTATCAAATGCGGGTATTATTAATACCGATACTGCACCTGCTCCTAGTTTGGAAAATTCACCTATAGCAGCATCACAGTATACAATTAATAGTCCTTTAGCTGGTAGTTCTTTTGTTTCGCCACCTTTAAATTCTAACAGTTCTTCAAATGGTACACAGATACCTAATACAAACTCTGTACAAGGATCCAATGCTATAAACAATGGTTCTGGAACACAAACGTGGAAAATTCCAGAAAACCCAAGAACACCAAATCCACTTGATAATTATAATGAATATACTTATCACACATTTCTATTCTTATGTGAAAATACAGAAACTGCTGATATAGTTAATAATCAATTTAACACAGCTAGTGCTTTTTCTAGTATACCTGGAACGAGACAAATGCAATCCACGAACAGTGGAAATTATATGGTAATAACAGATAGTTACAAAATGTCTGATATATACATCACAGATATAGAGTATGAAATGTTTGTAACAGCACGTACTGGTGTGAATAGTATAAATGCTGTAGGTACTAGTATAGCAATGGAAATTTTTGAACCCAAGGGTTGCTTTCTACTTTCTATATTTGAAAATGCACTTCAAACAATGGGTGTTCAAGTATACCAAGCTTCATTTTTATTAAAAACGGTATTTGTGGGATACACGGACGATCAAACACCGGTTCAATACATATCTAACATTCCAGGTATTCAAATAACTTTTGAAAATATAATAACTACATTTACAGAAATTGGAAGTACATATAAATTTACTGGGGTAATTATTACAGCGTTAGATCCTGACTCACAAACAATGAATAGATATGATGCAATTGCACAAGGTTTTAGTTTTAACACAAATATTAATAACAAGGCTGGTACATTAGGACAGGTAATATCAAAGTTAGAAACTAAATTGAATAAATTATCAGATGATTATTACAATTGTATGATAAGTGGAATGCAAAAAATGGGATGTACAAGTGGCAAATACATCAAAACTCAATATAAAATTATTATACCACCTGAGTATGAAGATTACATAGTAAATCAAGCAGTTCCGAATAATACAGATTCAGGAACATGTACTGATGGGCCAATTATTAATTCCAGTGCTGATAACACGATATCTAGTATTATTGGAACAATACTTCATTACTGTCCTGAAATATTAGCTCAAAAAGATCATGTTAATAGAATAACAAGTAGTATCAGTTCAACTCAAACGAGTTCTACTATTACATTTACAGTCGCTAGAGTTAAAGGAACACCAACTCGAGATAAAACTAGTACAAGTTCATCAACTACGTCAACTACACCCGATTTCGTATTTGATTACGTATACACTGGATATAATGTTGATGTGTTAAAATTTAACATGGAAATGAGTTTGGGAATTAATTTTTTTACAGTAGTGCCAAACAATATTTCAAATCGCAGTACATCAAATGGACAAGGTCCACAACTAGTCCACAAAACAGGTTTAGCACAACATATGGTTTGTCCTAGTAGTAATGTGGCTATTTCTTTATTTCCTGGTAATTCAACGTTAGATCAGGATATGGGACACTTCCCAAGACCACATGATGCAGTGGCATATAACATGAGAATGTCATATGCATTAACACTTGATCAATCAATGGCAAATATTACAATCAGAGGTAATCCAAATTTATTAGGAAAGTCTTTTGATTCTTTTGGAGGAACATCAGTAACTTCAGCAGCTTTCTTAACTGCTGAAGTAAATGTAAAAATGCCAAATTACAGTTTAAATGATCTAGGCAATGATATCGCAGTTGAAAATTCATCCGGTAGTTACGCAAAGCGATTCTGGTATCAAGGTGAGTATGCAATCATGTCAGTAAAAAATAAATTTAAAGATGGTGAGTTTACACAAGATATACAAATGATGACATGGGGATCAGCTTTAACAGCAGCATCGCAAGCAAATAGCAGTCAAACAGCTCCAAATACAGGAACACAAGGACTGAGTGCAATTCAAAATATATCCAACGAATGTGATGGTATCGGAGGTCAAAATAACACACAGAGTAGTTGTCCAATGGGATCAAGTAGTATTCCATATAATAGTGGACTGTCAGCAAGTGCATACCAAGCTATACAAAATGAAACTATAGCTCAACGAATATCAGCATATGATTCAATTATTAATCAAGCTTCCCAGAAATATGGCGTTCCAGTACCGATTATTAAAGGTGTAATATCTCAAGAATCTGGGGGTTTGAACGGTTTAACTTCATCGTCTGGTGCAATGGGATTAATGCAGCTTGAACCTGGCACTGCTGCTGGCTTGGGAGTACAAGATGCGTGGGATCCTACACAAAATATAATGGGTGGTACTAAATTACTAAGTCAACTCAATCAGCAATTTGGAGGAAATTGGACAGCTACTATAGCATCATATAACGAGGGTCCGGGTAATTACGAACGTTACGGCATAAGTAATTCGCAAACAGCAGCTTACGTACCTGCAGTTCTTGGATACGCTAAAGGATATGGGTGGACAGGGTAAAATATGAGCTTTGGATCTGATTTATATTATCTTTTACATGGAGGGAAGCCTGGCGGTGCATCTTCTATTGCAACAGCAGCTTTAACAAAAAATCCTGCATTGGCAGCTAGTATCCCATCAAATGTTAATGGTGTTGCTAGTCCAGTTACAGCTCCAACTGTAAATACTGAAGCACAAGCTCAAGCAGATGGTTTAGTATCTACTAAACCTACGTTAAAAGCTACTGCAAAAACACCAATACGTTGTCCAAATCCTAATTCAGTAACTTCTAATGGAAAGACTTCTACATCAAAAACAGGATTAGGAACTACAGGATGTAATGCAACTCCAACATCTGCTCCTACCGTGCAACAACCACCATCTAATGCTGTTATTATTAATGCTCAAAATTCTTTACACCCAACAACTGCACCAAGTACAATATCTGGGCTATCAACACCAAATCAGACAAATAACAATCCAGTAGTAATTTTACCAAAAAATTCCGGCATATCTCCACAAAAAGCACAACAAGTTGTTAATGCTTTGAAAAATTTACCTTAATACTGTAAACTTACTGAATTATAATTAGTTACAATGTTAATCATTGATGCATCAATCTGAGGTATAAAAATTTCCGTTGGTTTACAAGTAATCTCGAATCCATTACCAAATACTAATGCTGGATTTAACGGAACTGGGACAATAGATATAATGTTTGGCACTTGTGTAGCAATATATGTTGACATATCTATAAAATAAAATGTTTGTCCCATATTCCAATTATTAATATTAAAATAATCTTGTATAGCAGTAATAATATCGTTCTTAATATTATTGGTAATAGTTGTATTATTTGGTGATAAAATGACTTTAAATTGCATTCTGTTTTCCGGTGATGCGTAATTACCAAATAATACTTTAAACGAAGCTGAACTTAATACTACTGTATCAGAGATCATTTTTTGAGTTAAAAGGTAGTTATAAGAAGCAAACAGTTGTGAAGGTGTAGGAGGTTGTGGCTCATTTCCTAACAAACCATTAATCCACAAGTTAAAATTTGTATAATATTCAGATGTTAATACAATCATATCAATAATGTTCGTCGGAGCTGGATCAATTAAATTCATATTGGCTGCAACGTGTATCCATACGAAATTCAAATTAGATCTACCATAATATCTAGTCCACAAAGCTGTTGGATTATTTAAATTTGGATCATTGCAATAATTAAAAATAGACAAATAATCATATGGTTGTAATAACCACAAATCGTTTACAGATTGCCTATAAAAATAAACATATTTTTTAATATTGACATTTATAGTTGTATTATTACCAGGAGTATTGATAACAATCACGTTACTAGGTTGTCCAACAGCAGTATTTGGATCTTGTGTCCAAGAAACGGAATTACTTGTACCACCTGTAACTGTTATATCAGGGTTAGTACCACTAGTAACAATATAATAATCATTCAAGGTAAAACTTCCGCCTGTTGAAGGTATACTAGATGTTGAAATAACTGTAGTACTTAGCATTAATGAATTTAATTGACTGATATATTCATTATTATTTAAAAATGAAATTTGTGGGTACAAATCGAGATGTGTTTCATTACTATTTCTTCCATTAATTGTATCACGAGATAATACTTGATAAGTTATATCAGCAGGTAATATATTATTGCCGGAACCATTTACGTTTGCTTGTAGAATAATCATTTGATCATTTGTTGTTTGTAATGTATTGACATCTAATATATTTGTACCCGGAGTAGCATTCCAAAAATTAGTTGTGGGACTACCTGCAATGATTCTCATTGTTGTATATGTAACAGTCCAATTATTTGCATTAGTAGGTGATTGAATAGCATTGAATACTGGACCAATTAAATTCGTAGCAGTTGTTTGAACTGATGAATAAAATTGCCACATATTTGATAAAGGATCATAATAAGCATACACACTGAGGAATGTAGGAGGGGGTGTTAAGATATTAGTCAAACTTGCAACTTCATCAGGACTTAAAGTACTATTAAGATCATAATACGGTACACCATTCATCATCAGGTAGAGAAAGGTATCTGTTGTGCTAATTAATGGTGTTAAATATGCTTGTATTAATGAACTTATCGTAATATTACTTAATCCGTACGATGCAGTGGATTGTTTAATAAACACAGCTAGATCGTTACCCATTAACTTCAGATTTTCATAACCACCTGTTGGATCACTCCATGCAATGTATCTGGATGCACCCGTAAATGTCCGATTTATTGCCATTAATTTCAATACTGACGGATCTTGATATAGAAACGTTCCGTAATCTGAACCATTTACCATACGATCTTGTGTTGTGTAGATAGTCGGTGCAGTATTACGTACGTGAATGATAGTTTCAGATGCCGAGGAATTATCAAAACTACTAGTAGCTGCTGCAGTAAATTGTAAGGTAGCAGTATTTCCTGCAATACCTTGATAACTTAATTTTCCACTAACATTTGATAGAGAAGATTCCGTTAGAGTTGCATTCGTATTAGCCGATACGCGATACCAAATTTGAAAGGTTCCGAATGGAATATCAGCAAATATACCATCACCAAATAACAATCGAACATTATCGTTTTGTAATGTCTGTACTTGATACTTTGTCATAGTATTAACATTATTAAAAAATAAATTCTGTTGATATACATTTGTGACTTCTGTCCAGGGAGTTATAGTAGCACCTGTTGTAGCATCAATTTGATTTAACCAAACATCAATATCGTTAATATTATTTGTGGTTATATCAAAAGTTTGATTTGGTGTAGATAAATTAAATACGTTGGTAAATGAAGTTAATGTTCCCTGCTTGCAGAATACGAAAAACCCTGTATTGTTACTTTGATCTCCGAGACCATCTGTACCATATAGAATGTTAAATGACGTATTGGCGCTGGGGGGCATTTCATAAGGACCATATGAATTTAAACCAGATGATACAATTTCCATGGGATAACTAGTACCACCTGAGGTAATAGAAAACGGCAATACCCCATTTTGTGGGTAATTGTTATTAAGCGAGTATAGTTCAAAAACAACATTTTCTACCTGAATACGATTTGATGGAGTAACTGATCCAAATGGTTGTTGTAAAATATCATTAATAACAAGAATCCACTGATCTTTCCATAGTGTATTATTTGGATCATTCCAATTAATAGTAACATTAGCTAAATTATTACCATATTGGTCAATAACGGGTGAGCTTGTTGTAATAGATTGTAATTTTAATAATCCACGAGCTGGCATGTTACGTGAGGCATTATAAGATAGAAAATTTGATAATTCTAAAACAGAATCTTTACGTTGTGCTGTTGATAAAAAGTTTTCTGATGCGCTGACATCAATTCGATAAGCATATAATTCAGCAATATATGCAAATAAATCCAAAATAGCAATAAATTCACTTGATTCAATAAAATCATTAAATGATTCTGGGTAGTATAATTTAACATAGTTTACCAAACTGGTTTTAACAGTATCCATGTCAAAAGCAGAAAAATTCACACCTTTTTGAATCATTTGTTGAATTCGTGCTAACCACACTTCTGCATATTTTGAATTATTATTCATATAAGGTTACCTTATTGACCAAATTGGAGATTAAGTGTTAATGGTATTGTTTCGTTTAGTTCTATATATAATAACACACACGTTACTAGAAGAGAATTTGCAGAATATACTGGCTCCGTTTGCATACTTATTAGCTGTACTCGAGGATCATAATTTATCGCATTTTGCATTTGAGTTGTTACAGTACTAATAAGAGATTCTGTTAATGGTTCAAACAGAAGATTGGGTATAGTAGTACCAAAAAGTGGTAAACGTAATCTAGTTCCCAAAGGTGTAAAAATGTAATTTAATATATCCATTTCTACCAATTTCACATCGTATAATCCAAAAGTTTTAGACTGTAAATACTCATGTGAGGAATATCCCTTATAGAGATGTTGTGTTTGTGACATTATATACTCCAATCAAACTATAAACATGTATTGTAGTATTTACAAAAAATATGCAGGATTAAAAATGACAAGTAAAGTTTTTGGTATTACTGTTGGAATTGTCGCTGATGCTAATGATCCGCAACAAATGGGAAGATTACGTATAATATGTCCAGCTTATGGTGATACATTAAATACTGATCTGGAAGACGTACCTTGGGCAACTTATGTTTCTCCTTTCGGTGGTAACACTGATTTAATGCCTAGAGGCGTAACACAAGATGTTACGCAAGGTCCAGTAGCATATGGCATGTGGAGTGTTCCTGTAGAAGGTGCTAAAGTTGCTGTGGGATGTTTTGACGGTAATCCACAAACGAGATTTTGGTCAGGATGCGTTCATGAACAATTTACAACAAATACATTACCTCATGGCAGATATTTTAAATCGCCCAATTATAATACACCCAACAGCTTTCAAGGCAAACCAGCTGGACCATACAGCACGTATGAAAATCAAATTAATCCTCTAGCAGCAAACCTACAACAACACTTTGCATCTAGCAATGCTGCGTATGAGTATAGTACACGTGGTGCAGATTTTTCTGCAGCAGCAGTTAATTCAGATCAAGTAAAAGCATCCCCAGTAGCACAAGCCGATGACATAAATGTGACAGTAAATGGAACTGCAATAACGCAAGGATATGCAGCTAATGGTATGTTTCCTGGAATGAGCTCAGCATATAGATCAACAGTGTATACGTGGACTACTCCAGGATTTCACAGTATTTCCATGGATGATAGACCACAAAACTGCAGAGTGCGAATGAGAACAGTTGGTGGTGCACAAATATTATTAGACGACTCTAATGAAAGAATTTACATTAACACAGCCAAAGGTCAGTGTTATGTTGAATTTGACCAATATGGATATGGAAATTTATATTTTGCCACTGGGTTTAATGTACATAGTGGGGGAGATATTAATTTTACATCTGATGCAACTATTCGTTTCTCAGGCGCTACAGGTATTCACATGACCACACAGGGAGAATTTAGACAATATGCTGCTCAAGATTTTCATACAGTAACGGATCAAATTTATCATTTATATGCAAATAATAATATGAATATGCAAACAAATCAATCTTTTAATTTATTAGCAAACAATAGTATACAGATTAATAGTAGTACAGCAGATTTAAATTTATTAGCTTCAGGTAATATTATTGAAACAGGTGCAAATATTCATCTAAATGGACCACAAGCAGCAAGTGCATCAGTAGCGGGTGAAAAAGTAGCATATAACCCAAATTGGATACCAGAACATGAACCATGGGGTAGATCGCCTACAAAAACGAATCACGAGACAACACCAATGGTCGATTACATGAGTTCACAAAATGGTCGAATTAACACTACTGGTGGAACTATTACACGAAACCAATACTGGAGACGGTGAGAAATAAATCTTGTCATTAAATATAAATATTCCAATAATGAAATAAGAGGAAAACCGTATAGTGGCTGCCAATAATAGCATAAATTTATTTGATTACTTAGATAGAGTCTTTCAATCAGAAATTAATGAAAGTGTTTTTACCTCAATTTTCAATAAATTTACATCTGAACCTAATCTGTTTCATCAAGTTGGTACTATATGGAATGGTACACAAACTGGTACACCTTCAGGTGCCATTATTGAAATTAATCCAGCAAGACAAGCATATCAATTACAACCCACTATTACTACTCAAGAAGGTACAGAAGTTATTTACAGAGTTTATCAAGACTTTTTAAATAGAGCTACACAATTAGGAATTGATATTAGTCGTTTGCAGTTATGGGGAAGTGCCTTACAATTTAATTGGGTGCCACCAATAAACTTTGACAAATTCATTAATTATACAAACTATTACTGGTATGATGTTGAAAATCCCGATTCAACACCACAATACATTACAATGGAAAATCAATGCAATATAATGCAGGGAGTTGTTGATCAATATCAAAATGTGCTAAATGCTTATGGCTCATCAATGGCAATACAGTATATTGATGTAACTAATAATACATTTACAGTAAACAATAGATGTGATGATGTGTTCTTAAATGGATTTGTATTTTTCATAGATGATAGTTTAAATCCATCAATTAATCAAAAATATTGGAGTACTGTATCATCTGTTTATAATTCTGAGACTAATCAAACTATTATAACAGTTGAACAACAAATAACTCAAATGGAACCAATGGTGGGAACTATTGAGCTTACTCCGTTATTGTACGTATTTGAGGCTAAACGTAACTGTTACTGTTACGGATCTGTCGGATGGGACTATGCTCAATGGGATGATAATCAGGTTGGTACATTGTTGTGGAATACACAATTAATGTCACAAATAACAACAACAACAACACCAATTTCACCGCAATTGTATCAATTATGGTATAATCCAACTACGGATATACTTTATCAGTATAATGAAGATGGTTGGGAAAGTGTACAACAAGTATTTTCGTTAATTTTAGCACAAACATCAGGTGTACATGACTGGGATCAAGATTCCAATTGCAATACGTTGTCAAATCAATGGTCACAACAAAATAATTGGTTATATATCAGTGAAGTACCAAATTTTCAAATAGCTCGTAGAGCTCAAATTCCAATTCTTGAGTATTCCATTTATACTCAAATGAATCAATGGGTTAAGTATACTCAACAATGGTACTATCGTTCAACAATCTATTTACCGTTTGCAATTATTACTGGAAAACCTTCATTATTTGAATTAATACCAGATATAGTTGTAACATTTATAAACTCTAATACTATTCTAATCGATTCGCAATTATTTGATCTTACTAATGTGTTTACTCCAAACTACCAGTTTTCATTAAATGATACAACTGTTACTGTTATTTCATCCGAATATATTAGTGTTAGTTCTAATACACTATATCAAACACAAATAACATTTTCCGGTTTGATAATTAATTCAACAGATTCTCTAGTTATATCACCATTAACAACATCACAAGGTGATAATTGGGAGGGATACAACCGTCATTGGTGTTTTAACCAGATGGTAAATCCAATACCTGTTAATACTCAGCAACAAAATATATATCAGACAACTTTTAGTACGTTACCGGTCACAAGTACAACAAATGATTACATTTATACCATTAATCCATTTGGACAACAAATTACTCTGCTTGTATCAAATATTACACAAATTATATTGCATGAAACATTACAGAATATAGCACTGCTTGGAACTAATTCCGTTAGAGTTTATGTTAATCACGTAAGATTGTATGGTGTATATACAGAAATACCAAGTACAACTTTGTCTCCATCAGCATCTGCTCCTACCACGGTAGCTGGTATTATTTTTGATAGTGTAATAACATTTAAACCCTACGACGAGATAACGATTTATGTTGGACCGGATGCAGAAGTAGATTTAGGAAATAATATAGTTAATGTAAGAACAATAACCAGTGATGTAGTATATGCATCTGTTGGTAATGTATACCAATCCCTGATTGAGTATAAAATTGTAGATCAAACAGTCGATTATCCTAATCAATATCCATTGTTTGATATGTTTGATGTATTTGGTAACTCTTTGCAGGAAGTTTCTCCAATATTTGAATATGCTACTAGTAATGATCAACCAATTAGTCAATATGTAGATCAACGTATTGTTGTAAATGAAGCTGGGACAAATTATACTTTTCAACAAGACCTAGTTGAAGTTGATAACGGACCAATTAAAACTTATAGAATAATACCAAATCAAAGTGCATATCAGTATTTTTGGTTTAACACTCAAACAAATTCTGTTTATATTTGGGATGGTACTTGCTGGGTTTCTAAAATCAATATACCTGGGATTGGATTTCAAAATATAATTGTTTCAACTATTACACCAGTTGCTTCTAGTTTTAATGGTAATCCTTATTGGTTCTGCAGTACAACAAATACAGGATATGTATACAATACATATCAACACGAATGGATTTCTTATACAACAGATGCAGTAGCTATTGATCCAACAATTACAACAATTTGGAGACCAGGATTAACATTACAAGAATACATTCCACAGTACGTGAATTCTTCTAGAACACCAGTACCTATTAATAGCAATAATGGTGCATGGGAAATTCCACACCAGTTAAGATATAATCCTCAACATTATAATCATCGACAAATTACATACGTTGATATGTATGATCATTGTCAATCTATAATTAACGCACAAACTGCAGTACCAGGTTTGGGATATCAAGTAAATACTTTTTTTGCAAAAACATCTAATCAAATAGACTACGGCGTTGGAGGGACGATTAAAGAATTTAATGGTTCATATGATACGTTTATTTCTTCTCTTAATATTGATAGATACGTTAATACCAAATCAATAATATTATTTGCAGAACAACAATATTTAACTTTAATTCAATTATTACAAGATACATTTATTAAAGAATTACCAAGTATTTTGTCTAATAATATCTCACAATTATATGATAATAATATATCACAATTTGTCGCATCACAGGTAATTACTTTAAATGGGACATTAAGTTATATCAATAAAATATTTTTTGATACAACAGCATACAATGCAACGACAACAACAGGTATTCCAAACTGGATTGCTACATCAGCGGTAATGGGATTTACTACACCTGTTATACCATATATTATACAAGATTTGTATACAAACATAAATCAAGTGATATGTCATGATGGTCATAGACAAGTCGTAAATTTTGATACAGCTGACATTGCTGCAATTTGCAATAATATCACTTTAGTTCAAGATACGAGAACCTCTCCATCGACACCACTCTGTATTAAGAGTGCAATAATTCCACCACAGACCATAAGTGAATATTTAACAGTATACGGTATGAATACTACTAATGTTAATACCGGTAAATTTTGGTATCAAAATGTAAATGGTATTCCATATCTATATTTCTTTAATGTGCCTCTTGTGGGGAATGTTTTTTCTGATTATCCACCACAGGGAAATTTCACAAATGGAACATTATGGTTGGATATTAACACAAACACATTACGCACTTGGAATGGTACATCTTGGATACCTGTAACAACTGAAGGTGATGGAATTATAACCGCTGGTTGGGAATACATTAATATTTCACAATTGTATACTAATACATTTTTGAGTATCGAACAATCATTATATGATATATCAGTTCAATTAAATCCGACATTAAAATACAATGTAACAGATTACATTTATGATGCAAACGATTTAACAGTTTACTATGAATATATGATAAAATCCCTACTTGAATTTGCACGTGAAACATTTAATGTTGATGTCAATATTAATACTGGATATGCAAGTTCCAATGCTTTTTCGTGGAATTATGCATACAGCACAGTAACAAATTTTCCACAAAATAAAACATATCCTGTGATTGGATCGGGATGTTGGCAGAATTTATATGAAAGTTTATTTAATACACCATATCCACATTTAGAACCTTGGAAATTACAAGGTTTCACAAATATTCCAAGCTGGTGGGTATCAACTTATGCTGATACAACCGGAACTAGAAAATGGAACCCAGTAATGTGGGAAAATATATACAATGGTGTATTACCCGCGGGAATAACTAATACACAAGAAATATTACCGTATAATTATATCCCAGTTAACACTACTACCAGTGCAATAAGTGGGATTGGAATGGATGCTTTATTGCCACCATATCTCAACAGCAGTTATGGATTACAAACAGTATTTAACAGTTATTCACAAATAATTAACCCATCTGCTGATTTTAATTATATAAATCCTGGTTTCACTCAATGGGCATGGACACAAAGTACAAATTTTATATACAGTGGAATATTCAATGCATTTTTAATGCAACCAGTTAGAATGTTCCATACTTTATGGGGAACAAACTTTATTGAGTGCAATCATTTAGAACTTGATGCTGATACACAGCAAGTATATGCTCATCAGAATGTTTTATTTCATGGAGATATTATAAATTCCAATACTGCATATGTGAGTAATGGTATTAATCAATGGTATATGAATTTTCTAAGATTTTATGATTATGACCTAAGTGCCACTAATATAGTAACCGAGTGGCAAGATTGGAACGTCAAATTAGGATACCAAATTGGCGGACTGATGGATATTAGCACGCTACAGGTATTTAATAATTTTATCAATTTAACAACTCAGGATTATACTGTTGGTTATAAAACAACTGACAATTTATTAAGTATTAGCACATCTAGTTTGAATATTGCTGCTAATCACGTACCACCAAAATACATAACATATAACAATCAAAATGAATGGACATTTACTATCAACACACCATCACAAAATATACCTGGACCACTTATTTCATATGGTGTTAAAAACTACCCTGTGCAGCTAAGCTCAGTTAATAATTCTTTATTAATTCCGTTTATGTTTAAAGTGTTAAGTGTTAACTTAGAAAGCAATTGTTTTGTAGTCTCAGGAAATACATCATCTTATACAGCTTCTGGATTTCCAATGATTATTTCAGGAACAACTAACCTTAATGGTACATATACTATGACAGGAAGTTTGTATAACCCATTAGTTGATACCACAAATGTATATGTGTCTCAAAATTTACAACTTCCAATAGGATCTCCAGATTACAATATGTTATCTGCGAAGATAATTTATATTTCAAGACAATTACCATTTAATAATGGTGATACTGTTTTTATAACAAGTACTCAACAGTTACCACCCGGGCTTCAAGCAAATTATCCATACATTTTTGTACCTTTAACGTATAACGGTTTTGGATTAGCTACTAATACAGCAAATGCAGCTCTTGGCAAATATGTAACAATAACTCCAACTCCAACAATGGGTCAATTACATGTCGGTGCAGTAAAAGGTACATTTTTAGCATTAAATGGACAAACTACAACTAATGTGTGGTATCATTATGAAATAGATCCAGACGTAATAAATTATATTACACCACCGGTAACAATTAACGGTGTTCAGAATGTAATTAACTTCATTGATGGATATGAATACTATAACAATGCTCAAGGAGCATTAGTGAATCAAGATGTAATGGATCAAAATTCAACAGACAGAATTAATGGATGGCAATTACAAACAGAAGAGTTCATTAACTGGGCATACACACTACAGAATGATGCAATTTTTAATTTAAATACATATCCAGTTAACTATATTGGAAACAATAAGTTTGAGTTTTCAGAACAGTTTGTACCTCAGTGGGGAATTGGTACTAAAATATGTTTTTCCTCACAGCAACAAGTACCAGCACCACTTGTTGATGGTGTACCATATTATATTATACAAAATGGAACGACAAACCAATTTACTGTAGCTTCAACTTTATTAAACGCATATCAAAATGTTTCAGTGATAATAACTGGGGCACAAACCACTCCAATTAGTGTTTACCAATATATGACAAATGTATCACAAACGCCGATGATTAGTTTTAATCCATTTGGAACAACAATACAGTTGAATTCAGGTGTCGGTGTAATGGCTCCAATAAGTAATACTGTGAATATTAATTTGCAAATGCAACAGGGAATAACTGATCAATTTGGTAATATAATACCTTCGAAATACTTAGATGTTATGAGAATGGGACCAAAAACATTAATCACAATTAGACCAGGTGTAAATATCCAAATTGGTACATTAAATGCAGTATATAATGGTTACGAACATATTCTCGTCTTCAATGACTATACGATAGACGATCAGTTAATATTTGATCAGTTTATTGGTGTTACAATTTCTGATTTTAGTTTAGATTTTTATCGTTCGTATCTAATAGACTTTACACCTGATATGGGTGGATATTTTGTATATAATCAAAATTTAATACCAAATTTTGAAGGTAGTACCCTCGACGTCCATAATTATTTTTCAACAAATAAAATAACAGAGACTAGTATAGCTACAGATTTGGCAAGACAAATGATAGGATATTATGGTTCACTTTCATATATGGAAGCTTTAAATATTCCGTTAGCATCACAGTTTGAATTCTGGAAGGGAATGATACACAATAAAGGAACAGAAGCTGCTATAACAGCTTTTGCAAATTCCACAAAATATACAAGTGCATATATTGATGAATATTGGGCAATACAAATAGCTGAATATGGTGATGCGCATAAAAATGTTGGAATCAAAATTCAATTACAAGCATCAGATGGTAACTATGCAGATTTAATGTTTCAATTTACCACAAGTGTTTCTATACCCGATACTAATTATATAAATATTACACCAATAGATGAAACAAGATGGTATGATTACCCATATGTAGCACAAATTTTAGTGGATGATTTCAATGAACTCAAACTTTTACAGTAATGCTGAAGTAACAACTAAAACAACAATATATTTTGGTGTAGATAACTCAGCTAATGATCCAAATTTCTATACAAATTTAGCAAGTTGTACAACTTTATGGTATGATACAACCACAAATACGTTAATGGGATGGGATCAATATAATTTAGTATGGGTAAATACAAGATATATTGATGTTAATAATCCTAATTTTACAGAACAAACAAAGTCTGTAGCATTAATTAAAGGATTAAACGGTTTATATTATTTTAAAACAGATGTTCCATGTGATCAAGTTGTTTGTTTAGTAAATTTAACCAATCAAGTTTATACTGGGGTGCCTTGTGAAACAACAACACAAGTATCGTCGTGTGGATTTGTGTTTTATGGAGGCGTGTGCAGCGAAAATACAGCTATGGTACAACAATGTAATTCAGTTAGTAGATATGTTTATTTTATGGCACCGGGAGTACAACAATTTCAGGATAATGTAATTCCGCCAGGTGTTAGTTATCCTGTGGATGGTGTTGTTACTGAAATTTTTGTGCAATTATCAGAACCTGCGCAGGGTAA
>JABEBX010024307.1_pt1 | contig 25525 bp, 25 predicted proteins | sample 7245971 | NCBI WGS metagenome assembly JABEBX01 (sample SAMN14506365, study PRJNA622280) | hot springs metagenome | biome: hot spring [ENVO:00000051]|acidic hot spring [ENVO:00002120]; feature: spring [ENVO:00000027]|sediment [ENVO:00002007]; material: sediment environment [ENVO:01001048]... | reverse complement strand
TTCGGGACCTTTTCAACGAACAGCAGCGGGCCACTTATCTCTGAAACAGATTTATATATGAGCTTCGGCATTTTTTTCACCTACGAGTACTCCATACTCATTATGGATCTCATTTATTGTGTCCCCAAAATAACCTTTGATATCATTTTCAGGGACAATTTTCATCCTCGATATCTTTTCCCTTACGGGCAAATTGGCTACATTCTCCATTGTAAGCCCCTTATCAAGCACCATGTTCTGATATGCATTGAGTTCCATTATTGCCTTCATCATCATGTACTGCTTTTCCAGGGAACAGTATGCATCAACATCATCAAATGCACTCTGCTGGAGAAAGTCCTCGCGTATCATCCTTGCAACATCAAGTATTGATTTTTCCTTTTCCGGCATAGCATCATAACCGACAAGCTGCGCCACTTCCTGAAGTTCACTTTCCCGCTGCAGGATCGTCATGGCTTCCTCGCGCAGGTTGTTCCATTCTTTCTGAACATTCTGGTAGTACCATTTTTCAAGATCCTCTGTATAAAGTGAGTAACTGTTAAGCCAGTTTATTGAAGGGAAATGCCTCCTGTTCGCGAGGGAAGCGTCAAGAGCCCAGAAAACCCTGGTGACACGGAGTGTGTTCTGTGAAACCGGTTCTGATATATCACCTCCCGGAGGAGATACGGCACCTATTACAGTTATTGATCCATACCTGTCATCCGGAGAAATCAGTCTGGCCCTTCCTGATCTTTCGTAGAACTCCGATATTCTCCTGCCAAGATAAGCCGGATATCCCTCTTCTCCAGGCATTTCCTCAAGCCTTCCTGATATTTCCCTCAGGGCCTCAGCCCATCTTGAGGTACTGTCGGCCATGAGGGCAACATCGTATCCCATATCCCTGTAATATTCGGCTATGGTAATGCCGGTATATATGCTGGCTTCCCTGGCGGCAACAGGCATATTCGATGTATTGGCTATAAGAACAGTTCGATCCATAAGGGGCTGACCGCTTTTCGGATCCTTCAGCTCTGGGAACGTTGTCAGTATCTCGGTCATTTCATTGCCGCGTTCCCCGCATCCTATATAAACGACTATGCTGGCATCGCTCCATTTTGCAAGCTGATGCTGTATAACGGTGTTGTGGAGAAGTATCCCACCGTACCCTCCAACAAAATTCATTCCATATTCGGGCACAGATATGTCATATACATCGAATGTTCCATACATTGTTTCCATAGAAACGATCCTATCAGGAAATACGTATGAAAAGACCCCTTCAGCTTTCCGCCCTTCATTCAGTTCATTCCCATCGATCAATTCTCCACTGGATTCCCGCATGATCTGGGTGCCCTGAATAACCATATCATCATTTAACGTTCCTGAACAGCTGTTAAGGTAAACCATGTATTCACCCTTACTTTTAACAAGGCTGTGATCGATGCTGCTCGCGGAGAGTTTATAAGAAATTTCTGCCTGTTTGTAGTGGTTAGGCGCTTTCAGGGCATACCTGCCGTTTTCTTCAACCGTATTGGGCCACAGCCTGTAAAGGCTTTTATGTGAGGCTATTTCATTAATTTCATCATACCTTTTCACCGATGATATGTAATCGCCGGCTTTCAATTCTTTAGCCATTGTCTCCCATATCTCCCCGGCTTCAATCCTGAAAAGTTTATGTACAGGTGTAACGGTAACTTCCCTGCCGCTTTCTGTTGTTATCTTTATCATTTCATTTGATTTTCCCCTGTACAGAATCCCTGTATTGCTTCTGCTTATCTTACCATTGTAAAGCGAATAAATCCCCAGTGGTTTGCGGAGCCTTATTATCTCCTCATACCCCTCCCTTTTCACAACTGATCCGGGATCGGTTTTCATCTTATCATAAATGGTTGATATTTTTTCTACGGAACCGTCAGCGAGTAAAATCGGTGTATCCCCTGAGACGCATTTCCCGCTTCCAAAAGGCCCGGGAACTGCAGCTGTACCGCCCTTTGCGACCGGAAACAGCATGTCAATAACCCTCTGTCCTGTTACAAGGGGCAGATCAGGTGGAAGTTTCCTCATCACAGATCTTGCCATCCTCACAGGCCACTGGGTCACCATTTTTACTTCGCGTTTCCCATTTCCAGTGGAAATTACGGCAACCACATCATCGATTACATGGGATCCGCCAGAGATCATCTCGACTTTCCCGGTGACTCCAGGCGGAACCATTATCTTGTGGATGATAAGCGACGTTTCCTGAACTGTTCCCAGTATCTGCCCCGGATCAACAGTATCGCCTTTTTTGGCAACGGGAACAAAATCCCACTTCTTCTTCTTATCAAGCGGATATGGGTTAAGCCCTCTTGCTATATAGTTGCCGGATGTTTCCCTGATAACGTCAAGTGGTCTCTGAATGCCGTCATATATAGATTTCAAAAGCCCCGGGCCTAGCTCCACTGAAAGTGGCTGTTTTGTATTTTCAACAGGTTCATCCGGCCTTATGCCCGCAGTATCCTCATAAACCTGTATCGTTGATTTGTTACGCTCTATCTTTATAATTTCCCCTATGAGCCCCATGCTTCCAACTTTGACCACATCGTACATCTTTGCATCTTCAACATCTAAAGCCTCAACAACAGGCCCGGAAACTCTAACTATTTTTCCCATTTGTTTACACCTCTAAACAGATCCTATATCTATACCAAGAATTCTCTTTGCCATTTCTTCAATGGATTCCTCTTCCTGGTGGCCAGGCAGTGGAATGAATACCACAAGCGGCATGGATGAGCTTTCAACATTCCTGAGAACTTTCCTGTCCAGCTTATCTTTTATATCTTCAGACGCAATTATTAAAGAACAGGAAGGCTTTTCAAAAATTTCCATGAATTTTTCCACACTTTTTTCGCCTTCAGCAATTATCGTGTTGGTAACACCTAGAAGGCGAAAGCCAAGCACAATTTCGCGTTCTCCTATTACAGTTATGCAATTATCCATAAATCACCTTAAGAAACGGTTGAAAGATCATATATTGTCTCTTTTTCAAGCCCATATATTTTTGAAAGATAGATGGCCCTTATATTGTTCCTTTCATTCTCTGCCCGTATCATGAAATAAAAGAGGCTATCCAGGGAGAGCGGAAGTGAGGAAAGTGAATTTATGTATTTCTCATATACTATTTTTTTCATTACCGCATAAAAATGGTACACATTTCCATCCTCAAGGAATGCCTTTTTGGGGACCTCGAGATCAAAATATTGGCGAACACCATCTACAATGCCAGAAATATCGCTGGAAGAATACACCTCGGACAATTTTTCTACCGGGATATTTCCATACGGTACAAGGCCGGACGAAAACCTGCCGTAATCAAGATGCAGAGCTTTGCCCTTCAGGACAGTGATCAGGTTATTTATATCTATTTCAGATCTCACATAGCCCAGGACCGGTCCCTCATCTCCATTATAGAATTTGAGATTCTCAATAAGGTTGGAATAATAGTACTGATCAAGGGAATAAAGCACTGGAGATATATCACCAGTTTTCCTGTAATCTTCCATGTGCTGCATCATGAATGATCCATAGCCAAACCTTGCCAGATAGTTTACTATAGCTTCTATGGAATTCATTGCCATCATATTCCTGTAGTCCTCCGCGACCATCAGGCTCCCGATCATTCCAAGCGGCACATTTCTAAAACTCATGAGAAAAACCTCCGCTTCACTGATATCGTGAGACAGAAATTTGGATGAAATAACAGTCTTTATATTCTCGACATCCCACTTTGAAAGGTATGAAACAACGGCATTTTTTGCGAGTGGAGGGCAGGCAAAAAGGACAAGCTTGTTCATTCTGAGAAGATGACGGTTTATTGCCATCTGGGTTAGTTCCGGATCCTTGTAAATAGCAGAAAGGGCATCGTAATCATCCTTATACACAGTGCCATAGATCGCAGATGACACATCTGAAGCTTTATCGGCTCCTGCAAGTGCCACTAAAAAGTCGCGATTCAGGAAATCAGTACCGTATACTTTCAACCTTCCATAAGATCCAACGTATGTAGAATCCATCGTTAGCCCTCTATCTGGGAATATAACTTTGTTCGCATCCTTTCGTTAATTTCCCCTATTATTTTTGATATGCGCAGGTCGATCTCTATATCTCCATTTTTTGAAGTGCTGAGAATTCCACCGTATTCGTCAACTTTCCCGTACTTCAGATTCGAACCAGTAACAAGGCCCTTATCAGCATCGTCCACGTTTATTATGCAGTCATTCCCGAGCATCCTCACAGAAACCGCTATCATGTCATTAAGCAGGTTTCTGTAATCCTTATATTTACGAATGTTCGCAATGATCTCGTCTGCCATCTCTATATTTTTATCTATTACTGCTTTTATCCTGTCCCGCAATATGATCCTCGCTTCGATGTTCGCCTTATCTATTATCGTTTCCTCTCTTTTTCTAGCTTCATTCGCCTTCCTGGTTCCATAGTCAGCTATCATCTGGGCGATAATCTGATCCTTCTCCCTGTTTAGCTGTTCTACCTTTGAATCGGTATCCTTGAGAATAGCCTTTTTTCGACTCTCAGTCTTGCTTTCTACGTCCCTGATCAGATCTTCAAGCGGCATATCCATCAAATTATGTGAAGCAGCAGAATGATTCCAAGAGCAAGACCTATTACCCAAAGAGTTTCAGGTATTACAAAAAAGAATAAGACCTGACCAAACTTTTCAGGCTTTTCAGCAATTATCCCCATACCCGCGGCCCCAATGCCCTGCTGGGCCATGCCTGTACCTATAAGTCCACCAGCAATTGCTATTGATGCCGCAATAGCCAAGAGCGCTTCTTCTAAACTAACCATTAAAATGCACCTGATTAGGCATTTACGTTATATATATAAATATAACCATCCCTATCCGGTTTTATTAAATTAGACAGAGTCTTTTGATCATATATGATCATTAGCTATCGGTTTTTTCCAAAAATATGATGAATTTTAATATATGTTATTGGCTTTAATTGTATAACTACAAAAATGCTAATATTTTTTTTGTTATTCGTCTATATATAATTATTATTTTAAACATCATACTTAAAGCAGCAATCGCTACAATACTCTTAAAGCACGATACATGCAATGAAGCTGAATCCGTTATATCACTGGGTTTTTTGATAATAATGCCAATCCACAGTTTGTTCTATGAAAAACAAACGATTCTGATATTCTTAAGTATATTTCTTTATCATAGCAAAGCGAGTTTTCGGCTTATATGCACAGGCAGTTTAAGGTGGATAACGGATTATCGATTTCGACCAGCGTAAATAAATGAAATGCACCTCAACTACCGAAGGGATACGGGCAGGAAGCATTCAATTGAGCCCATGGAATTTAATAACTGAATTCAGGATAATTTTCTAAAGAATTTATCAATAAATTTCATAACCTCAAGGTAAGAATCGGAGAGGAAACGATCCATTCTTGCCGTCAGAAAGAGATACTGCTATGGCTTTTTTTATTTCCAATAAGAACATGCGGTAGGATCTGGAATTTGATACTATGCAAATGAATATTTTTTATGCCTGTGGCGAAGCCTGTATATAAATAGAAAATTCTTAAATATGGATGTGCATTAACTTGTCATACCAGTATCAGTACTGGTGGAAAATATGGAAGAAATACTAAGTTCAGAAGCAAAACCACCGGGGCGTACGCCCACTATAAAAGCGTATGCACTTGGTAAAGCTCTTCATTTGGACAATCTTTTTTTAAAGTTCGAAGGGGCTAATGCAACGGGAACACAGAAAGACAGGATTTCAGAAGCGCATGTCGTTAATGCCATACACAATGGTTACAACGGCATAACTGTTGGAACCTGCGGCAATTATGGGGCCTCTATAGCCTATTTTGCAAATACTTATGGAGTAAGATCCATTATAGGCATCCCAAAGGACTATTCCCATGAAAGGTCAGGATTCATTCAGTCACAGAACGCTGAAATTTTATACTACGACGGCAAATATGAGGAAACTGTTGAGTATCTTCACGATTTTTCGGATGCTAACGGCTATTATGACGCCAGTCCGGGTTCAAGGAATTCTTACATAGACAAGATGATGTATTCAACTATAGCGACGGAAATATATGAAGCTATAATGAAAGATCCTGACTACGTGATTGTCCCTGTTGGAAATGGAACTACACTGGCCGGCATATTTGCAGGGTTTGATCATCTGTTTTCCGAAGGATATATATCGAAGCTTCCGAAAATGATCGGCGTGAGTACGAAAGATGGAAACCCGATTGTGAATGCTTTTAAGCACGGGTACAGCAGGGCAGTTGATATAAACCCTGAATCGCTTAAAGAAACGGATATCAATGAGCCGCTCATTTCCTACCGTTCATTCGACGGAGACGATGCCCTTAGATCAATCTATGAGAGCAAGGGATCAGCGATATACGTGTCTGATGAGGAAATGATTCGATATTCAAACTTAATTTATTATAAAGAAGGATTGAATTCCTTGCCCGCATCGGCTTCGGCCGTGGCGGCTATAAATCATATGAGAGTAAAGAGAGACGATGTTATCGTTTCTGTAATCACTGGGAGGAGATCATAATGGAAAATGCATCAATTTTATCTGAAGGGGTTTTTTCAACAACGTATGGAAAAACAGCAAACGGACTGGTAAGGTACAGCAAGAGATACAAAATAAGCTCAGTTATAGATTCCAGATATGCTGGAAAGGATGCAGGGCTTATCTTAAGCGGCACAGCAAAAGGGATTCCAGTAATAAGCAGCATTGAAGAATCTATTGGACATGGGGCTGGAACGCTTATAGTTGGAATAGCAAGCGATGGTGGAATCCTTCCGGATAACTACCGTCCATACATAAGGACTGCGATAAACTACGGGATGAATATAGTAAGCGGCCTTCATGAATTCATCAGCGATGATCCGGAATTCTCAAAACTTGCCCTGCGTTCAAGGTCTAAAATAACGGATGTAAGGAAACTTTTCAAGGATAAGAAATATTTCTTCACTGGAAGAATCAGCGAGGTAAAGTCGAAAAAGATAGCAGTTCTAGGTACGGACAGCGCCATAGGCAAGAGAACCACTGCAATATACATAAACAGGGCCATGAACGGTCTGGGAAAGAAAAGCGTCATGATAGGGACCGGGCAAACGTCATGGATGCAGGGTTTCAGATACACCGTCGTCATGGATGCAATCGTAAATGATTTTGTTGCAGGTGCCATAGAAAGTGCCGCTGTCGAAGCATGGGACAGGGAAAGGCCGGACTATATGTTTATAGAAGGCCAGGGGTCTGTTCTGCATCCTGCATATCCGGGAAGCTTTGAGATCATCGGTGCCACCAGGCCGGATGCTATCATACTTCAGCACGCGCCCATGAGAAAGTACTTCGACGGGTTTGAAGGGTATCCAATACCTCCACTGGAGAAGTACATAAAAATACTTGAGCTTCTTTCAAACAAAAAAGTTATAGCGATAGCGCTCAATACTGAAAACATGACGGAATCCATGATAAAGGAGGAAAAGGGTCGCCTTGAATCCATACATGGAATACCTGTCTTCGATCCTTTACAGCGCCTTTCGAATGTAACAAGAGAAATAGACAGTGCTACACTATGACCATGTATTACGAAAAGGTCCGGTCTTTCAACAGGATAACTGTATCTCTGGATCGCATTGAAAGCAGGCGTATCTCAGGGAATATCAACGTTGATGGCCGCGATTTTAAATTATTTTTTACCTATGACGAGGATATAGATATAGACAGCAGGATGGCAGGCATTATACTTGCAATACCTACCATAAACTATGCCTATTTCACAAAGGAAATTTATCTTGATTTTCCCATAGATCAGTTCAGTTTCGATCTGATAAAGAAATTTATAAAGATAAACAATGTTGAAACTTTTATAAACAGCATAGTCAGAAGAAGATACAACTTTTTTAATGAAGCCTATCTGCCGTCAGAGACCGACATAACACAGAAAAACGCTGAAGGGAATACAATACTGTCAGCGAAATCATTCACCGAACCTGGAAAACCCTGGCCAACAGAAAAAAATCGATCCATGATACTTTCATCCGGCGGAAAGGAAAGCCTCCTTTCATATGGGATAATGAAAGATGTAGGTTCAGAAACCTATCCTGTCTTTTTCAATGAGTCTGGCGGCCATTGGAAAACTGCAAAGGTTGCATACGATTATTTCAGCAGGAATGTTGAAAATACCCATAAGGTCTGGTCAAACGTTGACAGGTTCTACAGTTTTATGAACAATTCCATGAACATACTTGACAGAATCGAAATAACAAAAAAAGCTGACAGTTACCCGATACAGATGTTTATATTTCCAGTTTTCATATTTTCCATGATCCCTTATGTCAGGAATCATTCAATAGGGAACATAATACTGGGGGACGAATTCGACGATCCGATATATGAGAAATCATACAATGGCATAAAGCATTATTATGGAGTCTACGATCAAACGAATGATTTCAACAACACCCTGTCAGAATACTTCAGGATATCTGGAATTAATTCAACTGTTTTTTCCCTTGTTTATCCTGTATTTGGAACCATAGTGGAAAAAATTCTTGTAAGAAGGTATCCGGATCTTTTCAGAAATCAAAGGTCCTGCCATCTATGCAGATACGAGGGGAAGGAAATAAAGCCATGCGGCACGTGCACCAAATGCCTGGGCATCCTTCTTTTTGTGCTGAATGCAGGGGGGAATCCCGAGGATATAGGCTACAGCAGCGAGAATATACGGGATCTTAAGGCAAATATTGAGAGTGCCGACATGAGGATCGATCCAAGCGAACTCTCATATCTTGAAGAAAAGGTTTTTGATGGAAAGAAAGTTGAGACGCATGTCGAAGGCATACACATTCTAAGTGGAGAAAAGATGCCTTTTTCCCTTTTGCCAGATATATACCGTAATAAGATCGAAAATATTTTTAAAGAGTATTCAAATGGCTATTATGTGCTTGAAAACGGCCAGTGGAAGAAACTTGCCCAGTGATATTCCAGGGGAAACTGAATAAATGTCAGAAATAAAGCTTCTCGGTGTCTTCCATGCCGCTTCTTTTCGACAATGAGTAATCAACGAGCGGGTTTTCATTAAGTTTTATGAAGTTCAGGCCCCATGAAAATTTTGAGAGTATTCTGATTGCATCATTTTTGTATCCCATTATATAAAGTGCGGCAGAAACGGCTTCAACAGAAGATAGTATCTCAACCTTTCCATAGTTGACCGGATTCGCGGCTACAAGCTTTGGAAGCCTCCTGGAATTCTCAAAATTAAAATTTTCTATGCTTTCTATTCTATTCCATGATCCATCAATTACGCACAGCCCTAAATGATCATATACGCTGCGGTCTTCGCTCGAGATAAATACCTTTGAATATGGGGTAAGGGCAAGTTTTTTTCTGATTCCATGCAGGTCAATTCTTCTTGCGTAGCCGAATCTTTCCAGCTTTCTCATTGTTGATTTTTTTGGATCATCCTGCCTCAAATAAACATAATATATACGCATATAAGGCGGTGCCAAAGATCCCGATCCATCAATACGCTTTTTCAAATCCGTCATACTAAAATCATCCTCATTGGTATCTTTTATGATTGCTTTACATTTCTACAGCCGATCCGGATTAAAAAATCTATATCTGTATAAGTTCCAGAGATTCTTCATCAACTATATCCTTCACCATGGATCTGACGTTTCCCCTTGTACCTTTCTTATCCATTATTATACCTTTAAATCCTGGTGTCTTTTCCATCGCATCGATGATCTGGAATTTTTCAAGCGCATCATGATCATGTTTCGATATTATATGCCCTATATTCACGCCGTTTTTCTTGAAGTACTCTGTTATCTTTGGGGCGTAATGGCCGCCTCCAATCGCAAGAAATGCCGGATAATCCTTCTCATCAGGATTTATTACTGCATCGGTTACCGTTGACAGTGCCTCAGTGTCTGTCCATTCCTCCCTCGTTGTTCCTATTTCCACGAAGAAATTAGGGAGATTTACGATCGGCCCATGATGCGTAGCTTCAAACGTTACCTCAAACTCTCTGCCAGCATAGGTTTCAGCCATTTTTCTAAGAACACCTGACATGTGGTACGGATCGCTTGAATTCAGGGTTTTAGGTTTGCCTCCGAGTTTTGAATCTCCAAAATTGCCGGTCGGGTGAGCAGTCATGGATTTTATTCCGGCCGCTGATGAATGCTTTGAAAGAAAGACGATATATCCGTATTTACTGTCAAAATTTGCATCGTAATAAATATGGCTCTTATTGATTTTAATCATTTCAAAATCCTTGTAAAGAAATCTTCCCTGATCTTCCATGAAGTCATAATTATCCAGCAAGTAGGAAAACATACTCATGCTGGCCTCATCCTCTGTTGATGCAATTATTAGTGGCATTTTTGAACATATCTTTTATGGATATATCATTTGCCATGAAACTCCGGCATTCAACCATCAGATTATGCATTTCTTAATATAATCTGCTGAACCTGTGTATTCAGGGATATTTCTGGATAGTGAAAGATCCTGATGAACCAGAATAATGCTTTTTGTTTATCACATATTCCTATATATTTTCTCATATTATATATTGAAAAAGGTTATTTGTATACAATACATACTAATTAAAAGTGACTACAATGAAGATTTGGATTGCAAGGCATGGAGAAACAGATAAAAATAAAAAAGGTGTATGGCAGGGATACGAGGGATCACTGACCGAAAATGGGAGGGAACAGGCTGAAAGGCTTGGCAAGTTTATAAAAATGGCCGGAATAGGGGCAATTTATGCAAGCGATATGCCAAGGGCCGTGAATACCGCAGAAATAATAGGAGAAATAGCAAAAATACATGAAATCAAGAAGGATCCATTGCTCAGGGAAAGAGGAATAGGGGTTATTGAAGGCCTGAGATACGAAGAGATACCGTTGAAGCTTTCAATGCCAAACATGACCATAACTTCAAGGCTGCTGGACCTGGTGGGCGGATCGGAAAAACTGGATTATTTCCGTTCAAGAGTTGCAAGGGCAATGCTGGTGGCCGGAGACACCGAGGACGACAAGCTTCTCGTATCGCATGGAGGCGTGATGGCACTGATTTTGAATCTGTTCGGATATGAAATAAACGTTAAAAATTGTGATGCTATACTTCTGAATAAAGCGGATGAAACGTACAGGCTTGAAAAATATTATGTGAATAGCGTTGATACAGTCGTGGATATCACTGCTACGCCGGAAACGAAACCATATTATTTTCTGTGATTGTAAGTTATCTCCCGGGATAGAATAGTGTTGATTCTTTGTTCTTTAAATTCTCAGGTGATGTTAGGCGTTTTCTGCCTAACCGTAACGGTAAGATCATAACCCAATATCTGGCGAAATCAGGATTTATGGGGAAAATTAAAATGAATCTGAATCAATGGCTATGATTCTCCAGTTTCGTATGTAATCAAGCAATGTTTAAATACCAGTATCGTATATCTTATTATCGATATCTACAAAAAGATATCTATAATTTGAGGGGTGAAAAACATGTATGGTGGAATGAGAGGCCCATCAGGGCATAACTGGGATAGATCGCATGGCTTTGTGGGAATAAGGTACTGGATAATCAGGATAATATCCAGTGGAGAAAAAACAGGTGCAGATATAATGTCAACAATGGAGGACGCTACAATTGGAAGATGGAGGCCATCTCCTGGAGCTGTATATCCGATACTGAGATCGATGGAGGAAGAGGGTTATCTTGTATCAAAGGAAAGGGACAATAAAAAATACTACTCCCTGACGCAGAAAGGAAAAGACATGATTGGTATGCTTGGCTTCGGAAATTTCTATGGAGCGGATGAAGGAATAAACAATATAGACGACGTCATCGCAAGAATAAACGACTACATGAATTATCTTAAGGACAACTCTGAAAAAATCAAAGGCAACGAAAACTATTCCAGAAAATTAAAAGAACTTAGAGATTCTATTGAAAAACTACTATAGAATCACAATTTTTTTGACAACTTTTGGAAGTAAAAATCTTTTTTATGCATGTTTCAGATTCTAAACAATCATCCTTTTATATTTCTGTTTATAGAAAATTACTCCAATTTTTCAATCTTCTTCTTGAGATCTTCAACCTCTGATTGCAATGTTTTGTTGAGAGGATTTTTTTTCACTTTTTCTTGAAGTTCTTCCAGTTTCGATTCCAGACTTTTTCGCTTCCTGCTGAGGTCCCTTTTGCTGAGTCCCATTTTATATCAATGGTGTATAAGCAAGGCAGTATTTATTTTTTTATTGCGAATAAATATTCAGGAGGCAAAATCTGGTTTTTATATTTGTCCATGTCTGGATCAATATAAAAGCTTATTATCTAAAATTCCATTTTATTCCTGTGAAGGATGTAATAATTGTTGGCGGTGGTCCAGCAGGCTCATATATGTCATACAGGCTCTCAAAGCTGGGATACAGTGTTCTGCAGCTGGAGGAACACAGGGAGATCGGAAAGCCCGTTGAATGCACCGGGCTTGTATCCAAAAGAGTTCTTGACTACGTGCCGACAAAAAGCATCGCAAATACTGTTCATGGCGCAAACGTTTTTTTCCCTGGAGGTAAGTCTATCCATATAGGAAAAAATGAGGAAACAATAGTCCTTTACAGGGATTCATTTGATAAGGATGCAGCAGCGCTCTCCATTTCCGGGGGTGCCGATCTGAGGATAAATGCAAGAGTAACAAAAGTCCTCGTGAATCGTGACGGCTGCGAAGTTACATTCAGGGAAAATGGGAACCTCAGGCAGGAGCGTTCCAGGATCGTAGTTGGCGCAGACGGAATGAACAGCATCGTCAGGCGCGATGTATTTGACCTGAGACCTGGGAAAATCATCTCGACATTGCAGTACGATGTTGCCATGAAGATGGATGATCAGGACAGTGTTGATGTTTATCTCGGAACATCCATCACACATGGTTTCTTTGGATGGTCTGTGCCCGGAGGAGATATCACCAGGATAGGCACTGGAAGCTACAGGTCATCTCCACGTCCGTATATGGACAGGCTGATTTCCAGATTCGGGGAAAACAGGATCCTGAGCATAACCGGAGCTGGTATACCAATATCGATAATGAGGAAACTAGATGGATACCGTACAGTCCTTGTTGGCGATGCGGCAGGCGTTGCCAAGCCACTTTCAGGAGGAGGTATTTATACGGGGTTGTTATCCTCGCATATGGCATCTCTAGCAGTAAATGATGCTCTGGATCAGGAAGAATATGCAGATTCTTTGAGAAGCTACAGGAAAATGCTGCTAAAAAAAATTGGAAATGAACTTAAGATTGATGGGTTTGTCCAGTCTATTTTCTCCAGGATAAACGATCGTTCATTTGACAGGATTTACAATTTCATTTCAAACAGAAAAATACTCGATGTAATAAATAAATCAGGGGATATTGATTACCCCTCTAAAGTGCTCATAGGGGTCATTCTCAGGGATCCTGCAGTGCTTTATTCGATGCTGAAATAGAATGGACTCTAAGGAAATAGCTGCAGTCGGCATTCTTCTGGTTGTAACGTTTATATGGGGTGTTACTTTCCCCGTTATAAAGGAAGTATTCCTGTATCTTTCGCCTACGGTCTTTCTATCATTTCGTTTCTTGATAACAGTAGCTATCATGGCCCCGTTCATTTTCAGGCGGCTTAAAAAACTGAAAAGATCGCAGATAAATTACGGGATCATAGCAGGTGTTTTTCTGTTCCTCGCGTACTATCTGCAAACTGTTGGCCTCAAGTACACCGAACCGGCACTTTCAGGCATAATTACCGGCATATATGTTGTTTTCATTCCAGTAATATCTTATTTCTATATTAAAAGAAAAGTCATGAAAGTAGAAATTTTTTCATCAGTTTTTGCATTTGCAGGTCTTGTAATGATGTCATACACAAGCATAACTAACATATCCATCCAGATAGGAAACATTATGACTTTTATTGCTGCATTCTTCTATTCTTTCCAGCTGGTTTATGTATCAAAGCACGCAAAGGAGATAGATCCGATAATGTTCTCGTTCATACAGATAGCAATGGTAGCCATGTTATCCACTGTCATGATACCTGCGAATCCCGTCCCTGTAATCCTGAACTATTATTCAGCCATTGTCCTGATATTCACAGCAGTGTTTGCAACTTTCATTGCCATGTACATCTATGTTAAAGCACTCTCGTGGATGAATGTTACAAAGGTTGGGGTTATACTTATAGGGGAGCCTATATTTGCGGTGCTTACGTCCGTGTATCTCTACGGCGAAAAACTCTCAATGCTAACGGTTGCAGGAATGTCCATTATGATTGCATCTATGATAGTGATATCCTATTACACGGAATGATTTCGCCCCTCATGGACATTAATGGCTATTCCTTCCGTATACTCCTTCATCTCCTTGCCGGAAACCATGGCCTTCCCAACCGCAACCAGGCTGCCCTGTTCATCCACAACTAAAGTCTCATTTCTCGGCACTATATTTACGTCACAATCAATGATGAATTTAAAGAATACGCTTTTACCCTGGGCATTGTACTCTGCACTTTCGTTCTTTACAAAAACCTTCATATCATTTCCTGAAATAGCATCAAAGAGTAAGCTTGCCCCCGCAAAGGAAAGCGTGAAAAATCCATCGTTCCTTAATGTTGCCATGTTTTTTCCGTCAATCAGTATATTTCTTATCCGTCCGGTCCTTGATTTGACTATTTTAACACGGTCCGGAAAAATCTTTTCGCCCCTTCCGGACCCGAATTGCAAATCTGCCACAGCTCTTATCTTGTTCAGATCGAAATTGCGGGTCTGTTCTGAATCGGCAGTTTCATTTTTGAATATTTTTGTTTCGAAGGGCGATATAATGGACTTAACGATGCTTTCATCAGGAACCGGCTCAAGGCCGGATGATACAGTCTGTTCAACAGGATAAGAGTTTTCAAGTTCTGCCGGAACATATATGCCGGCCCATGGAATGAGCGCGTTAACATCCATTTTTTCGTAAAGGCTCTTTATAAAACTGCCATTTTGAAATCCCGGTTTCCATGATTTTTGGTCGAATATGTATGTTGCCTTCCTGTTTCTATTTAAATATTCAAATGTATACTCTTTCATTTTTTCAACGTACGGACTCATAGACGAGAGACCGTCAAAATAAAAGAATGGCGTTTTCTTATAAAGCTCCTGGAATTTTAGTATTTCCTTCGAGTATTTCATCAGCCTTGCGTAAGCCTTCAGGAGGGCTGGATGCATTCTGCTCTTTTCGTTAATGTACTGTGAGAGACTCTGTTCATATATCCTCTCCTTCACCTCATTTATCTCCATGAAAATAGCGGCAAGGTTATGCCTTGCCAGCTCTATTTCCCTTACATTTCTGTTCAGTTCCAGGAGCTCTTTGGCAGTATATTTTCCGCAAAGCGGGCTCCATGAGGGAAAATCTTTGACCTTTGAAATATCCCTTGTTCCATCCGGATATATGATCCTGCCGTCCTTTGCATATTTTATATATGATGCAGAATCAAAAACATCTATTCCCATGTATATAGAAAGAGCAAAAAACATGGGATGGCCTCCGCCAAAGAGATGCATGGGCTTGTTGAAGCTCGAGTTTAATTTTGATTGCAGTATTATATCCACAAGTTTCTCATAGTTATAGCTTTCAAGCAGTGGAACAACCCCGCCAACGGGAAGATAAGCGGCGTTTGTCGAATTCATCATCTCTGCCGATCTTTTCCTCAGGTCGGGATAAACAGATCCCTGAATAGGGGCAGCTGTAATTCCTCCAAGGTCTTCAACCTCTCCCATCCTCCTGTAGGTTTCCACCACAGCTTTTTCGCTTTCGGATCTTGAGGTTTCAGGGGTTGTAAAAATATCTAGGATTGTTGAAATATCGCTTCCGATATTTTTCTGAAATTCAACTATTTCACGGTTTCCGTATTCTATAGATCCATAGACATAACTCTGGAAAGTTCCTGAATCTGTCATTATGGGCCCATCGTATCCAACAAGGGAATGTACGCCATACTTCAGGGCGTGTTCCCGCAGGCCATCATTTCTCCTTATTATGTAACTATTGGTTATTATACCCTGCAAGCCGAATTTTTTCATTTCCTCCGGCTTTATGTCCATGAGATTCGGATTAATAACCGGCAAAACTGTTGGAGTTTCAATTATCCCATGGGGTGTATCAAATTTCGCTATTCTTGCAAGCCCATCACGTTCTATTACTTCCATAAAAATTACGCATAATAATAATTGTCCTCTTCTTTCTGAGTTCTGTCAAGGCTGCTGTCTTTCTTATTTATCCTCGGCCTGTTTGAAGACTGATCTCTTCTGAAGGTGACGCCCACCAGCTTAAGAAACATGTTCATACCTGACCTCATGTCCATTGGCCCAAATGATTGGCCCTTTATTCCCGGTTCTCCAGAAAAAACAATGAGTGCATCGGATATCAGATCTATCATATATATATCATGGTCAATTATCAGTGCCGTTTTTTTTGTATTTTCCATAACTCTGCGTATTACCTTGGAAACAACCATCCTGTACGCGGAATCAAGGTGAGCGGATGGCTCATCCAGAAGGTATATCTCAGCATCCCTCGAAAGCGTGAGAGCTATGGAAAGCCTCTGAAGTTCGCCTCCGGAAAGATCTGAAACCTCATCTTCGTACAGGCTCTCTATATCAAGCGGATGCATGATCTCGTTTTTGATGAACGAATCTTCTGCACGATCTTTCAGGGATGTTCCTATAAGTTCGTAAACCGTACCATCATAGTCTGATGATATATATTGTGGTTTATAAGAGACTTTTATATTCTCTGAAACTGAGCCGCTGTCCGGTGCCAGCACTCCCGCCATCATCATCATAAAAGTACTTTTTCCTTGAGCGTTCCTTCCAAGCACGCCAATTATCTGTCCCCTGTGAATTTCTCCTTTGTTAACTTTTAGAGTAAAACTTCCAAGCCTCTTTTCCATGTCAGTCCATTCCACAAGTTTCTGCGGAAACTGGCTTCTCTTTGATGATTTTTTTTCAAATTCAATTGGATAATTCCTTATTCTCATATTTTCTTCACGGAGAAATCCTAAAAGGAAGGCATTTATGGCCCTGTTTGTGCTCATTGGTTCAGAAAAAATTCCATATGCACCAGGTTCGCCGTATACTACATTAATTCCATCAGCTAGCCAGTCAAGTATTGCAAGATCGTGCTCCACAACAACAACCATCTTTCTTTTTGACAGTTCCTGTATCACTTCTGATACGTTCAGCCGTTCGCCAATATCAAGGTATGATGTCATCTCATCAAAAAGATACACATCAGCATCTTTTTCCAGAGTAGCTGCTATTGCAAACTTCTGCAGCTCACCACCAGAGCATTCCTTGACACTCTTGTCTACTGAACCCTGGAGGTTGAGGCTGTCTATGAGTTCCCTGTATGTTCCTGTTTCATCATTCTTTTTCAGTATTTCTCCAATAGTCCCAATAACAACTTTCGGTATCAGGTCAACGTACTGATTTTTTAAAACAGTTTTCTTTCCCTCATAGTAAATACCCTTAAAATAGGCTCCCATGCTTGTCTTTGCAAACCTTTCTATTACTTTGTCTTTTGATGGTTGATTCTTGTAATCCCCCAGATTGGGGACAGTCACTCCCGAAAGTATATTCAGGGTTGTTGTCTTTCCGAGGGCGTTCTGCCCTAATATTGCAGAAACCTTTCCCTGAACAATGGATGGGAAAGAATAAATTCTGAATCCATTTTCTCCGTATCTATGAAGGGTTTCCCTGTTCAGCTCATCTGGAAGCGTAACTATCTTAATCGCTCCGAACGGGCATCGTTTAACACATATCCCGCAACCTATGCATAAAGTCTCAGAAATAATCGGCTGCTCATCTGGAACAGGAAAATCAATCGCCATTATATGATTCCTGACAGGTGGGCAATAATACTGGCATTCATGATGACATTTTTTGGGGTGGCATCTTTCCTTATCAAGAACAGCTACATGCATTCGTTAACACCTTATTGTGCAGATTTCCAGTAATCATCAGGTATCTCTTCATAAATTTTATACTCTGCACCTGAATCGTCTTTATGGTTCTCTATTTTCATGCCGGCCAGTTCCCTTATTCTCTCTACATTGAGAATCCAGTAATGGATTCGCCACTCCCTGCCATCAAAGAGTGTCGTTTCTTCCCTTTCAGTCTGCAGTATGCCAATATCTTCCATGGTGTAAAATGAATCACGATCTTCCGGCTCAAGCATATTATCTATAACACGGTCGTTATAGCCAAAAAAATTTATTATATGTTCTGCAGCTTCATTGGATTCCTCCTCGCTCATATGCCGGTTTCTGAGGCTCAGCCCCCGGTTAATAGCTCGTGACAATTCCCCAAGCGTTGTGTAGTTGTGAATTTTTGACTGTAAATTATCGCTCATAACAACCTCTTCAATAAGATACATAGGAAATAAGTAATTACAAATTTATAATTAAGCTTATCGAGCTTTATAATATTAATAACAGATATCATTATATAAGCTTTTAGAATTTTAAAACCCTACAGGGACATTAAAGGAATAACAATCCTTAACGCAACGAATCGCACATAAAAGTTACACATCATATAAATAGTTATTAAAAATATATGCCTATGCTGATGGTTCTTAACGAATACTTCAAAGATCAACCCATAAAAAGAAAGATAATAGAGGGCCTTTACAATACTGGCATTTCTATAAGGGATGGCCGTTTTTTTATTGGAAATATAGAAGTATCTGTAACTGAGATCTCAAAGGCATTCTGCGTTAACAGGAGGACTGTCTATGAAACGCTTAAGGCAGTTGAAAATTTTGAGCCTGTAAAGAAAGTAATGGAATCGATAGTACCATCATCGGACATTTCAAAAATAGCAGTTATGACCGGAAGCCAGATAGTGACCATCATAACCACAAATGGCCGCTATCCATCAGTCATTTCACAGGTATTTTCGATAGTTCTAAGATATGGATGCTACATACGTGAAATATTTTCAAGGAATATAGGCCAGGACGAGAGCTTTATAAGGGTTACTTTCTATCGCCCTATTCCAGGCAAGGTTTATGAAGATATATCAAAAATTGATGGAATTAAGGCTGTTAAAATATCGTCAATTTCGGATGTGGATGAATTGCTCTGCAGCATCTGCAGCATCCGAACATGCCCTTCAAAATATACTTCAGGCATAGAAAATGATGAATGAACGGCAATTCTGCATGGAAAAATAAAAATCATGCAAAGCCATCTTATATCAAAGCCTGACGGCTAAAATAACGTACAAAAATTACATGGGTGAAAGATTGAATATTGAAAAATTGAAGGGATTCCGTGATTTCTATCCGGAGGATATGCAGTACGAGAGTTATATATCCGAAAAAGCAGAAATGCGCGCTAGAGAATATGGTTATTCAAAAATAGATTTCCCAAGCCTGGAGTCACTGGATCTCTACAGGGTAAAATCCGGCGAAGAGCTCCTTGAGCAGACCTTTTCATTTACTGACAAGGGAGGAAGGGAAGTGACCATGATCCCTGAGGCAACGCCATCAACCGTCAGGATGCTGACCTCAAGAAAAGACCTGGTAAAACCTGTAAGGTGGTACAGCTTCCCAAAGGTGTGGAGATATGAAGATCCCCAGGCTGGAAGATACAGGGAACATTATCAGTTCAACGCGGATATTTTCGGTAATGACAGCGCCGATGCAGATGCCGAGATAATTGCTCTTGCAGCTTCTATACTCAATTCAATTGGTCTTTCAAACGTGTACGAAATACGTATAAATAACAGGGAACTGATAGAGTATATTTTAAAATCATATGGAATAAACAATGTTCTTTCCGTTTTTAATGTTATTGACAAATTCCATAAAATATCAAGGGAAAGTTTTATTACAGAGCTTCAGGGCAGGGGAATAAGTGATGAAGCGTGCGAAGAAATATACACGCTGGCTTCAAAGAATATAGACGCAGGCAAAATTCGCAGTGTTATCGGCGTACCCGGATCTGAAGAACAGATAGATCGCATAGAAAAAACCGTTGGCATGATCAGGGACTATGAAAATATAAATGTGAAATATGATTTTTCAATTGTCAGAGGTCTTTCGTACTATACAGGAATTGTTTTTGAGGCATACGATGCCAGGGGAGAATTCAGGGCTATACTTGGCGGAGGAAGGTACAACGAACTTGCACGCCTATTTTCTGGCCAGGATATTCCAGCCGTCGGATTCGGGATGGGTGATGCGGTCATATCGCTTCTTTTGAAACGTGAGAATGTGAATATAAAAGAAAAGATGAAGAAGTATTATGTCTGCACGCTGCCAGGGACTAATAAATCATATGCCATAAGGGTTGCAAATACGCTTAGAAACGGTGAAAATATAGTTTCAATGGACATATCATCAAAAAATATATCTTATCAGCTGAAATATGCAGGAAATTACGGATTTGACTATGCAGTTATAATAGGCAATGAAGAGGAAAAAAACAGTACTGTTACTTTCAAGGACCTTTTGAGCGGCAATCAGAAAACTTTGCCTTTCAGCGATATAAAATAATAATTTTATCATCCTCGCTATTAAGATTGTGAAAGAATGAACATAAATTCAAGGATGATTGCAGCAAGCACAAATTACGCTATTGCGTGGCTGTTGCTGAGTTTTACATTTCCGCTCATAGGCGTCTTATACCATTACAGCTACCTGCTAATAGGCCTTTTGGGGCTGATAGCGAATGTTCCATTCTTTATAGCCGCCCTTATATACCTGAGGTCAAATATAAGAATGCTGAACATAGGAATACGAATAACGCCGTTTCTGGTGGCCATTGTAACTATAGCATTTTTTTTCATGAAGCAGAATTTATTCATAATGCTTCTTGCTATGTCATCCTTTATACAGGCTTTCTTCTGGATCTCAATTGAAATATCCCTGAGTTTTATGGAAGGATCTGGAAACGCTGAGAAATACTCAGTTTCATGGGGTTTTCCCATGGCCATTGCACCGATAATAGCCGGATTCATAATACAGGATTATGGGTTCAGGGCTATATTCATAATTTCTGTCGTATTTTTTATACTCGCCGGGATGTTTTCTCCAAAAATTAAGGAAGTATCAGAAAACAGGAGCTCTACAAAATTGAATGTATCACTTATAATGCCATTGCTGTTTTCAGGCATGTCCCTGGGGTTCGCTCTGTATGTTGTAATCCCATTTCTGCGTGGAGAGGGATTCAGTTATGAGCTCATAGGTATAATAGAGGCACTCTTTTCAATAACCCAGGCACTTATGTTTCTTATACTGAATTTCATAAGAAGCAACAGTATAGTTAAATTTTCCATCGTCTCTGCATTGTTTTCAGCATCTCCATTGGTCCTTTTTTTCGGAATAAACGTATACTCAGTTTTTTCGCTTGTCATAATGGCTGGCATTGGATCTTCAATAGCATTTTCCAAGGTGCTTTCATATACCTCAGCATCTATTTCCCCAAAGATGGGGGTATTCTATTACGAACTTTTTTCTGCAATAGGTTTTGCCATTGGATCATCCGTAGACGGCGCAATTTTCCAGTTTTTCAGGACCGATCCTGCCGTTCTAATATTCATAGCTCCGGTGGTATACTCAATATTTATGATAAGAAAAAATCATCCTATAAGAAATCGCCCGGCCTTATAACCTTTTTTCTCCTTTTAGTAAACGTTTAGTTAAACTTGAGTTTTTCAAAATTTAAGTGCCGAATTTTTGCTCTCAATTGGAGGTTTCAGTACTCCATGACGTGTTTTCCCGCTTCCTGTAGTGCACAAGCCACCACCCCTTCCGGAATCTCCATCTTCGTCTCTCTATTTCTTAGAATCTCACGCACTTTCCCGAAAAACTAAATGTACCTGTTCTGAAAAAGGTATCGCTGGTACACTACCAGAAATGGATTGATATTGCACATCCATCCCGTGAAATACTATGCTGGAAGTAATTATGGCATAATAAATCATGCGAAACACAAGTTATAAAGCATTATATAACCCGGTTGTCCATTACAGCATATATTCATTATTCATTTTGAAGTAGTAAAACAGACTGCCAGAATAGGACCAGGGCGCATCATGAGTATTCTCCGGTTAATGCGGCATATGTGATCAAGGCATCCCGATTTTCATCCACATCGTGTACCCTTATTATATCAGTTTTATTCTGCGCCAGGTATATTGTTGTTGCTATAGTCCCGGGCAATCTTTTTTCAGCGATCTTGCCGGTTATATGGCCTATGAATGTCTTTCTTGAAGCACCAACAAGCAGTGGAAATCCTATATGGAATGACATTATATTTTTTAAAATCTCAAGATTTCCATAGAAATCCTTGGAGAAACCTATACCCGGATCAATTATTAGCCTTTCTTTTTTAATATCTTTGTTTGTCAGTTCCATTATCCTGCCCTGGAGGAACGATATGACGTCTTTTGTTATATCATTATATGAGGTATAGTTCTGCATATTTTGGGGATTTCCCTTCATATGCATTATTATGCATTTAAGATCCGTTTCACTGGCAAGTTTAACCATTTTTTCATCACTGAAACCAGAAATGTCATTTATGTAATCTATATCATATTTCAATACCGAATCGATTACTTCAAAATGCCTTGTATCAATAGAAATAGGCACATCAGAATGGTCGCGTATCATCTTGATTACAGGTATTATCCTCTCGGTCTCTTCCTTTGGATTGATCGGCACACTTCCCGGCCTGGTGCTCTCACCCCCTATATCAATTATGCCCGGCTTTTCTTCTATCATTTTTAGTATTCTATATTCATTTCCCTCCGTCCTGCTTCCAGCAAAAAATGAATCTGGTGTGGCATTAAGTATACCCATAATGTCGGGGGGTTTCCCTCGTTTTCCAAATTTTTCAAATATGGCATTGGCCGCATACCCCTCAAAACCTGGATATATGCCATAGTATCTCATTGTTTCTTCCAGTTCCTTTTTCCCAAGAGCTGATAAAAAATGCTTTTCCGGGACTTGATTGTTTAACGCTTCATATTCAAATGGCGGTTCTTTGTCTGAAAAAATTTCGAATACGTATTTTTTATTTTTTTCATGATAAATTTCTCTTTTGGGGAAGATTATAGCTTCCATGCTGGCTAATGCCTAACAAAAATAAATTATTTCCCGTGGTTATATTATAAAACAAAATTAAAAATTATAAAATAAAGTTTTAATTTTGTATTGGCAACTGTTTACTGCTGGTATTTTATTTTGCTTGAAGCCCTGAAAACGAATTTCTTCTTTGAGGGCACTTCAATTATCTTCTTTGTCTGCGGGTTTCTTGCTTTCCTCGGTCCCTGAGTTCTTCTCTCAAATATACCGAAACCGGCAAGATTTATCTTCTGGCCACCATTAGATTCAGAAATTATCTCGTCCAGAAACGATTTTATTACTGTCCTGGCAATTTTCTGCGTGGTGTTCGATTTCTTGGCGACTTCCTTTGACAACTCGCTTATTCCAACCATCTTTTTCACCTGATATCATAATACACTTAGATGTATTAAAATATTTCTATCATGTTTTTAATAAATAGCGTATTAACTGTCATCGCCAGATATCTTAAAATTATAATAAAAATAGTCATTAATTAATTATTATGTGAAATTCCAATTATTGCGTTTTTATTGATATATAAATATTTAAATTTGAATGCCACTTAAATAAACATATACTTTTATAAATACTGCATTTAGAAATTAATACGAAATTTTTCGTCATGTTAAACATATTTTTTTATAATTAGCAATCATAGCCGCCTATGGATACTCTGGAACTAGTAATGATTGTTCTTTATATTCATGAATTTTCTGCAATATTTTTCATTGGAGGATCATTTTTTATCTGGCTAATAGTATGGCCTGCCTCCTACAAATATACAACTGATGAAACTCTAAGAACAAGGGTTGTCGGGCTTATAGGCAGGCTTTTTGGCTATTACACCCACGCATTGATAATAATCCTGTTGGCTACTGGGGCATATCTTGGATATGAATACATTGGAGGAAATTTCTCGTTATTGACAACTACTGCAGGAGGAGAGATACTTCTTGCAAAGGTGATCGTTGTTATAGTCATGATTGTACTAATGTACGTCAATAATATATATCATGGAAAGTTGATAATGAGGTTAAGTGAGGAAAGAAAATATGACCAGATGAAAAAGATAAGAAAGATAACACATATAGCTTCATTCGTTACACTGGGCCTTATGGTAGTTATAATGGTACTTGCTATTTCTCTTCAGTTCTATATGCCGTGAAAATTAGGCCTTTAATTTTTATTTATTTAGTTAAATTAAAATTTTGAATTTAATGTTTAATTCATAATGAGATTATTTTGATGTACGTTTTTTTCTTTCCTGGGCAGAATAGCCCGTTAATTTTTCTATGAGGTTGTTATAAATGGAAATAGCGTTTAATCCATCCGTGTTTTTTTCATACCCAGATGTACTAACCTCAATTTTTTTCCCCTCTATCTTAATCTCAATTTTTGATATGCCCGGTATACTCAGTATAACTATTCCATCCTCCTCTCTAACATCTTCAGAAAATTGATGCGACACTTCAACTATATATTCCTTTGACAGCTTTATTGTTTTCTTGACAGGATATTCTCTCAATTTACTCACCCGTTGCTTGCTTTTCAGTTAAATGTTTTTTCTGTAACTTTTTATAATAGGACCTTGTATATATTACTTCCATGTATTGTGCATCATGCTCTAGAAGCGGAGATGAGGATATGAGCGTCATATCGTCATTATAATCAACAAGATACTCTGATAGAGTTTCAAATTTTAAAGTTCCATGTTTTATTGCCGTTAATTTCGTCTCTGTATTGCCCTGAAATTCAACACCGGAAAATTCAGTATAAAGGTCATATTTGGCATATTTTTTAAACTCATTTATAATCGTTTCAAAATTTTTTATCTCTACCAGGGAACCTCCAGTTATCGAATGAACGTGAGCAAAGTTCAATATAGGTTCTATCTTAAGCTTCTTTGCCATCCCCAAAATTTCCTGAACAGTCCCGAAAACTTCAGGTTTGCCGGATGTTTCAACGCCCATGTACGGATATCCTTTTTCCGGTGGAAAATCCTTGATAACTGATGAATAGACATCCGTGAATTTTTTAAGGCTGTCTTTTTTGCTTCCATTGTAGAAGCCCGAATGCGTGACGACTCTTCTTGCCTTTATATGTTTTCCAATTATGAGCGTCCATCTTAAATGGTTAATGGACTTAGCTGCTGTTTCAGGATCAGATATCATATCCATATAATAAGGGGCGTGCATAGATAAGGTAACATCAAGTTCTTCGGCCAAATGGCCACCCATCTCAAGTTCATCATAATTTTTAGCCATGTTCCAGAAGAGCTCCTGTACAATATCATTCTCTTCTATTTCCGTATCAATTC
>JABEBX010016244.1_pt1 | contig 25560 bp, 28 predicted proteins | sample 7245971 | NCBI WGS metagenome assembly JABEBX01 (sample SAMN14506365, study PRJNA622280) | hot springs metagenome | biome: hot spring [ENVO:00000051]|acidic hot spring [ENVO:00002120]; feature: spring [ENVO:00000027]|sediment [ENVO:00002007]; material: sediment environment [ENVO:01001048]... | reverse complement strand
TGGTCTTAACCTGTCCACTCCTTCCTGGGCCTATGGTATCGGACTTACCTTGGGCGCGCTGTACAAGGTCAATGACATGGTTACCTTGGGTGCTACGTACAAGAGCCCAATGATCTTCACGCCGCTGACCTTTCAAGGCGGTGCACAGGCAGCTCCTGGGCCGAACAATACACAGATTCAAGGAACTGCTGGGCAGTACAGTGGTCATTTGAACTATCCCCAGCAGATCGCCCTGGGCCTTGCCATTCGTCCTATCCCCCAGTGGTTGGTGAGTGTGGAAGGGCAGTGGATCAACTGGCATAACACCCTCGATAACTTCAATATCTATGGGCCCTGGCAGGGTACCAATGTGGTCGCACTGCCGTTGCACTGGCAGAATCAGTGGGTTGCGAATATCGGCACTCAGTACGATGTCAACAATTGGCTCCAGGTTCGTGCCGGTTACACCTGGGGATCCAATCCGGTCCCCAACAACAGTAATGCCATTGCTGCCAACACGATCTTCCCGGCCATTGTGCAAAATGCCATTACCTTTGGTGCCACCCAAAAGTTGGGTATGGGTTGGGTTACGACTTTTAAGACAACGCCCCTCCTCAAGGTGCGGGGGAGACGAAAGTCTCCCCTTTTTTGTATCTATGGCTTGCATCCCAAGGCCCAAGGCCAGAAACTAGGGAGAGTTTCTGCGAGAGGTGTCCATGAAGACCATTCCCATAGCCGATGTCAGCAGCATCAAAAATGAACTCAACAAATACAAAAAAGGCAAAAAGCTCGAGATTCCCCGCTTCAATCAATTGGCGCGATTGGCCTATTTGGGGCGATTGGTGATGACTCCCCTGGATCCCGAAGACCCTTCCTGTCAATCTTTTTTGGTGCATGTTCAGGAACTCGAGGGCTTGGCAGCCCACTTCATTGATCTGGATGAAGATCTCCACGATGCCATTTTGATTTTGGATGGGGAGCAGTCCCAGGCCATGATCCGGATTATGCAACAGGGGGTGGAGGATCGGGCGCGATGGCATGAAAGCCTCAATGAACGGGATTTTTATTTCGATTCCTTTTACCAGCCCAAGGAGAAAGCGGAGTAAGATTTTTGGCGAGAAGCCCTGTGCTTCGGGTCATCCAGCTGGGGAAGGTCGCCGCCCTGGAATTGCATCGCGCTTATGTGGCCTTGGCCGAGCTACGGGCTCCCGAGGATCCGCCTATTTTGATGGTGGCTCAGGCAGAAGCCCATTTGAGTTTGGGGGCATCCCAGTGGGCGTCTGCGGAATTGGATCGGCGTCGCTGTCAATCTTTGGGAGTGACCGTTGTCCAGCGTTCTTTGGGGGGAGGGCTGGTCTGGCTGGAACCTGCTCACCTCAATTATTTCTTTTTGCAGAGTCCCCAGGGTAACTGTCGATGTCCTGAGGATCTGCTGCGTGTCCTGTCTCCGAGCGTGATTGCTACCCACGCTGCCTTTGGCTTACCCGTATCTCTTCGGGACCACCAGGAGTTTAGCTACCAAGGTCGGCGAATAGGGAGTACGGGGGCTGCCACCTTGGGGCATAGCCTGGTTTTGGCAGGTAGTTTTCTGTATGGATGCCATGGATTGGGAGCCCCTGGACTGGGAAAGTTCGGGGCGTCGCCGAGTGGCCCATGGGATCAAGTTGCGCAGTCGGGCTTTTTTGACCGAGCAACATTGGGCCGATGGATGGTTGCGGATTTGGACCGAGGACCATTGCCTGCAGGGTTTGTGGGGCTCGGCTATCCCGGCAGAATTGACGTTGGCAAGTGCTGGTTTGGCGGGGGATGGGACCTTGTTGCATGATTTGATGCAGGGGTATTTGGGCAAAGGGGCCCAACTCTGGTGGGAGCGGATGCAAGCCCTCGCCGTTTGGTCCGATGTGCCCATAGGCTAAGGGGAGGGGAAGGATGCCAAGTATTGCGGATCGTTTGCAGAAGCGATTGATCTGGATGGGTGGGGATGCCGAGATCCTTGCTGGGGCCAGGACGCTGCTGCCCAAGGAATGGTCATTGACCGAGGCGGCGTCTTTGGAGGAATTTTCTGACTGGCAGGAGATCCTGTTGCATCGCTTTCTGGTCCTCAATTTGGAGGAGGGGGCGGTGGAGGAGCCTGTGGAGGTAGTGCTCCAGGTTCGTCAGGAATATCAGTTGAATATTCCGATTTTTTGTTATGGCGGTAGTCAGGAGATACGGATGGAGGCCCGTTCGGCCCGGGCTGATCGCTTTTTTGAGCGGGAAGAGATCCTGGAGAAATTACCGGATTTTTTGCGGCAGTTTTCCTGGTAAGAGAAGGGCGGACCGTTTTAAAAGGGCGATCCGCCCAGTGCTTTTAGCCGACCTTGGCGTGCGCTTCGGTATCTAGCCGTAAGTCGTAGCTCTCGCTCTTGCCTTCGCTGCTGACGGTCAGGGTGGCGATGCGCACACCTGCATCCTTGAAGGTCAGTTCATAGGAGAACACGCCGGGCAGTTCGATATTGGTCTCTTTGAGGGTTTTGCCTTCGCAGGTCAAGGTGACCTTGGCGCTTCCTGTACCATCGAGCATGGCTTGGATACGGAATGGGTGTCCAATCACGCGGCGATAGACCTGGGGGTCGCGGTTGGGGTTGTACTGCAGGTTGTTCAGTTTGACCATCTTGACAATGTTTGCGCTCATGTAAGCCCCTTTGATCAGTCCATAAAATCCGTTGAGGATATCTTTGGGTAAAACGCAGTTATCCTAGACGAATCCGAGGGAAAAGGGTAGCTTTGTTAACAATGAATGGAGTACTCATGAAAGAGAAAGCAGCGGCTTTGGCTAGTCTGGATGAAATTCATACCAAGATCGAGGCTTTGGGGCAGGATAGGGAGCCTTTTGCCGGGAAGCTGGTAGTGGGTATTTCTTTGGCGTCGCAAATGCTCCGGACTCTGCTGGAGGTGGAGGGCAAGCCGTACGATGCGAACGCCGATTTGCTGATGTTATGGAAAACCTTGACCAAGGGCGCCTCTCATTGGAATACCATCCGGGACAATTGCCGCGAATTGATTTATTACCAGAACTGTCTGGCGATGGATCGGGTAGATGCCTTACCGCCGGCCCCGGAAAAAATGATGATCCATATCCTTCGTCATCTGTACCTATACGCCCGCAGCCATATTGAACAATTGCAAGAGGAGTTGTCATGACCCAAGTTGCCTCTGGCCAAGAACCCCTTCGTTACCTGACCGAAGAGCCCTTCTATCAGCCCGTGGGCAATGAACTTGGGGTGTTCATGGCGGCCTGGGGGAAGCGGCTGCCGGTGATGCTCAAAGGACCGACGGGGTGTGGCAAGACCCGGTTTCTGGAACATATGGCTTGGCGCTTGAAACGTCCCTTGATCACCGTGGCTTGTCATGAGGATCTTACCAGCTCGGACTTGGTTGGCCGCTTTCTGATCGAGGGGGAGGAGACCGTCTGGCAGGATGGTCCCCTGACCCGGGCTGTGCGTGAGGGGGCCATCTGTTATCTGGACGAAATCGTGGAAGCGCGTACCGACACTACGGTGGTGATTCATCCTCTCACCGATCACCGTCGCCATTTGCCCATCGACAAATTGGGCACAGAGATTGGCGCCCACCCGGACTTTTTGCTGGTGATCTCCTATAACCCAGGCTATCAGACGGTTCTGAAAGATCTGAAGCCTTCCACTAAGCAGCGCTTTGTGGGGATGAATTTTCAGTACCCGCCGAGTGCGCTGGAAAGTCAAATCGTAATGCGGGAGGCAGGCCTTGATGCCGAGCGGGCAGAGAAGCTGGTGCAAGCCGCTGCCAAGGCCCGCAACTTGAAGGATCAAGGCCTACAGGAGGTCACTTCCACCCGTGCCATGGTCTATGCCGGAACCCTCATGGCGGCAGGGTTGGAGCCCATGGAGGCAGTGGCGGCAGCCATCATCCATCCCCAGACCGACGATCCCGAATTGGCAGCTGCCCTTACGGAGATTTTCCAGACTTTCTTTGGCTGAGGTGCATGTGTCGGCGGCGACGGAGGAGATTCTCGAGCATCTGGATGCGGTGAGTTTTGTGGCGGGTCGTGATGCCCGTGCTGCCTTGCCGGCCGTGCTCCCTTTGGGGGAGACGGCAGCTCTGCGTTTTCTGGAAACCGGCAGGGATCTCTTTTTTTATGATCGAGAGGCGGGGAAAGCTCTTTTTCACGCCACAGCGGACTTGGTCCAGGCTTTTGGGGGACTGGATCCTTGGCTTGCGCAGTCGCGGATTTTTTTGACCCAACGGGGAACCTTTCGGGCTGCCGTAGGATATTTTGAACAGGCGGCGGCAGTTTGCAAGCAATACGGTCTGGAAGGGGAAAAAATCTGGTTCGAGGAAGGTGCCGCGTGGATTCCCCTCCATGTGGATAGCGCCGCTGCCTATTTTCGGATGCCTGTGGCTCGCCTTTTTGGGGGATTGCCTGCCGAAGATTTGCAGGCCCTCCTTGCCCCTGCCCGGGAGTTTGCCAAGGGTCGCCTGGGGTTGGCCAGCTATCTGGAGGGGGCGGTCAAGGTTCGGGCTCTGTGTGGACTTGCCGGGGTGACCCATTGGGCGGCACGAGGTCGGGATGTCCTGGCTGCTGGAAGGATCCGTGGAGAGGCTTGGTATCGGTTAGAGAGCGATGAGTCCCGCGCATTTTTGCTGGAGGTTTTGCCCGGGTTTCGATTGGGGCCCCACAAGCGGCTTTTTGCCCTGCTGCTCCAGGCCTGGACGGGTTTACATCTGCCCTTGGAGGAAGGCGATTGGAATGCCGAGGGAGGGCGCAGTTTTCTGGAAACCGATGGTCGCAGCCTCTTTGTCCCAGCGGTCATGCCCGATCGGGAAGAGGCGATTCTGGCTTTTTATCATTTGGGTGCGCATCTGGCCTTTGGCAGCTACGAGGAGGAGGCTATCCAATCCCTGTTTCGGGAAATTGGTATGGAGCACCCGCCTCTGGATGCCGATCAGCGGGTTACCTGGCGTCCTCTTTTTGCTCAGTTTGGCCCGGACCTGCTTCGTTTTCAGCTGATTTTCGACATTCTCGAGGATCTGCGGGTCGATCTGGCCATGGAGCGGGAAATGCCCGGCTATCTTCAGCGCATCCTGGCCGCTGCCGAGCGTTGCGGTCCCCCTCCGGGAAGCACCGCAGCGGCCTATTGGCAAGAGGCATTGGCACTGACGCGCCAAGCCCAGTCCCACAACTTGCCCCAGGATCTTGCGGTTCTGGCCTCGCCCACCGCCGGGATCCTGGATGCCTTCCGCTTGGCCATGGCTCGCTACGCGGAAACTTCCCTGCCCCCCCTGCAGTTGGCAGAGCGCGCGGCTGCTTTTTTGCCCGGACACTCTCCCAATGCCGCTCGTCCGGTCTATCCCCGTCGGCAAAAAGGAGCGGAGGGCGCGGAGATGGATGCAGGAGGGAACCTGGGGGCAGCAGGACACCAGGAAAAGCCTCGCGAAGCACCGCAGGCCGCCGAGGGTAACGATCCTGACCTGGAAATTCCCCCCGAAGATATCCAGGGCACCGGTGGCCGCGTGGGGGTGGGGATCCCCCTGCCCGCCAAAGTGCACGGCAGTGGGCGCGGTGTTCAGGGTCCGAAAGGGGGTTGGCCTTATCGGGAATGGGATTATCGTCAGGGTAAATACAAAGAAAACTGGGCGCGGGTACACGAACGCAAACTCCGCGAACGGGATGAGGCCCGGGCGGTGGAGATCGCGGCCCAATACCAGGGCACCCTGCAGCGTTTGAAAAAGGCCCTGCAGGCCCAGAAACCGACGCGTATGGCCCCCCTGCGGCGGCAAAAAGAGGGGGAGGAACCCGATCTGGATGCGGCCGTGCAGTTTGTGGTGGAGCGACGGGCCGGTCAAAGCCCCAAGGCCAATATCTATCGGCAACGGCGGCCTCTGCAGCGGGATACGGCAGTATTGCTGCTGGCCGATCTCTCTACCTCCATCATGGCCGAGGCCGGGGAAACGGGGATCCGGGTGGTAGATCGTCTCCAGGCGGCCATGCTGCTTTTTGGGGAGGCATTACTGGAAGTTGGGGATCCCTTTGCCCTCTATGGTTTTGCCAGCAAGTATCACCAGGAAGTCCTGTTGTATCCCATCAAGCGTTTTGGCGAACATTTCGATGCCAGGGCCCGCGCCATTCTGGGAGGATTGAGTGGGCGGCTGGCCACCCGGATGGGGGCGGCCATTCGTCATAGTGTTCGGCAACTCCAAAATAGCCCCGCCCAACGCCGCCTACTCTTGCTCCTTTCCGATGGGCGACCGGCTGATTATGATGATGGTGGCGATCCCCGATACCTCCAGGAGGATACCCGTATGGCGGTGCGTGAGGCCATGGAGCAGGGGGTGCATTGCTTCTGCATCAGCCTGGACCCGCGGGGCGGGGAGTATTTGCCCTTGGTCTTTGGCAATGGCCATTATTTGGTCCTACCTCACCTGGATCAACTCCCCCAACGCTTGCCGGAGATCTACCTGCGGCTGCGAGGCCAGGGATGAACGAGGCAGAACTGCTGCAAGAGCGTATCCCGGCTCAGAAAGAAGCGATCTTTCTAGGTGCTGCCCGCTATCGTCGGGCCAGTTATGGCCGCAATCACCCCTTGGCCATCCCGCGGGTATCGCTGACCTTGGATCTCATTAATAGCTATGGAGCCATGGGGGTCTCGGAATATCGCCTGGGGCGACCAGCAAGTCATCGCGAACTGTGGGGTTTTCACACCCCAGACTATATTCAGGCCTTCGAAAGAGCCCAATTCCGGGGGCGGGTGACGGACGAGGAGCGGCGACAATTTCAGTTGGGGACTCTGGAAAACCCCTATTTTCCAGGTTTTTTCGATACCCCCAATCTGGCGACGGGTTCCAGCATTCGGGGGGCCGAAGAGGTCTTGCAAGGGCGGATCGCCTTTAGTCCGGCGGGGGGGATGCACCATGCTGCCCCCCACCAGGCGCGGGGATTTTGCTATCTCAATGATCCCGTGTTGGCGATCCAGCGACTCCGTCGGGAAGGACTGCGGGTACTCTACTGGGATCTGGATGCCCACCATGGCGATGGGGTCGAGGCGGCCTTTGTGGACGATCCTCTGGTGCTCACCGTGTCCATCCACATGGATACCCGGTATGCCTATCCCTTTCAGGGCGGGGCTCTGGACGATCATCCCGGTGGTGCTTTGAACCTGCCCTTACCGCCAGAGATCAATGACAGCGAATATGCATTGGTCTTTGCTGAACTCTGGCCTCGGGTGCTCGCAGCCTTTGTGCCGGAAGTGGTGGTATTGCAGGCGGGAACGGACATCTTGGCTGCGGACCCACTGAGCAAGTTTCGGGTGAGTAATGTCCTCTTTTGGCAGATGGTCGAGAGAATCCTGGGCGATAGCCCCAGACTCCTGGTGTTGGGGGGCGGTGGCTATCATCCCATTGCGCTGGCCCGCTGTTGGACCGGTCTCTGGGCCCGCTTGAGCGGCCGGGAACTACCTTTGGCAATTCCCATTGCTGGACAAGAACTGCTGCGCTCCGTGGACTGGGAGCTGGATGACGAGGACGCCCCCCACTACCATCGGCAATTCGAACGACTGGATGACGTGCCAAATCCCGGACCCATTCGATCAGAGATTCCAGAGTCTTTGCACCGACTGTGGAAACGGCACCCCCTCTTTGCTGCTAGGAGTATCAACCAATGACTGCCACTGCGCTCATTACCGGCGCCGCCAATAGTCTGGCTACCAAGAGTTATGCGGACCGTTTTGCGCAAGACTTGCCCGAGGGGCATTACAGCGATTTTCTCAACACCCGGATCAAGCTTTCTTCCTTGGGGGTAGGCACCTTTCCCGGAGGCGTGGATGAGGTGACAGACCTGGCAGTGGCTGCCATTGTGGCCCAGGCCTTGCAATCTGGCATCAATGTCATCGATACCGGGGCCAATTATCGCTTTGGCCGTGCCGGTCGGTCGGTCGGCGCGGGGATTGCCAAGGCCCTGGCAGCGGGTGTCCAACGGGAAGAGTTTTTTGTACTGGGCAAAGGCGGCTTTCTGACCTTTCCCCAGGGAAAGCCCGATGATTTGGAGGAATTTTTTGCCAGGGAAGTTGAGGCCAGGGATCTAGGCAAAAAAGAGGATCTTGTCCACGGCATTCATTGCTTGAGTCCTGAATATCTATTGTGGCAGCTGGACGAGTTGCGTGCCCAGACGGGTTTGGCCACCATCGATGCTTTTTTGGTGGATCAGCCCGAGGTCCATATTCCCGTCATTGGCAAGGAAGCCATGCATCGGAAGTTGCTGGCAGTTTTTGCTGCGCTGGAGGAAGCGGTCGCCTTGGGAAAACTGCGTTATTATGGAATCTCTACCTTCCATGCCTGTCGAGTGGAAACCGATCATTCGTTGTTTCAGTCCATGACCAGTCTGATTGGTTTGGCGGAAAAGGCAGCCGGGGAGGGCAAACGTCACCACCTGCGGATTGTGGAGTTGCCCTTCAATGCCCTGATGCCGGAGGCTTATACCCGCTTTAGTCAAGTGACCGGGCAGGGCAATATTGCTTCGACCATTCAGGCGGCATTTCAGCTCAAGCTAACCATCCTGGCGAGCCACCCTCTGGGAAAAGGTCTGCTGGCTCGGGAAGAAGTTCCTGCGCTGCAACAGGCGATGCCGAGACTTGCCAATGCTGCCCAACGAGCCATCCAATTCGTGCGTTCGACCCCAGGCGTTGCGGTAACCTTGGTCGGGATGAGTAGCCCCATGCACCTAGCGGATTTTCTGGCCGTAGCGAAAGAACCTCCCTTGCCCCGAGAGCAATATTTGGCGATGTTTGAAAAAGAGAAAGAGTGAAGAGAATTATTCTTCTTCCTTGCTCTTTTTCTTGTGGATCTCGGCGAGCAGGCGTTCTTGTTCGGCAAAGGAAAGACGCCTTTGCCCAGGCCCGAAGCCCTTTTGGGGGAGATTATTGGCGCGCTGATGACCGGCCCTTTCGGACTCCTTGACCGTGCGGTAATTCTGCAATTCCTCATGCCACTGCTCTTCGGCATTAAGATTTTCTGGGCGTCCCTGGAATCCCTTGGGTGCTGGCGGACTTTGTTTGGCAAACCATTGGGCCATGCGTTGTTGCCGATTGTAGTGGCTGAGCCAATCTTCCAGATGACGCAGATCCCAAAGGGCGGCTAGCAAGAGCAAGAGCCCAAGAGCCAGAGGAGCATACCATGGTAGGGTGAGAGCCAGAATCAGCACGAGCAAGCTGGCCAAGGGATAAGCCCAAGCCAGGGGTTGCTGCAAATAGAAACGGTGTGCACCCACAACGAATGCCAGCCAGCTGAGATAAGCGGTACGACGGTTTTTTTGGGCTTTTTGGAGGCGAATCTGGAGGTTCTGCAAGCCCTCACCGTGCAGATCCAGCTTTTCCCAGGCCTTGGGCATGGTCCTACTCCGCAATAATGTATTGAAGCGCTCAAATATTACCCCTAAACTCAAAGAAAGTCGCGAGCGGCGGGAAAAACGATGGCAGATAGAAGATTGCAGGTCTTTCATACGGTGGCTCGTATGCTGAGTTTCACCAAGGCGGCAGAGACCTTGCATATGACCCAGCCGGCGGTCACCTTCCAAGTCAAGCAATTGGAAGAACAATTCAATACCCGGCTCTTTGATCGAACCCACAATCGGATCAGTCTTACCGAAGCAGGTATGGTCGTATACGAATATTCTGAACGCATTCTGTCATTGTATACGGAGCTGTCCAATCGAGTGGGCGAAATGACTGGCGATCTTCGCGGCCACTTGCTCATTGGGGCAAGTACTACCATTGCCGAATATATGCTGCCCCGGGTCCTGGGTGACTTCAAAATGAAGTATCCCGATGTCCAGGTGCGGCTCCATGTGGGCAATACCGACAAGATTGTCCATATGATCGAAGATAACAGCATCGATCTGGGCCTGGTGGAGGGAGTGGTCAGCAATAAGAGTCTCGCTACCCTCAAATGTTGCATGGACAACATGATTGTCATTGCTCCCTATGATCACCCACTGTCGGAACACGAGACGGTGGCGGCCCGGGAGCTCCTGGATTATCCCTTTGTTTCTCGTGAGGAAGGCTCTGGAACCCGCGAAGTAACCATGGAATACCTGCAGCAAGAGGGAATCGATCCCCAGGATCTCCATATCACCATGGAGCTGGGCAGCCCTGAGGCGGTAAAGGGTGCGGTCGAGGGCGGCTTGGGGATCGCCGTGGTTTCCGAGGCTACGGTTTTGAAGGAGTTGGCATTGGGTTCCATCATTGCCCGTCCGCTCACCCCTCCCTTGGCTCGACCCTATTTTTTCGTGTATCAAAAGCAAAAATTTCGCAGTTTGGTCATGGATGAATTCTTGGAATTTTCCAAGGAGCGTTGTAGCAGGGATTTCCTGTCTCTGCCTAAATTGCGAAGCGGGGGTCGTTTGTGAAGCATTTTGCCGTTGTGCAGCATAGTTACTCGGAGTTTCTCGGGGTTATTGAAAGCCAGTTGGAAAAACGGGATATTGGCTTTAGCTATTTTCGCGTCTTTCTTACCCAAGAGCTGCCCAGTAGTGCCCTGACCTTTGACGCCCTGTTTCTGCTCGGCGGTCCCATGTCCCCCTTGGAGACCGAAAAATTTCCCTGGCTCCAAAAAGAACTGCAGACCATTGGGGCCTTTCGGAAGGCGCAACGTCCGGTGGTAGGATTTGGCTTAGGGGCCTTGTTGTTAGCCCAATATGAGGGAGCAGAGCTTGCTTTGGAGCCCTACCACAATGCCTATTTTACCACGGCCCATGCCACCGAAGCAGGGAAGAACGACCCGTTGGCGCAGGCCGTTGATGGCCGCCAGGTCATGGTCTGGTCGCCCGGTACGGCTCAACTTCCTGATCATCTCCCCCCCCTGGTCATTGACGATGATGGTCGGTGGATCGCCTTTCGTCCCGAAGATGGGGCCATGGCTATGCTCTTTCGTCCGGAGATGAAGCCAGGGCTCATCGAGGATATTCTCATGGAAGAGGATCGGGAGGTGCCCGAGAATATTACAGAGCTCCTTGCCCAGGCGCGGGAGCTTTGGCCACAGATGCAAGAGACCACGGATCGGGTCCTGGTGGCATTGGTGCGGGAACTTTCGCTCATGAGCGAACGGCGCAAACCCAGAGTCTTTTCTCTCAACGTTGCCAGAGACCATGAATAATTACGAACGAAAACTCCTGCGCTTGTCTCGGCGACTCGATGCAGGGCAACGGGAACAGTTGCTGACTTTTGCGGAATTTCTTCATAGTCGAAGTAAAAGCGCTCCGGCTGCGCCAGAGCTTTTGCAGGAACCCAAAAAACTCTTGGCGGCCGAGTCGGAGACGGTGGTTGGTGCCATCAAACGCTTACGCGAATCCTATTCCATGCTGGATACCCGGCTGATGCTCAATGATACGGCTGCCATCATGTCGAAGCACGCGGTGGGTGGAATGGCCGCACCCGAGGCCATCGCCGAGTTGGAGGCCCTTTTTCAGGGCTACTACGAGCGCTACCGCAGCGAGTTCTCCGAATCTCCATGATGCATGTTTTGCAGATCCTCCTGCACTTTGATCAGTGGCTGCAGGTTTTTCTGGGCGAGTATGGCAGCTGGGTCTATTTGGGACTATTTTTGATCATCCTTGCGGAAACTGGATTGGTGCTAATGCCTTTTCTTCCGGGTGATTCCATGCTTTTTGTCTGCGGGGCTCTGGCCGGTGCAGGTAGCATGTCCTTTGGCATCTTGCTGCTGACGCTGGTATTGGCTGCCATCATGGGCGATGCTCTCAACTATTCCATTGGTAGACGCTTTGGGCGGAAGTTGTTTACGGGTCGCTGGTACTTGCGCCAGAAGGACCTGGATCGCACCGAACTTTTCTATCGGAGGCACGGTGGAAAAGCGGTCATTATTGGGCGATTCTTGCCCATCATTCGTACTCTGGTTCCTTTTGTTGCCGGGATTGCGCAAATGCCGCGCAGTCTTTTTGGGTTATTCAATGCCATAGGAGCCATTCTTTGGGTTGGCGGCTTGCTTAGCGCAGGTTTTTTCCTGGGGCGAATCCCCTGGGTCAAAGCATACCTAACCCCTGTACTCCTGGTTTTGATCTTGGTTTCCCTGCTCCCGGCCCTTGGCGCTTGGTTACATAATCGAAGGCAGACCGGTTAGTCCTGTTTTTTGGGTTTGCCATCCAGGCTGCAAAGAGAAGCATAGAGATCGGGACGTCGATCCCGGAATAGTCCCCAATCCAGGCGATGACGAGCAATGGCAGCCAGATCCAGGGTTGCCTCAATAATGCCTTCTTCTTGATCCGCCATGGCGACGATCTCGCCAGTGCCATCACAAATGAAGGAACCGCCATAAAAGGTGATGGTCGCGTCCCTTCCCACTTCCTGGCCAATGCGATTGGCGGCAACGACTGGCAGTATGTTGGCGGCGGCGTGACCTTGCATAACTCGGGTCCAATGGCTGCGACTATTGAGCTCCGGGGCCTTGGGTTCGGAACCGATGGCGGTGGGGAAGAGGAGGATTTCGGCACCTTGCAAAGCGAGTATGCGGGCCGTTTCAGGAAACCATTGATCCCAGCAGATGCCAACGCCCAGGCGCCCAAAGCGGCTTGGGAAGACCTGGAAACCGGTATCGCCCGGACTAAAGTAAAACTTTTCCTGATAGCCGGGACCATCGGGAATGTGTGCCTTGCGATACAATCCCAGTTCACGGCCATCAGCATCAAAAGTAAGGACGCTATTGAAATAACAATTACCTGCCTTTTCGAAAAAGCTTACGGGGATGACAACGCCAAGTTCTGCTGCCAGTTTTTGCATTTTTTGCACTCCTGGATCTTGGTCCTTGGTCCTGGCGAGGGCAAAGTGATCGATATCCTGGTCCTTGCAAAAGTAGAGAGTGCTGAAGAGTTCGGAGGGCAAAATGATTTGTGCGCCGGCCTTGGCGGCAGCCCGCACCCAGTGTTCGGCCCGCTGTAGATTTTCGTGGCTGTCAGCGCCCATGGCCATTTGCATGGCCGCCACCCGCACTTGCATGATTTTCTTCTCCTTTCCGTTGTTACGAGCATACCTTTGGGGGTTGGATCTGGCAAGGAGCCGCGACCTTATTTGGCGATGCTCTGCAGGACCGAATCGAGCGCAAAGGCGCCAAAAGTTCCGTGGTGAATCTGCACCCTTCCTCGACGGTCTTTATAGATTTCCGTGGGAACTATTTTTTTGCCGGTGGCTATGAGCAAGTCTATATGCTGGCGCAGGAGTGTTCGAGTGCGGGCATCGGGAACAATCGCTGGCACGCCCCCAAAGTGTTGCATGTTGAATTCCTTTTCATTGCGTAACAAGGCTGCGAGCGGGTCTTTGGCCTGCAAAATATAAGCGGCTTTGCCCGCGCTGCTGACTGGGACCAGGTAGCCAACCACCAGATAGCGAACCTGTAGCCCGAGCTCAGGAATCAGGGGTTGGAGTTGGTCGATGAGGACATGACAGTAGGGACAATTGGGATCGAAGATCACATAGAGAATGCGTGCTCCCTTTCCTTGGGCTATCCATTGACTTTGTCCTAGCTGTACCCACAGGCTTTGGGCCTTTGTTCCGCTTCGGACAGCGGCAGATGCACTTTGGGCAGCGAGGAACAGGAAACATATCAAGGCAAGCCCCAGAAGCAGGAAAGAACGGCGGGCTTGGGCGGCAAAGCGTGAGGCTCCATTGTCTGGCAATAAGCAAGAAATTAGGTACATTCCGGGATCCTCCTGCGAAGACTTTGGCAGAATCTGCAAGCAAAACCTGCGCCAGGGTCATGTACGTTCTTTGAAACATGTTGTACTTTTTTTGGGATCTGGGGCTTGCGCTTCTGAGAAATTTCACCTAGATTCCCAAATATGAAATATAGGGCATACATGTTACTTATGGCTAATATACCATTGCACTCTGCCTCGTGGGCAGGATGCGAGCCGTTCTTGCAGTTATAGTTTTGGTCTTGGTGGGCCGCCAGCTTCTGTTTGGCGGTCTTTTGTTTGGTAATGTCTCTGCCTAACTTGTCTGATCATCAGAAATTATGCAGCGACACTTCCAGAGGACTTGGAGGGAATCGTTATGCGCAGTATTCGTCTGCGAAGGCATCTGCTGCTGACCATTGGTGTCGTACTGGTGGGAGTCGGCAGTGCGCAGGCCCACACCCCGGGAAAAAGTCAGCAACGCAAGCACCCGCAGTCATTGGCTAAAAGTAAGAGTGTGGCCCACCACCGGGTCGTGAAGGATAAAAAATCCAGCTACCATCGAGCGCCGGTCTCCTATGGGAAGAAGAAGTATGGAGAGTTCCAATCATCGCACTATCGTCATCACATGGTTCCTGCTGTCTATGGGAAAGCAAGTTCTTCAGAGTTGACTAGCAAGGTCGGGCCAGACTCTCTTACCCCTGGGGCTATGCAATTGCTCCATCTTTCGCCGGTAGCCTTTGCGGGAGTTGGTGCGGCCCCACAACCCAGTCCCTTGGGACGGATTTATAGTCCTACGCCCATTCCCAGGGACGTTCCATCGGTGTCTTCTCCAGATTTCATCAATGCTGCACTGATATTAGCCAAAATCCCTGCAGAGTCGCCGGCAGCCGTGGCCAGCCTGCATCCGATGTTGGCGGGCGCTGCCCCGGAGAGTCCCGAACCAGTCGCCGCCCAGGAAAACAAGGATATTGCCGATGTTCCTGCGCATAATCTGCGAGTTGCAGTCGAGATGCTGGCCAGCCAAGCGTATCATTGGGCCAGTAGTCCCTTGGTCGCACTGGAACAGAATGGGGATCTTGCCAGTGGTGCAGATAGTCAAAACCAACTGCGCAATGATGTTGCTTTGGCTGCGCAGGAAGCGAGCGGCTCCCAAGCCGATACGGTGGGTAGCTCTTGGCTATCGCCCAGCGGGTTGGTGGCTTCGGCGTTGAAGTTTATTGGTGCACCCTACGTCTGGGGAGGGGTAAGTCCGCGAACGGGCTTTGATTGCAGCGGCTTTGTAAAATATATCCTCGCCAAATTTGATATTGTTGTTCCGCGAACTTCCTACGCCCAAGCGGCAAGCCTACCGGCCATTTCCCGAAGCGACCTCAAGCCGGGTGATCTGGTGTTTTTCAACACCATGCATCGGGCTTTTTCCCATGTAGGGATCTATATTGGCCATGGAAAATTTGTCAGCGCCCAGACTCCGGCGACCGGGGTGCAAGTGGCCAGCTTGCGTGATCCTTATTGGGCTGCCAGATTTGACGGTGCCCGTCGTTTACCCCGTGGAATCAATCTTTCCTAACTCTGTTCTTGGAAACCTTTGAGATAGCCGCAATCTCCGAGAGATTGCGGCATTTTTATGGATCTCTTGCAGGATGATCCTTAGAGTTTTCCGTAGGAGTGCAGTCCTCCCAGAAATAAATCTACCCCAATGAAGCAAAAGGTGACCACAATGAGGCTGGTTACTGCCCACCAAGCCATGGGTCGTCCATGCCAGTTTTTCTGGCTACGGGCATGGAGAAATCCAGCATAATTGAGCCAGACGATGAGGGCCCAGGTTTCCTTGGGATCCCAGGACCAGAATCCGCCCCAGGCCCGGGCTGCCCAGACCGCCCCCAAAATCGTGCCGACGGTAAAAAAGAGAAAACCAAAAGCAATGGTCCCCGTAAAACATCGTTCCAAAATCTCCAGGCTGGGCAGCCGATCCCGCAACAAACCTCCCCGCTGCAACGCCCGATCCTTCAGGAGATAGGCTAAAGCTGCCATGGCGGAGATATAAAAATTGGCATAGGCCACAAACATGGAGGGGACATGGATTTTCATCCAAAAGCTTTGCAACGCTGGTACGAGGGGCTGAATGCGGTCGAGATGATAAGCGGCTCCTACCCATAGCAAAAAGATGTCGGCAATGAGCACCAAAGGCAAGACGAAGGCGCCCAGGCCACGACTATCGCTCTCTTCCTCGTGATAGAGGTAAAACAGGATGGTCATGGCGCAGAACAGGACCATTACGTCATAGATATTGCTGACCGGAATATGCCCCCAGCTGGGATGACCCAAATAGGTTTCCCGCCAACGAATGGCAAGTCCCGCAAAACCCAAGGTAGCGGCTACCCAGGCGAGGCGCTGTCCCCAGCGACCTCCCAGATCACTGCCCAGAAAAAGATAGGAGTAATAGCCAAGAGCACTCAGGGCAATGGCCGCGCTCATCCATGCAAACATGGCATTGCTGTGGAAAAAGGCGGACAGGAGCAAGCTATTGTGCGTATTGAAACCTAGACCATAAAGGCCGACACCGATGCCGGCAATGCCCAGTACCGCCAGGGTAAAAAGGCGAAAGTGGGGCCACTGTAGGCCAAACCACAGCAGACCTGCATACCAGAGGGCGAGAACGATGTATTGCCACAGCCAAAATTGCGCTCGGAAAAGCAACCAAATTCCCAAGGCACCCAGACTGACAAAGAGTGCCCAGGCGACTTTTCGTTGCGGTTCGCTGATCAATGACTTCTCATACTGTCCAAGGGATTCTTGGATCTGTGCGGACATGGGTTTATGCCTCCCGGTTTTGCGGATAAACTCTATAATCAATAAAAGTTTGTAAGCAAGATTGGGACCGGATTATTCCTGCCCAAGTAGGGCACTGGATCGATGATGGGAGCAACGATCAGGGCTGTTTGGGACTGCTGCCCAGTGAAAGCTGTACTATCTGGAACAGCTATTGCCTTGGGGCTTCGCTCTGATCCAGCCGTGCCAGCAGGCGCAAACCACCGAGCATTCCCTGGATTTTGCCGGTAAGCCGATCCTTCCAATCAGGACCGAGTTCCCAGATCTTGATGGTAACCGGTCGGGGGAGCTGCGGCTTGTCTGCCGGTGATCCATCCAATAGGATCAGTAGATCAGGCCATGTGGGATCCAGATCTGTATGTTGTGCTTCCAACCAGTCCCCGCCGATTTGCTCGGCCAATTCGGCAGCCCATTGTGCAATTTCAGGACGCTGAGAATGTTGAAAGTGAACCCGGGCACGACGTTTATACATGGTGCACAGCGTACCCACCAGCGGCCGAACTGTCGAGCGATCCGGCTATGAAGGAAACCTTGGACCTTGCCCACTGGCAAGCCCTGTTGGGCTTCGCAAGCCCCCTTGCGAGCCTGTTGCCGGCCTTTCGTCCCCGTGCTCAGCAGCAGGAAATGGCCGCGCGTGTGGCGCAGCTACTGGCCAGTGGTGGTATTGGGTTGATGGAGGCGGGGACGGGTACGGGCAAGAGTTTTGCCTATCTTTTGCCGGCATTGCAGGCTGGACGGCAGGTTTTGGTTTCTACGGGGAGTCGCGCCTTGCAAGACCAGCTGCTGGATAAGGATCTTCCGCTCTTGCAAAGGGCCTGGCCGCAAGGGACCCGTGCCGTGCGACTCAAGGGGCGAGGAAATTATTTGTGTCGGTATCGATTGCAGGAGAGCCTGCAGATGGGAGTGTCCACTGTTTTGCAGCGGGATCTCTTGCGGGTTGCCCATTGGGCCGCGGCCACCAGCGATGGTGATGTGGCGGAGCTGCGCGGTGTTGCCGAAGAATCTCTGGTCTGGCCCTTGGTGACTTCTACCCGCGAGAATTGTCTGGGCAGCGACTGCCCAGAACAGGGTCAGTGTCATGTATTGGAGGCCCGACGACGTGCTCAGGAGGCCGAGCTCGTGGTAATCAATCACCATCTGTTGCTCTCCGATCTGGCCTTGAAGAATGACGGGAAGGGGGATCTGTTGCCCAACTGCCCTTCCTTGCTCATTGATGAGGCACATCAGTTACCCGAGTTGACCGCTCAATTCTTTGGCGAGCATCTGAGCGCACACCGCTTGGCAGAATGGGCGCGGGATAGTCGCATGGCCGCTCTTGAAGAGGCGGGGGACGATGCCTCCGTACCGGTGCATGCCCAAGCTGTGGAGCAAGCCGTAGCCCAATGGCAGGAATCCCTGGAGCAACCCAATGCCAGACAAGAATGGCGACCGCAAAGCGCAGAGCCGGTAGTCCGTTATTTTCACGCCCTGCGGGACAAAGTAATCGGCCTGTCCATGGCATTGCGGCAACAGGCGGAACGAGGAAAGCTCCTGGAACAATGTAGTCGCCGCGGTCAGGAGCTACAAAGCATGATGGATGCCTTTGCGAGTGCCGAAAAGGGAGGGGAGGAAGTACGCTGGGTGGAACGGCGGGGAAGGGGCATGCTGTTGCACGCGACCCCCCTTGACCCCGCCAAGACGCTCCAACAAACGCTGTTTTCCCAATATTCCACCGTTCTTTTGACCAGTGCGACGTTGCGGATTGGTGGTGATTTTGTGGGCACACGTCAGCTCTTTGGCATTGATTCGGCAGTGGAGTTCGTGGCCGAGACGCCTTTTGACTATGCTCACCAGGCCCTTCTCTATCTACCCTCTTCCCTACCCAATCCCAATGATCCACGCTACACCCGAAGTTGTTTGGAAATGGCATTGCCGGTCATTGAGGCAAGCAAAGGCAGGACCTTTTTTCTTTTTACCAGTCATCGCGCCCTCCAGGAGGCTGCGGCTTTCCTTGCGGAACGATTGCCCTATTTGCTTTTGGTGCAGGGGCAGGCACCTCGGGCCAGGCTCCTGGAGCAGTTCCGCAGCAGCGGAAATGCTGTGCTCCTGGGTGCAGCGAGTTTTTGGGAGGGGATCGATGTCCAGGGCGAGGCGTTGTCCACCGTTATCATTGATAAAATTCCCTTTGCCAACCCCAATGATCCCGTTCTCCAGGCACGGGTAACGCAGATGCGTGCCCAGGGCCGCGATCCCTTTACCGAGTTGCAGATTCCCCAGGCGGTGATCGCTCTGTGTCAAGGGGTGGGAAGATTGATCCGCGCGGAGAGCGACCGAGGAGTCCTGATGCTCTGTGATCCACGCTTACAAGAAAAGGGGTATGGAAAGATTTTTCTGCGGAGTCTGCCGCCCATGCGGCGCAGCTCGTTATTGGCCGATGTCCGGCAATTTTGGCAGGAGCAGATGCAATGAGGTATTGGCTCGCTTTGGAGAGCGCTTCGGAGGCATGCTCGGTGGCGGTGGCAAAAGATGGGCAAGTCTTCGAAGAGTTCCAGATTGCTCCCAACCGTCATAGTGAGCTGCTTTTGCCCATGATTCATGGTCTGTTGGTACAGGCGGGAGTGGCGCTCTCCCAATTGGAGGCGATCGCCTGTGGGGTGGGTCCTGGAGGATTTACCGCAACGCGTTTGGGAGTCAGTACGGCCCAGGGCTTGGCGTTGGGCTTGGATCTGCCCATTTATCCCATTTCGAGTTTGCAGGCTTTGGCGTACACGGAGCGTGCAAAAACCGTGCTGGCAGCCATGGATGCCCGCAAGGGGGAAGTATACATGGGAGTCTTTGTCCCCGATGCCAACGGAATCCCCCGTTTGCAAGGAACAGAGCGGGTTTGTCCACCAGAGCAGGTCCATTGGCCGAAGGGTGAACCCTGTCTTGGCTTGGGCACGGGCTGGCAACGCTTTGGAACCCTATGGCCAGGGTACGACTGGCGCGGTGATGCCTACCCCCATGCCCGTGCGGTGCTGGAGCTGGCTCGTTATGACTATGAGTCAGGTAAGCCCGGAGTTACTGCAACGGAGCTGGAACCTTGTTACATTCGTCCCTCCCAGGCGGAGGAAGGCAGATGATGCGGCTGCGGGCCATGACCGTCGAGGATCTGGATGATGTCGCCGCGTTGGAGGCCCAGATTTCACCGGGTCCCTGGACGCGGGGGATTTTCCGCGATTGTCTCCTGGCTGGCTACGACGCCTGGCTGGGTGTGGACCAGCAGGATGCCGAGCTCCTCGGTTTTGGCATCTTGTCCGTCGGCGCGGCCGAGGCCCATGTGCTCAACATTGGCATAACTCCCCAACATCGAAGGCAGGGGTATGGTCGAACCATGCTCTTGCATCTTCTGGGTAGAGCGCGCCAACTCGGGGCAGAACGAGCCTTTCTCGAGGTTCGTGTTTCCAATCTTGCGGCTCAGAGCCTGTATCGCTCGCTGGGCTTCCATGAAATTGGAGTGCGTTTGCAGTATTATCGTAATACCAATGGGCGGGAAGATGCGTTGGTGCTGTCCCTGTCCCTGCAAGATTTTCCGCTAGAATCGGATCCGAGCTGATATTTATATGTCCGAAAATGCTGCAGTATTGTCATCCCCTGATGTGTTGGGCGAAATTCGCCGGCGGCGTACCTTTGCCATTATTTCCCACCCCGATGCGGGCAAGACTACCCTGACGGAAAAACTCCTGCTCTTTGGAGGTGCCATCCAAATGGCTGGCACGGTAAAGGCGCGCAAAAGCAGTCGTCATGCTACCAGCGATTGGATGGCCATTGAAAAAAGTCGTGGTATCTCCGTTGCTAGTTCGGTCATGCAGTTCGAATATGCGGACCATGTGATCAATCTCCTCGATACCCCTGGCCACCAGGATTTCTCCGAGGATACCTATCGAGTATTGACGGCGGTGGATTCGGCCCTCATGGTCATCGATGGGGGGAATGGTGTCGAGGCGCAAACCATCAAACTCTTGGAAGTCTGCCGGCTGCGCGATACTCCCATCATCACTTTCATGAACAAGTTTGATCGAGAATGCCGCGATCCCATGGAACTCCTGGATGAAGTGGAGTCGGTGCTGGGGATCCAGTGTGCGCCAGTAACCTGGCCGGTGGGGATGGGTAAGCGCTTCCGTGGCGTCTACCATCTGCTGCGCGATGAGATACTGGTCTTTGCTCCAAGTCAGGAGAGTCGGGAACAGGACCTGGAAGTCATCCAGGGATTGGAGAATCCCGAACTGGATGCCCGATTTCCGGAAGAAATCGGAGAACTCCGGGAGGCCGTCGAACTGCTGCGGATGGCGGCCCATCCTTTCGACTTGCCGGCGTTCCTGGCTGGAAAGCAAACCCCAGTTTTCTTTGGCTCCGCCATCAACAATTTTGGCATTCGCGAACTGTTGCAGGCGCTCATGGACTGGGCTCCAGGTCCCCTAGCGCGTCCGAGTACCAGTCGTTTGGTACAACCCGAAGAAGAGTCCTTTAGTGGGTTTGTGTTCAAGATCCAGGCCAATATGGACCCCCAACATCGGGATCGGGTTGCCTTTCTGCGCATCTGTTCTGGACATTTCCAACGAGGAATGCGGGTGCGTCATCTACGCTTGGGGCGGGATATCCAGATTCATAACCCCATAACCTTTTTTGCCCAGGAGCGGGAGCTGGTGGAGGACGCGTACGCGGGCGATATCATTGGCTTGCACAACCACGGCAGTATCCAGATTGGCGATAGCTTTAGTCAGGGTGAGCCCCTACAGTTTACCGGGATCCCCTATTTTGCTCCGGAACTCTTTCGTCGGGTTCGACTGCGCAATCCCCTCAAGGCGAAACAATTGCAAAAGGGTTTGCAGCAGTTGGCCGAAGAGGGAGCCACCCAGGTGTTTCGCCCCTTGCTGGGTGGAGACCTGATTTTGGGAGCGGTAGGGGTGCTGCAGTTTGATGTGGTTGCCGAACGACTCAAAAGCGAATACGCCGTCGAGGCAATTTTTGATCCCGTTTCGGTACAGACTGCTCGCTGGATTGACTGTTCCGAGGAAAAACGGCTGCAGGAATTTCGTAGTAAAGCGGAGGAAAATTTGGCCCTGGATGCCGGTGGCCGCTTGGCATACCTGGCCCCCAGCCGGGTGAATCTGCAACTGACCATGGAGCGCTGGCCCGAGATTGTTTTTCACGCCACCCGGGAGCATGCTAGTTGAAGAATCGAGCTTGGCTTGGATTCCTTTTGCTATTGTGGGCACTCCGAAGCGTTGCTGCGGATTGGGAGATGATACGGGACCAAGCCGAAACAGATCCACAGGCTCTGGCCCAGTTGCAGAGGGCCGCACGTATGGGTGAAGCCCAGGCTGCCTTTTACCTGGGCACTCTCTATGCTCCTCCCATTACCAAGGCAACCCGTACGGTCCCCAAGGATTGGGGGAGAGCCCTCCATTGGTACCAGCAAGCCGCCAATTTGGGAGATGCCAAAGCTGCCTTTGACCTTGGGCTTGCCTATGAAAAGGGGCAAGGGGTGGCCAAGGATCCGGCCATGGCAAGGTACTATTTTCGCCGAATGATGGCCCTGGCCGCCGAGGCGGTGGGAGTTCCTGCGACCCATGCAGAGCAGGTCGGCACGGGAAATCTTCCGCAGTAAGACATCGTAGTTGGGCATCTACCCGTTCGCTTGCCTACCGTTTTTAATCTGCGTAAGATTGCGCGTCTTTAGGGGAGAAAGGCACGGTCGTCCCTCGCCCCGCTCTACACAATCCATGAAAAGGAGTTTCAACCATGACCGAAGCAACTTTCACCCTGGTCGCCGAGTCCCGGGATCAAGAAGGACGGCGGCCCAGTCGGCGTCTACGTCGTTCCGGAAAGATTCCTGCGGTACTGTACGGCGATGGCAAGCCAGCCGAATCCATCAGCCTGAATGTATTTGCCTTACGCGCTTTTTTGGCCGATGAGCGGGTGTACAGCAATGTGATTACTCTGGATTTTGGCGATCGGAAAGAGTCGGTCTTGATTCGTGACCTCCAGATGCATCCCTATAAGGAAGAGGTCTTGCATATGGACTTCATGCGGGTCCATCAAGGGGAGCTGGTTACCTTAAATGTCCCTGTTCATCTGGAAAATGATACGACCTCTGTGGGGGTGAAGGCTGGTGGTGTATTGCATCGGGCCTTGACCGAGGTCGAAATCCTCGCCCCCATTGGCCAGCTACCCGAAGCTATTACGGTGGACATTGCGACGCTGGAAGTGGGACAGAGTATTCATCTTAGCAATCTGCAGCTCCCCAAAGGGGTGGTCTTGGTCGCCCTTCGGCATGGGGATGACAAAGAGGTAGTGTCCATCCACGCTCCCCATGTCAGTGCTCCCGAAGAAGGGGAAGAGGCCGGTGCCTAAACCCTGCCCATGGATTGGTTGATTGCCGGTCTAGGAAATCCCGGTCCCGAGTATGCAAAAACCCGCCACAATGCGGGTTTTTGCTTTGTGCAGCGCCTCGCGGATCAAGGCGGTGCTCGCTGGCATTTGGAAAAGTCCTGGCATCTGCTGGCAGCGCGCATGCGGCAAGGTCCCCATGATCTCTTGTTGGTGATGCCGCAGGACTATATGAACCGTTCTGGCGGACCAGTGCAGGCTGCGCTAGCCTATTACCAACTGCCGCCCAGTAAACTGCTGGTGGTTCATGATGATTTGGATCTGCCGGTGGGTGTTGCCCGCCTCAAATGGTCTGGTGGCCATGGTGGCCACAACGGTCTGCGCGATCTGGATCGAGCCTTGGGAACCCGGGATTACTGGCGTCTGCGCTTGGGTATCGGTCACCCTGGCCGCAAGGAAGAAGTAGTGGGCTATGTGTTAGCCCGCCATACCAGCTCCGAGCAGGCAGCAATGGCGCAGGCCATGGAGAATAGTCAAACAGTACTGGATGATTTCCTCCAGGGGCGGGTCGAGGCGGCTATGCAGACCCTTCATAGTGCGTAGGAGAAGCGTATGAGTCTGGCATGTGGCATCGTTGGTTTGCCCAACGTCGGTAAATCCACCCTTTTCAATGCCATTACCAGGGCGGGCATTGCCGCGGAAAATTATCCCTTTTGTACTATCGAGCCCAATGTGGGTCTGGTTCAGGTCCCCGACTCGCGTCTCGATGCCTTGGCCAAGATTGTTCGTCCAGAGAGGATTGTACCGGCGGTCATGGAGTTTGTGGACATTGCTGGCCTGGTTGCAGGTGCCGCCCAGGGAGAGGGATTGGGTAACCAGTTCCTGGCCCACATCCGGGAAACCGATGCCATCGCCCTCGTGACCCGTTGTTTTGCCGATCCCAATGTGATTCATGTGGCCGGTCGGATCGATCCGGTTGCGGACCTGGAAACGGTCATGACGGAATTGGTGCTGGCGGATCTGGCTACCCTGGAAAAGGCGCAGCAGCGAGTGGCCAAGCAAGCCAAGGGGGGGAACAAAGAAGCCCAGGCCCAGATGCTGGCCATGCAGAAGCTTCAACCCCATCTCAATAACGGGCTGCCGGCCCAAAGTGCGCCATTGCTGCCGGAGGAACGGGAACGGCTCCGGGATCTCTTTCTCCTGACCCTCAAGCCCCTCATGGTCATTGCCAATGTGGCCGAGCAGGATCTTGCCCAAGGTTCCTGGCGCGCACTTTTGGAACCTTGGGCGGCAACGCGCAATGCCTGCGTGGTGCCCGTTTGTGCAGCCATGGAGGCAGAATTGGCCGAGCTGGAACCAGAGGAACAAACGGAGTTTCTGCAGGATATGGGGCTTGCGGAACCCGGCTTGCATCGGATCATCCGGGCAGCCTTTGGGCTTTTGGGTTTGCAAACCTACTTCACGGCGGGCGTCAAGGAAGTCCGCGCATGGACTGTTCCCATTGGAGCTACGGCACCCCAAGCTGCAGGAGTGATTCATAGTGATTTCGAGCGGGGATTCATCCGTGCCCAGACCATTTCCTATGAAGATTTCATCCGTTATGGTGGCGAGCAGGGGGCCAAGGAAGCCGGGCGCATGCGCGTGGAAGGGAAGGATTATGTAGTGCGTGATGGGGATGTGCTACATTTTCTTTTTAATGTCTGAGCAGAAAAAGTATGCCCTGGCAATGCCACAGAAGCTACTTTTTATGCCAGGGAAAATTCCCCGATGCGAAAGTTCTTGAGCAGCTCCTCCTGACGTTGCTGTAGTTCGAGCCAAGCATGATGAAGTGGGCAAGGATGAAGGTCACTGCACTCCTTTTGTCCCAGTAGGCAGCGTATTCGGCTTTCGCCCTCGGTATTGACCGCCATAAGGATTTCGTAGGCGCTCATATGCACTGCCTCTGGTCGAAGAGCAAAGCCGCCACCTTTGCCTTTCAGGGATTCCAGTACGCCCCGCTTGGCAAGGATTCGCAGGACACCTGCAACGCAAGGCTCGGAAACGTCAACCGCATGGGCTATATCCCGACAAAGAACGGGAACGCCAACTCCTTCATTCATCAGAAATAGTAGACAGCGTAAAGCGCATTCAGAATTTTTGGTGATCATCACGGTTTCGCAATTCGTTTTGGTGGTGTGAAATTTTTTGTGAAAAAGAGGATGGCAGCAATTGATACTGCCATCCATGGGAAGACCCAGCGTAAACAATGTTGATTAATGAGCCACAACCGTGGTCGAGGTTTTCCCTGTTTGGTTCAGCATATTGCGCCGCATGGCCCAACTCATCCCAAACATGGCTGCCGAAAAAGCCGCAGAAAAACCAATCACAATCCAGCGATAGACGTCAGGGCCCGCTGCAGGCGCCAAGGCAAAGACCATCTGTAAGGCCACAGCAAGGGCCAGATAGGCAGAGGATCCAATGATCAGTACCAATTCTTTGTTGCGCACGTTACGAATGACCCAGATCCCTTCCAGGACGCCGACGATGGCAATCCAGGCAAACACGGCAAGCAGGGTGTACAGTTGTGATCCACTGGTAGTGAGTAGGATTACAGCAATGCCAGCAGCAAAGTCTATCAGGGCCTTGATCGCGATCAGGACCCGTGGACAAGCGCCGGAACCTTGTTTGCCCAAGCGTAAGGCCGAGTAGATACCGTCAAAAAACACATA
>JABEBX010000613.1_pt1 | contig 25660 bp, 19 predicted proteins | sample 7245971 | NCBI WGS metagenome assembly JABEBX01 (sample SAMN14506365, study PRJNA622280) | hot springs metagenome | biome: hot spring [ENVO:00000051]|acidic hot spring [ENVO:00002120]; feature: spring [ENVO:00000027]|sediment [ENVO:00002007]; material: sediment environment [ENVO:01001048]... | reverse complement strand
AAAGCGTTTACACAACGATTGGGCTGGCTATCCTCGTTATCATCGCTTGTTACTCCCAACCCATCTGCTACCTCTTTTATATGTAAATTTTCTCTAATATATTCCCCCATCCATTTTTCCACTTCAGGGCTTGGATGTTGGATACATTCTAATAATCGATCTCGATTCTCTCTCCACAAAACGACATCGTCGGCAATCGAATATAAAAGTTCTAATTTAGAACTCAATGACTCTTTTGTGACACCCTGAGCATCTTTTATCAAGTCGTTTAACGATGCCAATCTTTCTTCCAATAGTGAGGATCTTCTCAGGCCAGAGCGCAGCGCAGAACTCATTACATCATAGTAATGTTCGGCCAAACGTGTAACATTATCGTTATGGTGATTCTCAGCCTTATCCAGTTCATACTGAACAGTTTCTATGCGTTCCTTGGCATCACTGGTAAAAGCTATTATATCTTCTAGATTTTCTATCATGGAATGAAATGTTTCCATGAACACCCTACCAATTGTCCTCGTTGAGTTGTCTTTCGGAAGGGATACTTGTATACTGCACTTAACATCCAGTGTGTAATCGTTTTTTGTCTGAATCTGTACATCATACCAACCACACATCAGACCAGATGGCGGAGTAACCATTACCACGCTAACGTCAAACCCACCGATAGAGAACACCTGAACACGGTCTTTTCGCGGGTACGAATCGTTTAATTCAAAAGCAGCATCCAGAATGATACTCCCCAACTTAGGGAAACTAAGATCAGATAACTCCGTACCGTCGACGAGGGTAATCATATGCGGACCCTTTTCTTGAATTTTTTTCAGTCTTTCATACTCTTTTTCCAGCAATCCAGTACCACCCATTCCAATGTTTTGCGTCGGCACAAAAGATTTCTCGTCACCTTGTGTATACTCAAGCTCGTATTCTTGACCATCAGAACCAATATCTTCTTCTGCAAGATCATCCTCGCCATTCTCCATAGGAGCTTCCCCTTTCGCCACCTTTTTCAAGTATTCTTTTTCCTTTTTACGACGATCCTTTTCTGCCTGCTTTTCAGCCCTGCGCTTATCCCTTTCCGCTTCTCTTATTCTCTTCCTTTCTTCCTTTTCTTGTTCCATGATGGCCCCTATTTTTGTACGACACTCCAATTCTTCCCCTTGTAGCGCAATCAAGTTCATCCTGGTGTCATCAAAATATTTTTTTACCGAAGCCAAATCAGATACCAGTAAATCTTTTTTAGAACTGTATAGGTCATTTTTCTTTGTTAACTTCGAGATCGTTTCTTTCAATAGTATCCGCTTGCTCTGCAGCCCGCTACGTTCAGCGTTTAGTTTTTTAACTTCTTGCTGTAACACCGTAACGTCCATTAAAACATCAGAACCCGACGCCTGCGCCTTAATCTTAGCGGGGTCGAATGATGCCATATCTGGATCAGATATCGTTCTCTCCATACTATTGTTTCTATTTCTGAACGCTGAATTGAATTTCTGTTTCAACTCCAGTATTTGATACCTTCCAGCATCTGACGTGTCCTTGGTTACGGAGTACGTTACCAAAACACCTGGGTATTCTAGTCCTTTCTTCAGCATATCTTCCATAATCTCATTTCCCTGACGCAACCCACGGCCATTGCGCTGCTCAATGTCCAATGGTCTCCAAGGCGCGTCCACATGATGTAACGCTACAATCTTATTTTGAACGTTCATACCAGCACCCATCTTCGAGCTTGATCCCATAAGGACACGCACAACGCCAGCCCTGACTTTACCAAAGATTTCTTTTTTCTTTTCAATAGTCTCAAAATCGTGAATAAAAGCAATCTCGTGTTCTGGAATCCCTTTCTCTATTAACTGGTCGCGTATCTGTTCATACGCAGACCACCTGTTTCCTTCTTCTACACTATTCCTCGCGTCTTCAATCTCAATAGCGGATAATTTTTCTAAGAACTCTTCCGCTTTCTCCGCCTTTATTTTTAAGGCATCACTGGCAGACTCCCCAGCGGCGTCCATTTCGTCAACGGCTTTGATGCAATCTAAAATTTTCTTGTTGGTTATATTTGTTTTCTTGCTCACGTTTGGTGTTGAAAAATCAAGAAAAACCAACTGTGTGCCCTTATAGGACTCCCACTGATGGTACTCTTTCGTAATTACGTCCACCAGAGTATCTATCTTATCTCCCTTGAATGCAGGGTCGGTAGAGACACTGTTGCTCCGATACGCTCGCGGATCTAGACCTACTTTACTCATGGCAGATATACAGGAAAGAATGTTTGGGTCACCTTTTTTCGGCCTTTTTGGCATATTGTCTAATTGCCACAGGATTGATCCTTCATTAAATAATGGTGTGCCGTCAGGTGATTCATCAACCTCATACCCAATAATACGTTTTTGAGCATCAGTTGGTTCCGTTATCAGTATTTCCGGAGCACCATTTCTAACGCCAGGAATGTTTACATAGTCCTGACCAGACTCCTGCATCATTTTTTGCACATCATCAATGGTGACCGAGTCGATAAAGTCTAAAGACTTGCACAGTTCTGGAAAATTGACAAACGTCGATAAGTATGTCTTTTCCTTATATTCTCCAGTCAGCGTGAAAGCATACTCTGTTACTGCCTTGGAAAACGTAGACGCCCACGAATCAAAATGTTCTACCCCCATGGCTACCAGTCGATCATACGACAAGTATTTCTGTAACAAATAAAGTTCGGCTAGAGTATTGGATATCGGCGTACCGGTTAAGAATACTGTTTTCCCATTTCTACGTTTGACGTCGTTCACTTTGATATAAAGGTCTTGTGCCTTATTGGAACCAGATGGGTTTCCCAAACCAGATACATTCTGCATGCCAGTATCAAAAGGGAGATTCTTGAATTCATGAGACTCGTCAACAACCAGGAAATCAACACCCAACATGCCAAAATGAATTCCTGTATCATTTTTAATATTGTTCACCCTTTCCTCAATTTTAGCTTTAAATCTCTCCATTTTCCTGGCGATTTGTTTAATGGCCCTTGTCCCTTTTTGATTTTCAGGAATGGACCGCAAATAATCTTCCATTGCCGAAACTTCTCTATCCAACAAGAACTTTTCCACAGAAGGATCAGAAGGGATCAAAGAAAAGGAAGAGTGGGGAATAATAACAGCATCATAATCCCCATAGGCCGCCCTTCCTAAAAAAGTTTGCCGGTTATTTCCTGCCATATCCTCTCGTGTAGCCATTAATACCTTCGCGGATGGGTACAAAGTAAGAAAAGAGTTACGCCAGTCTTCAGTGATATGGTTGGGAACAACAACCATAGCCTTGTTGGTGATACCCATTCTTTTCGACTCCATAACAAGTGAAATCGCTGCATACGTTTTACCAGAACCCACCGCATGATCTATCAATAACGATTGGCTATTCAACCCTCTCCAAATGACATTTTTTTGATGTGGGCGCAGCGATATGGCTTTACTTGCACCATCCAGTTCCAAATGTGACCCATCATACACCACCGGAACCATTCTGTTAAAAGTGTCATTGTATGTTTTTTCCAGCAATAAACAGCGATCAGGATCATTTTTTATCCAGTCATCCCACGTCTGCTTTAAACTTCTCTGCAACTGCTTGGCTATAACCGTTTTTTCTTCATTTACCACATGCTCTTGTTTATTATTGACAAATACCAGATCAAATACAATGGGAGTCTTGCGATTCAATGTTAACGACAGCATCTTTTCTGGACTGACACCCGAAGTACCCCAAGCGAGAGTAGCCTTTTCATCGCATTTTCCATCGACCGCCCAAGTTCCGGTAATCCGCTGATACACAGCTTGTGCCCCTGTAAAATTTTCTTTGATAAAGGCATCCATTACTGGTTGCGGCACCCAAGATGTTCCGATGGACACGTCAATATCAGCAATAGATATTTTTTCCGGAATTACCTTATTCAATTCAGTAACCATGCCAACTAACATAGACTCGAAAAATTCAACACCAACCATATTGATTGCATCAGCAGCACCTTCTGGAATATCAGTATCGCCAGAACGCATCATCGAAATTAATTGCTTCGTTTTTTCTATTTTCCCAAGAATGTCTCCCCCCAATACAAGGTCACGTATTGACCACATATCCTTATCAATATCCCACAGCAACATTCCGCGTGTATTTTCTAAAAACGATGCCCAAGTATTCTCGCTGGGGAAAACTGACCCAGACAGTTCAACCTCATTTTCGGGGCGCAGACCATCCACCGCGCTTTTTTCCTTTGATGCTGCCACCCACTCAAGGATATCTTTTGGCGATATTCTCCCAAATCTGGAAAGGGATAGACTAATGGCGTCCAGAGAACTCTCTACATTCGTTCGGTAGTATGGCGGGTATTGGGTTCTAATGGAAAAAATAGCGGCCTTTTCAGCAGACTCAGGTTTGGCCTGCTCTCCCGTTCTTCTGGCTACAGCCGCAGATATTTCCTTGACATAGTTAGACTCTAGTGACCACAACGCAGGCGACATTGGGTCTTCCTTGATTAACGACTTATTTTTTCTTCTATTCAGCAACCCGTAAGAACGGACAAAAGAATCATACCTGTTATTCAACTGTAACCTTGCCCGATCAACAGCTTGGTCATTACTACCCTCATCAACTTCCAACGTTACCTGAAGTCTTAAAAGATCGGTCAACGCATTTTTGATTGTAACCATATGAATAATTCTGGCGATATCGGTGTCCGTGAATTTCTTTTTCTTTTCCACCATACCAGCGCGGCTATCTTCACTGCTTTCCTCATCAACATCGCCAAAATCAACAGCGTCCTCAGTATTTTCAGAGTCTTCTTCATCATCAGTTTGTTTTTTCGTTTTCCTTATAGGAACAAGCACTTCTATTGTATCCGCACGTACCCCTTTCCCGGTCTGAAAGTCTTTCTGATATAGGGCGGGTTGGTCTCCCTCAGCCACCAGAAAAAAAGAACCTGCAGGAACACCATCCATTTGATCTAATATTTTACGGTTTCTAGGCAACCACCCAAGACGATCAGGCCATTCTACTTGATCCAACCCACTCATATACTTATCCAGATTTTCTTCCCAACCGTCTACCGGAAGAACAACGAACTCTTTGTCTTTATACATCCCATGAACATTAGCAGCTTTACCGAAAATTAGTTCGGGATGGTCTGCATACCACCCATTAGCATTAATTGGTTCACCAGCTTCATCCGTACCGATACGGACATCCGCTTTCACCCAAGAAGGAAGCGGATTTTCGTCATCCCATTCCCCAGCAAAATATTGATTCCTTTTCTGAAAAAACAGAATATCAGTAACCACCTGTGTTCCAGAATTTTTCATGAATGCCGTTCTTGGCAGACGAACAGCCGTAATTAAGTTAGCCTGTCTGGCAAACATCTCCCTAAACTGCTCATATTTTTCTGCGCGTGCGTCTAGAAAGTAACGCGATACAACCATGGCCATAACCCCGCCATCACGCAACTGATGAATCCCTTTTTCAAAAAAGTAACTATGAATATTCGGTGCAATTTTCGACCACTCTGGATGAGAATTATCATATACGCGCTGATCTCCAAACGGCGGATTACCCACCAGTATATCCATCTCATTCTGCATTTCTTCACTATCCTGATACGAAGAATTGGCCAGATCAACGTTTGGGTATAACAACTTCGCAATAGACGCTGTAGTAGTATCCATCTCTACCGCGAATCGCTGAGAATTAGCGGCGGAATCATGCGGCTGCCTAGCAAAGAAAATTCCAGTGCCACAAGACGGCTCCATAATTCTTCCGCCATGGTACCCCAGTGCCAGTAAGCCTTTCCATATACTATCCACAATTTGCGGAGATGTGTAGAAAGCGTCTAACGTAGAAGTTACCGCTTTATCTAAATCCTGTTTACTCAAGATACTCTCGACTTCCACCCCGATTTTTTCCCAACCTGGCTGAAACGCACCAGACGGGTCACGGAAAACATTCGTCAAACCACCCCATCCAGTGAATTTTGACAATATTTCTTGAGCACTGCTCGATGCAAATATTCTATAGTTACGCTCCATGTTATCTTTTCTTACAACGTCAAAAGCATAAGCTAATCTTAACGCCGCCAGATTGTTACGTGCCCTAGCTTTTGCACCACTCACAACCGTAGTATCATCCGTGGAAAAATCATCGGGAGATTCTGAGAGGAAATAATAAAAATCTTTGTGGTTGATGATATCGTCTATTTCTACATGGTAATCGGCTTGCAGCATATCCGCCAAGGATACCGATGACTGTGCGTTAGCTACTGTCCCGGTTTCAGTAAAGCCACTATGTTCCTGACCATCGTTTGGTATAACGCTGCCAGTAATAGACAAACCGTCATTGTTATCCGCGATAGTATCGCCTGCATTATCTGTATCCAGCTCAGAATAAACTGGTGGCACATCTTCTACATTATCTTTTCTTGGGCGACCTCTCCCACGCTTTTCAGTTACCAAAGGCGGAGAATCTGTAGCCCCAGACTGTGATACTTCTTCTCGTGTTACTTTTCTAGGTCTTCCTCTTCCTCGTTTTCCAGTAAATCCAGATGCGGCATCCTCAACCCCGTCAGGCCGTGCACCATTCGCGTCGTCGACTCCTCTTCCTGGTTCTCCAATGCCTTCATCTCCAACAGCGACATATCCAGTTGCGACCTGTTCGCTATCTGGTAATCCGTCTCCTGCCCCCAATCCACTACTTTCGACTGAACCTTTTTCTTCATCGCTACTATCCTCTTGTATAGCCGAAACTGTTTTTGCCTTTTGCACCCTTCGCAATTCATCTACGTCTACATACCCGTTTACACCACTAGACAAAGCTTCACGCGTAACCCAAGTAACGCTAACATTTCCTTTGCTATTGGTCGCGGCAACCCACTCGGCAAACGGTGCCACTAACCCCGTAACTTTTCCGTCAACTATTCTTTGCTCGAATAGCTTGGCCCCAGGAAAGTCATCAGGAAGATCAATATCTCCTGAATAATCGGCAAAGAGTCCGTCAATGTATACATAACACAAAGAAAGGTCACGACGCAAGGATGTACGTAGCTCGGAGTTGATATTTTTTTCGTCAGAAAAAGATACTATTTTTAGTTTTTTGTTTGGCAGGTATGCAGAAATGTCTGGGAAAAACATGGTGATCTCCAATAGCGTCTAGGTGTTTCTTATTTTTATTTATATTACCACAATGATTCCAGCAAAAGAAACACTAAATGCTCGTGGACACTTTCTTGCGAAAAAATATGTTATAGAATATGCTGGTAATGTTTCTTTTATACCTTGCTTGTTCTCTTTTTCTATGTTATGATATACAGATATATGTTATACTTGTTTTCCACAATATACCGGAGTTGTTAAGGATATGGCAGATATGCAAAGTAATACGGTGCTGACACCACTGTTAAACGGGATCGTTTCGTCAAAGATGGTTACTGAGGAAGAAATCAAAAAAGCCATAGCTGAAAAAGGGAAAAACAGTAAACCAATTCTTCCTTATCTGGTTGACAAAAAGTTGATCGACCCTTTTGCGTTAATGGTCTATTTAAGCAATCGTTACCATGTTCCAATGATTGATTTGGATCAGATTGAATTTGATGAGCTTGTGGTAAAACAAATAAAACTAGAACTGATGGAGAAATACCATGTATTCCCCGTTTCCATTCAGAAAAATATTCTACGACTGGCTGTTGTTGACCCTACCGATATAAAGGTCATAGAAGATATCAGATTTGCGTTAGGGGTACAAGTTTATCCTGCTGTTGCCGAGTCTACAAAAATAGCAAAGGCTATCAGTCAATATAAGAACTCCGATGACAATGACATTCTGGTTATTGGTGAGGATGAGGACTTATATAACGACGATGAGGAAGAAAGCACCGGGGCGTTTAATCTAGAAGAAGGTTTAGACGGAAATGAGGCACAAAATATTCGAGTTGTCAATGAAATTCTGTTGGCCGCAATAAAACGTGGTGCTTCAGATATCCATATTGAACCTTATGAAGCATACATTCGTGTAAGGTATAGAATAGACGGTGTTCTGCATAATGTAAAAAGACAGAACAAGGCCCTTCGTGAGGGAATTTCCTCACGCCTTAAAATTATGTGTACCGGTCTGGACATTTCAGAGAGAAGAATGCCTCAAGACGGTCGTATGCGAATTAAAATACCAAATACGAAGAGAATTATTGACTTTCGTGTATCTTTTTTGCCAACCGTTTTCGGAGAAACAATTGTACTGCGAATTCTGGACTCATCAAGCTCTAAAGTGCCTATATCATCTTTAGGCTTTCTTCCAAAACAGCAACAAGAATTCGAGGATGCCATTAAAAAACCGTATGGGATGATCCTTGTTACTGGCCCAACAGGGTCTGGTAAGACCACCACCTTATATACTGCGCTAAACGTATTAAATGACGGATTAACCAATATTAGCACAGCGGAAGACCCCGTGGAAATTCCGGTATTCGGAATTAATCAGGTAAATATCAACGATAAGATAGGACTTAACTTTGCAACAGCACTAAGGTCTTTCTTGCGTCAAGATCCAGATATCATCATGGTTGGCGAAATTCGTGACTTGGAAACCGCTGAAACTGCTATCAAGGCGGCGCAAACGGGCCACTTGGTGCTCGCCACTCTGCATACAAACGATTCTCCGCAAACGTTAACAAGACTGCAGAACATGGGGATTCCAAACTACAACGTGGCTTCCAGTGTTCATCTGGTAATGGCACAGAGATTGGCCAGAAAACTTTGCCCCGCTTGCAAACAACCGCACGAAGTACCTACCGAACTACTCGCAGAAGCTGGCTTTGCAGCGCATGAATTACATGGGTGGACTCCTATGAAACCCGTTGGATGCGACGAGTGCAGAGGCGGGTATAAAGGAAGAATAGGTTTATACCAAGTTATGCCAATTAGTGATGAGATCCGTGAAATTATTTTAAGCAACGGAACAGCTTCAGCTATTGCAAGACAAGCGGAAAAAGAAGGAGTTCTGACCATGAGACAATCAGGGCTAATCCGTGTAAAAGAAGGCGTAACCAGCCTAGAAGAAGTTCTACGTGTTACCAATTTATGATTTTATGATATATAATATGGATTTTTTCATTGCATTTTTCATTGCTATTGTAGGCTTGGTCGTCGGTAGTTTTCTTAACGTGGTCATCTACCGGCTACCCCGCCATGAATCCTTATCTTTTCCATCATCGCACTGTCCACAGTGCGATACTCCTTTATTTTTCTGGGAAAACATCCCCGTTATCAGCTGGTTAGTTTTACGAGGTAAATGTAGAACTTGTAAAAAAAGAATTTCTTTTCATTACCCACTGGTAGAACTTTTTACATCGGCCATTTCAGTTCTTGCTTATGAGGCAGACGGATTAACCATTAAGTTGGGTTTTTCTCTACTCTTTTTATGGATGTTGACTGCACTGTCTGTTATCGATATAAATACCTTATTACTCCCCAATAAAATTACCAAGCCCGGCATGCTTATCGGTTTTATTGCCAGTCTTTCTTTTTATATCCAGCCATCCATGCCGATCACTACCCCAATACAGTCAATACTCGGAATCATTCTCGGTTACGGCGTCCTTTGGGGAGTTTCCGCCATGTATAAAAAAATACGGGGAGTAGAAGGAATGGGCGGCGGAGATTTTAAATTGTTAGGGATGATCGGCGCATGGATTGGTTGGGAAAACATGTTTTACGCGTTATTCATCGGCGTACTTGGCGCGTTCTTTTTTTCCATTTATCTAATATTGATAGGAAAAGGGAAAACAGTGCTATTCCCTTTTGGTCCTTTTCTTGCTTTTGGTGGAGCCATACTAATACTATACCCGGTAACAACACAGGTAATCATTGCACAGATATTCTAACTTTTTCGACCATGGCTGCCACCAGTCTGGATTACGCCCACCCGTATAAATTATCAACGCGTTTCTTAAATTCATTCCCGGCAGTAACGTCGATATGAACAGGCTGACCAAGATTACTCTTGCATCCATCACATTCCATGTAAATACATGGGATTTTTCCTAAAATACCACGATATACAACGGTAATGTGGCTATACGAGTAAGAACTGGACTTGAACCCGCATACAGGACAAGCACTCTTTGAGTTTTCAGAATATTTTTCGTTTTCTTCCAAATAACTATTTTTATTCAAAAATATCATCCCCTAAAAAAAAATAAAAAAAACAAGGCACAGAAAACAATGGCTATGACCACCAAAAAGTATTCTCTGGTCATGTTGTTTTCACCAATATCCGCCTTTTATGATGGATATTGAATTGTTATTTAAAAGCGCACAAGCCAACCTCAATCCGGTCATCCATTCTTGTTACTGATGTAATCCACTTCTTTTTCAACTCGGAAACAACTTCGTCCAAAAATTCCAAACTGGTATCCAAATCGAAAGAAACAAAAGATGCCAACATCGTATGCCCACTCCTAGCCTGAGTAGAATGCATATTATTCGCGATCTGCGTATTAATATCGGCAATGGTCTTTGTATCTAGGCTGATGGGAGACTTTAAAACTTTTACACCCTTGTAGAAACTTTCTGGCGAAGCAAAAACACTGTATGACATGGTAATTCTCCTGGATTAACAAGTCCATTATATACAATTCTGGCGCTGCTCGTCAAGGTTTGGCAACACGTTTGGCTTGGCATATCGCGCGGCATTACCGTCGTGCAATTTTTCCATAATGGAAAAACACTATCTCAACGTAGTCCTGCCACAAAAAAGCATTCTTTTTCTGAATGAAAATGGCGTATCTATCAACGCGTACTTTTTACTGTTTGGCAACCCAGTTAACAGAATCGGAGTGTGCGAAAATCTTTTGGGGTCTAATGACCATTCTGGTGGCTCTTTTCCTATGATGGAAGCAGCATACTCGGCTGCCCCCGCCGTCCAGAAGTTTAACCACGAATGCCTATCACCTGCTATAATATGAGGCTCTTTTTCATACCAGAGAGTGCTGTGACTTTTATTCCAAGAGTCACAGCACTCTTTTAAAGAAATAACACTAGGAGTCCCTATAGAAATGCGAAATATGGCAATTTCTAAAGTTACCATCCTATTTCCACAGTATACTGATCGCCATTCTCCCTTGCTCCGATAATATCCTCAAGAATTCTCTGGTTTCTTAATGGTATTTTTTCATTCGGATAAAAGTCCTGAACCAGTTTGATGGCATCCTCAGCCTTGGTAATCTGCAATTCATCCAGTAACTTCCATACGTCACGTGGGTCTTGAGTTTCCAAGCTACTCCTCATGGACAGAATTTTCATTGCCAGAATGTACTCAGGAGACGCAGTCAAAACCCGAAGACCGTAGCCTTCAGGGTGCCCCGCAGGATAATCGCCCTGCACTAAATGACGCCCGTTATCAGCCGCAAATATCTGCACGTCCGATCTCAACAGGCCATCTGGCAACGATAGGTTTTTCATTGCGGCGTCGATATACCCACTAATTTCATACTCCGCGCATGATACCGGCATATAATCAATATCCATGGTGGATTCACGCCAATCAAAAGACAGCGCCAACGCTGAACCACCAAAAACAACGATCTCCATCGTCTTCCCATCCGCCGCGATGAGTTTACCCATCTCACCAAAAATACTTTTCATCGTCTCTTTTTCTAAAACCTTTTCTTTATTCATAAAACCTCGCGTTGTTTAGTATGATACCAGAAAACCAACAAAATTGTCAAGCCATCGATTCCTTTTCCAATTCCTGACTAATTCTTACTACATGGTTCAACAAGATGTCTATGGCGGTTACTTTCCCATCATCAGAGTTTCTTGACGCCATCTGGTAGTCTTTCTGATACTTTTCTTGTATCGGACTGCCAGTAATAATAGCGTTCGACAGTTTTTCATATTCCTCTTTCACACTGCCACCGGGATATAGTTTTGCCAATATCGATCTTACCTTTTTATAGTCCATTTTCTTATACAGCTCATTACGTAGCGAAGTATCCTCAGTAGTGGAGCTTAACCCCCACAACGTAATCGGACCCATAGTATTTTTCAACGCCTGAATAGAACTTCCATCATCGATCACGTATTTTGCTAAAATATTCGACCCCGCTCTATTCGGCTTTCCAAAGCCAGTCATTATCTTGATGGAACTCTCCCCTAAAGAATATATCAGACACAATCTGACCAGCAACAGTCGAGTTCTGTGAAATTCTATGTAATTCATCGAAAAATATTTTCTTATGAGATAAACGTAGGTTGGCATATTGCTCCCGATAATACTCCTGACCGTCAGGGTGAATATACGCCACATCTTCTTCCGTCAAGAAAAACCTGCCAATGACTAGCTGCCTAGCCATCATATACATAATGGCTGTCTGCCTGTCGGCCATTGCGCTTCCTTTTGGAGCGACATCATTCAAGTCCAAAGAAACTACTCTGGCATCCCCCAAAGAAAATCTGGTAAAATTGGAGAGAATGTTATAAAATGACAATGATTCGTTGCATCTTCGAAAAAATGTATGTAACAACTTCTCGTCATAAGCTTGCCGAATACCCTCGTCAGTTATTGACGCAGAGATAAGCTCAGGTAATGTCGGAACAGCAAACCGTTGAGCAATAGTGGCCTCGTGGTACATGTTTAATCGGAAAAAATGGTTAACCACTTCCCACCACGTAGTTTGTTTCCCTTTTTCATTATTAATATGCATGTTTGTATCAATAATTGCTTGGTCCAACTTTTTGACTTCAGGAGAATCCGCAATAACATTTGGATGGTATGGACGAGGGTTGCTCTGTCCGTCACCCAAGTCGCTTTTCAGTCTGTACGCAGCCTCAATACACCTCTTTGCTACCCCAGGAATACCGTCTTCAGGCTTGTCATTATCAATACCTGTCGCAAGTAACGATAAAAAGTTAATTAAAAAAGTCTCATGTAAACTTAACGGGGAACGAGCCATTAAATAAGTATCACATAAATTAATGGAGAACTTCTCATTGAGCGACAACTTAATATAAGTAGCCAGATGCTTTAACTCGTCAGGGAGCGAATCCCGCACCAGATACGCAAGACCTGACGAACTTGGCCCCACGTCGATAACCGATAAAAATGGCAGCTCTGATTGCCCCGGAGCCAACAAGAAAGACAGGTTTACCGCGTTCGCATTCAAAGACTTACCTGAACCCATAGGCCCAATGCCAACCTCGATAAAGGACGTTTGTTTGGAAGAACCCTCATGAAATGGTGAAAAATGCCCATCACGAGTTCTTAGGGGCAGCCCACTATCCCAAAGTGCAGCAGGTCTTACAAACGGCATCATATTCACGACGTCTACCAGCGGCGCAGCAGCAGCAATTCCGGGATTGGTTGATAGTAAACCCGGAATGGTTGACGCAACACATAACTGTTGCCCTAAACCATACGGAACCTGAGCATCCATGGTACCCCACTGCTGCAACTCTGCCAGCACCGATGAGGCGTTAGCATCAATCTCATTTTGTGTTTTTCCAGAAACAGAAGCAACACACCGAAAACGAACAATAGCCTCGTTGTTTACCTCGTTAAGCCTTGTCAAGGAATTCTTTGCACTAACAAATCTACGATTTTCAGAAGAAGTTACGGCAAAAGCACTGGCAAATATATCTCGCCACCCCAATAAGCCAAGACCGTCAGCATCAATATGGAAAGCGATTCTCCAAGGAAACCCATATTTTTGTAACCTGATAAACAAGTCATTAAAATTAGTGGGCTTTAATGGTGGCTTATCAATCAATAGTCCTCGATAAAACCGATTGCCAATCTTTAACGTTGTTTCGTCAACGTGGTCAATCGGCCCCCTGAATATCTGCTCCTGTAACGCCGGATAAAATATTTGCGGTTTACCATTAGCACCATACAAAATATTGAGTTTATCCCCAGGCAATAAAGGAGTCCACCCTTTCCCTGTTTGTTCTGGATATAATGCATGCCGCATTTCCCATAACGCCCGATGCACCGAAACTACTTCACACAGTAAATTACACTGTGGGCCGGACGCAGTGGTCATAAAAGCGTCCACAAACGAGGAATGACTGGTGTATAACATGCTCGTTGTTTTTTGTAAATTTTGGTAATGCGTCGGCTGATTTTCACCATTCGGCAGCAATGAGTTTTTCTTTAACTTTTTCTTATGTTCACGTTTGGATACCGGCGGCAAAGACGCTGCTCTGGTTACAATACTAACAAAAACAGACTCACCAGACGTATACCTGCGAACAGCCTGTTCCCAGTCGTCAAGGACATCGTCCATATTCATGTGCATGTGCTTTGCGGTATCACGCATCGTATCAAAACAACGCGCGACATCCCGATGATCATCAGGATCAAAAGAGTAATAAATACCCAATGTACGTCCTTTTGACTCCATGGTAGTGCGCATTCCATCACGCATACCTTCCACCAAATTTACAAACTCACCTACACCGATTAACGATTTCGCTCCCTTTATTTCAACGAGAGTCATAATATCGCCGTTTTTTAATACAAAAGTTTTATCGTCAGTCACCGTTTGCAAATCAGTAAGACTACTCACATGCCCTGCCCAATCAAAAAAAGCATGCGATAAACTATCAATGGTGTCAAATATACTCATGTGCAAGTATCCTTTACCCAATAATTACTTGTCGGATTACAATCCCACTAGGATATTTATCAACGTTCGCACGTTGTACAACCATTTTGACAGGAAAAACCTGCGTTCCTATATCCCCAGTAGTACCTGAATAAGTGATTTGCATCTTCATATTTAAAATCCACGCGTGTACACCTTTAATTACGCCACTTTGTACTACATACGGGGCTTCTACGGGAATGGCACGGGCGTCTACACGCTTGTTAACTACAGTAGCCAAATACCCTGATTTTTTCAACCCTGCTAATAATTGCCGGAAAGCTTGTGACGTATAATCACCCTCAACAGAAGATAATTCCCCTTTCCAGTTCACAAAGGTCAACCCCATAGTCTTTTCCATAGTAACCGCAGCCCAAGCAGTTAATCCATCCGTAGTTACATACGGCTTATCCAGAGGCACTAACGGGATAAATCTGAAATTTCTGCTGACAGCAATAATTTCAGGGTTGGGTTTGGTGACCCAGAACACCAGATTAAACAATATAACCACCGCAAACCCGATCGGGATCAGGAAAAACACGATTTTATGTAGCCGGTCAACCTGTTCCTTATACCAGTCAAGGTCGGTACTAACCAAAAGCATGCCGTCGACCTCTGTTTTTTTCTCTTGTGGTTTGCTGTTTTTCTCTTTTGCCATGTATAAATCCTTTACGTAGTTGTTTTCTTATCAGGTCTCCACAGACTCAACTCATCAGCAGCCTGAACCAATACCGACAAATCCCCCATCAACATGGACATCTGTAATAGCTGTACAGGTTCTGGCGTTCGCTCGTGGCTCCAATTACTGGAAACCACATCCTGTACCCAGTCAGTATCATGCAAACCATAGGGCTGAAAAGGCGGAATCATCCCAAGCCGCAACACTTCAGGAACCCAAAAATTTACCTGCATATCTTCTGGATACACAACGTTAATACCACCAGAACCGTATCCAGTAACACCGAGACCCAACCGGTACAACTGTACTACCGACTCGAATAATAATACTCGGTCTGCAGATCGTAAAAACACCCCAACAGGACTTCTAACCCCAACCGGTGCCCCAGGAATTCTGCCAATCAAAGATCTCCACATCGTTTCCAAAAAATACCCGTAAGAAAACGACGCCGACCTGCGAACTACAGTTTCAGGGTCCAACTCTAACCTTGCAGATTTTAAAAATTCAAAACCGCATGACAAAGTTTCCCCAAGAATAACCTCATGAATAACAAAATCACACCACGGCAATAAATGATTAACCTCAGCTGCAGACAACCAGTGAGCAGCACGAGAGTTACCCGAAATATCCCCACCAAAATTAATAATGGGTTCCATCACAGGGTCACATCTACGCATAACAACTCGCAACAAGGCACCAGGATGTTCATCCAGCCATCCAGATAAAAACTCAGGGCCACGCCTAGTCAATAAACCTGCCTTACCCAGATTTCTCCACCCCCCAATAGGAAACATTACCGCCAGCAAATTGAGCGCGTGAGATACCCGATCCATAATAATCCGCGATGATTTTTGGAAACCGTTATCTATCGACCTTGATACCGGTTGGTACGGAATATCTGCAGCAGCTAACGCTTCCAACACCACGTCGTCTGGCTGATCCGCAAAAAAATTACGGTAGTCAGGAAGAATTCTTGCACGTAGCCCGTTTTTCTCATTGCCAACATCATAAGATGGCGGAGCGGCAAGAGGAACAAAATCTCTGGTTATCCGCCAATACGAGTCGAAAAACCATGCTAGTGTGGCCAACCTCAAGAAAAAAGGTTGCTTATACATGCCACCAAAAACACTATCCGCATCCGCACGGATTTTCCCATCGTCACTGTCATCCAGACCTAACTCTGTCCATATTCTTTTTTGTGGGCATAAAAAATAACTGTCGCGCCGAAACCTACTCCCTTCTAAACCAGAAAGTTTGCTGGCCTCATAATCCAAATTAGTCCACCAAACCACACCAGAATTCAAATCAGCAGTACTTGCGATTCTTACCGGCTTACGATCACCATCATCCCATGCCAACGCCCAGCCCGACTGATGCTCTTTTGGATTGTCAAAAAAAACTACTCCGCAGTACACATTTTCTGCCATTGTGTCCAATACGCCTCTAACATGTCAGGATGAATCGTTTGCTGATTGTTATTGTTGGCACGTCGCCAATAATAAACCTGATCAGCATGATAAGAAAAATCAGGCAAAAATCTTGCCCCGTATAAAAATTTTGATCTGTGTTCGTATAACTTTGGAGACTCTGAAGCAAAAATCATGAGTGCCTCACCCAAAACCGAAGCGTTCGATAAGCCCTTCCCCAATTTTTTCTCTACCTCAGATCCCAATAATTGCAACTGTTGGTACCTGTTCCTTGCTTCCAACGAAATGTGTTCGGCTTTTTCAGCAAACTCAGCCCCCCTCTTTTTCGTTTCTTCATCATTTGGACCAAACGTCATTAAGATGAATAAGATATGACAGGCAAGATTCAAGTCTTCCTGCTTAATCCATGGAGCCCAAATAATACTACCAGCCTCTCTTTTCCCTGCATTGCCACAGTGAAAAACATTGTGACAAAATGGACAAACAAGAACCAAGTTATCTAACGAATTATTGTGGTGGTCATCGTCCTTATGATGCACTTGAAAATGCCCCGGACGCATCCCGCCATTCGCCTGCGATGACTGCTGTGGTAACGTCTTCATTCCACAATAGGCACAGGTATACCGGTAATGTTTGGCAACCCGTTGGCGAACACCAGCAAAATCAGCGTCTGCATCATCCGCTGCCGGATCATGCATCCGCCACGTCCCCCTTTTCACACCCAGGATCAGCGGCGGCAACAAGTTTTCTTGAGTAGTACTCATGTTTCAGTAACCAAAACCGTTTACATTGGCGATACAAAAATTACGAACCACCCAATTGTGTCAACTCTGAACTATTGGTTCCACCAAACACGGTAGCAGACCCGGACTGAATCAACGCGTCGACCGATACCAGAAAAATACCAGCAATCAGGGTAACAATCCCTACCATGGGGCTATCATGCTTTTTATGAGCACTGACCCATAGAAAGATTCCAGAGACTACCGAGATAAACCCTAAAAAGTCCACAAAGTACTCTGCACCAGCATATAGACCCTCAGCGGTATTCTGCTGATACTGACCTATCTGTCCCAGAGTTTCGGTAGCCTGCGATAACACCGGATTCGACAGCACCCATAACGATACGTTAGCAATGAATAACGTTTTCCAGTTAGTCATACGGGTCACCCCGTAAACAGCCGAATCACGCAAACGAGCAACCCACTTACATTTATTACCCATGACATTACCCCACCGAAAGCAGATATATACTGCATTATTACACAAAAACTTAACTCAAAGAATATGTTGAATCATCGTTTGAAACACTCCACCGACGCTAACACCCAATACCGACAGGAACGTTTGAAAGTTAATAGCAACAACACCACCTACCAAATGAGTGATTGCAGACCACACATGCCCTCGCTCATACGCACTTTCTCTAAACAAAACCAAACTGCGAAACATAGAGTATAAGCCCCACAGTGCAACAACCATTAAAAAGAAATTCACAAAGTCAGAGTAGTCTCCACTTCCACCAGCCGCATTCAGCGATAAACTTCCGGGAGCATTCTGTTGAAACACTGTTTGTGATGTGGCGTCCATAAAAGCGGGTAGCGATAATAATAAAACGCCAGTGATAAACCCAACAATACTGACAGTCACAGCTTTACCACCCTCACGACCAACCTTTACCAACCCATAGATAGCAAGGGCTACAAAGAAAAAACCTGTTAGATAAGCGAATATCTCTATTAATCCCCAAAATGGCTGGATATTAGTCATGATATTCTCTAACATGGTGGACACGGATGAACTATTCATTTTTTTTTGCGGAGATAACACGATTCTCACGTTACTGAGAAAAGATATCTCCGAAACTCCTTATATTGTCAAAAAAAACCAATAAATTATAAAACATCAAACAAGATTTACTGAATAACACCGTTCGTTGTAGTTACCACCCCGTTATGGATGGAAGTCACCACCCCACCATCAATGGTGGACCCATCTGTAACAGTTTTTTTCTTGCCACCACGTCCAGAAAGAAAAGCCATACCGTTGCCATAACCGACTATATGCCATTTACCAATGGTCTGTTTCATCGGACTCACAGGGTACTCTGCCCTTTCAGGAACATCGACGTCATGAACCACTGTTCTCACAATCACATGAGTTTTCTCATTATTAAGAACGCTTAACTGTTGTTCCAACTGTGCGATCTTCTTTTTCTGTTTAGCCATTTTCAACGTAATAGCAGCAATTTTAGCATCTTGCTCTTTGGATTTTACATTAGAAACGCTTTGTAAAGAAGTATTACTTTTTGTTTCGACAGCAGGACTAGCCACTGGCACACTCGCCGGCACACTAGATAACGATATTTGTGTGGCAGGTTGAGTACCAATAGCACTTGGAGTCGGTGCGCTATGCTTGGCGTGTTCAAAATGAATGCCATTAATTACGGAATTATCTAAGCTACCACTCTTAGAAACAGCAGAACTCGCACTGACAACAGGAGAAGTAAGCGCCAAGCCACCAACTGGCGTTTGCTTTGCTGGAGCAGGAGCTACCGTAGCAGGCGTCATAAGCGAACTGCCTTTCCCCAACGGGAGACTTATACCACCAGAATGCTGCGCGGAAACACTACTATTTTTATTAATAATAGGACTTCCCAGCGGATGCGGGGCAACAGGAGCAGCCGCACTAGGCCCTGGCTCCATCACCGGCGAGTTGGGCTGAACACTACTCATCCCAAAATAAAAAACACCCCCGCCGCCGACCACAATGACTACGCCCAATGCCGCCCATATAGCCAAAGATAAACCTAAAGGGCCAGATTTCTTGGAAGACGTACCTCTACCGCCCTTAGACTTACCTCTGCCACTCTTATTTCCTCGATCATCCAAATCTTCATCATACAGATCATCATCATCTGGCATTACCGGCACTCCAGCTGTTGTTCCATCAAGAGTGTCGCCACTATTAGCATTTTCTGCACTAACCGATCCGGCACCCGACAAAGGAGCTTCGTTTCCAATCTCATCATCTTTCCAATCAGCCACTGTCATAATCCTCTTCGTTGATAAAAATTAACCTATCTACCCGCAATTACCGCAGAATCACTGTATTTGTGGGATATACCGGATACCCGCTTTCTTGCGGGTACATAGTTGGGTATTGCGGAGCCACCTCGCCATACGGCTCGCCATACGGCGAAGGCTGTTGCACTGGCTGTTGCATGGCACCCTGATTGAATGCAGATCGAGCACCATCTGCGGCTGGAACTGCTTTTGTGTTTCCAGTAAGGCCACCAGACCCAGATGACGCATCTACGACCAGCAAAACAAATGGAGTATTGGCAGGAACTTTTACTGTGTTAGGTTCTTCTACGTTCTCCTGCATTTGTTGCTGTAGCGGTTGAAACTCGTTGGCGGCATACCCACCTGCGACAGCTATCTCCTGCGCAGAACTGAGCGGCGGGATACTAGTGGTTGTAGATAAACCATTTGTTGATATCGAACTGCCAGCCTGAGAAATGGTTTGACCATACCCCTCAACGCCAGCCAAAAATGTAGCGCCAAGGAAATTGCCAATACGAGATAATACATGATAATCCACATCTGGCCCCATCGCCGGCAACGTGCTTTTTGGATCAATAGCATAGCCTGAAATCGATTCAACCTTGCCGTCAGGAGCTACCAGTTTTGAAAATTTGATAACCAACAGGTTTGATCCACTTGGTTTAGTGAAAGAACCCAATACTTTATACCCATTCCACTTTCCTTGCACAAGCTCGCCCAACACCGGGCCAGGAACACTGCTGTCCAGTTCAAGCTGGAAAACACCATAAATCAACTGTCCCGGATGCAAAGGAATGGAATCAGCCTTTTCCTTGCCCTTGCTAGAATTTGCAGGGGAAGCGTTGGTAGCAGACTCCTTGGCTTGATAACGAGCCTGCACCTGCGTCTCCGTTGGCAAATGTGTAACCACTGTATAAGGAGTATCAGGCGTAGCGAAACTCTTGGATACCATTGCTATCTCTTTATTTAAAGCAGAGTCCGTCGGGCCGCCACTATACCCACTGTTCGGCTGGTTGTTGTTTGGAGTCGCGCTTGTATACACAATTGGCGCTGGCGCAGGCGGGGGAGCTTTCTTTGCCTGATTCTGGCTTGGATTAAAATTAATATTACTCAAATCCGCTTTTTTTTCTTTCAATACCGGAATGGCTACAAAACTCTGCCCGGTTTTTTCAGCAGCCTCTTGTTTCTGCTTGTTATACTTGTCAGCTTCCTTTGCGTACTCAGGCGAACTTACACCCGGAGTATTTTGCCCCACCAAACCAGCTTGGCTAGCAACACTCGCACCGCTGTATGTGCTGTCAGATTTTCCGTTAAATACAAGAAAACCTACAACCACGACAGCAGCAACAGTTCCCGTCCCAACCATTAACCAACGGCCTGCGGTCATCTGCATCCGCAATCCGAAACGTTTCTTACTTGGTGCCCCATTATTATCAGCCATACCTATTTAATCCTCAATTCTTACCATACGGACACCGTCATCGGTGCGAACTAAAATGCTATTAGTCTTCGGGATAACATACACACTCACATCCCCCTGCCTTGCTTGAGATGTCCACGCTGGCGAAACCAGCGGGACTCTGGTGCGCGTTACCAACTCGTTATTCCAAGACCAGACCTGAATAGACGAAGAGTACCCGCCAACTACATGTAGCTGTTTCGCACTCTTTGGTGGTACCTGCTCCAAAAAGGATAACAGATTTGGACTAACTGCAGATGGTGGCGGAGCTTCCATTAACGCCGGCGGAGCGTCAGGCCCTTCGCGATTAAGTCGCGCAGTAACCATTCCATCTACATCTTTGGTATCAGGACCGCCAGCCACAAGATTCAACATGATGGGAGTGGACAACCCTTTTAAAGTAATCACCAAATTAGAGGAACTCCCAAGAAATCTTGGCGCAATGGTAATAATGTTTGTCGGAACCCCACCTAGAAAGACTTGGTTATTTGTAGAACTTGGAACCTGTTTATCCTTCTTACCACTCTGCACAGAGCCATACCCATTAGTGGCACTTTGAACCAAAGCTCGAACTCCAAACTCCTGAATACCACCACCAACTGTAAAAGACGTTATCGGCCACGGTCTTCCACCCTCACCTAAAATAGATAGAGTGGTTACATACCCAGGTTGCACATGAATTGTAGGAACACTCGCGCCAGGACCAACATCCACAGGAATTTCAGGGTTTTCTATGACTAGCGGCGCACCCTTATGCATGGCGTACTGTGCGGCCGCCATTTGACTTTTTAACCACTGAATCTCTTTTGTCGATAAAGGAGCCTGCTCTTGGTACGCCATGCCAACTCCAGGTCTGATATAAGCAGGAGTTGGTAACGGCGGCAACGCATACGGACCCTGTCCACCATCCATACTTTCTACTGGCATCGATGGTTTCTGCGAATTGCCTGCACCACCAGTATTGCCCTGTGCCGTTTCTGGTGATACCGTAGTAGCCGGTGCGCTTGCCAATGCGGTCCCACTTCCACTAATTGCAGATTTTACAGGAATAGCAGCCGTCGCCGTAGCCGGTGCGCTTGCCAATGCGGTCCCACTTCCACTAATTGCAGATTTTACAGGAATAGCAGCCGTCGCCGCAGCCGAACTACTTGTTAATGGAACAACTACACCAGCAACCGCGCTACCACTAACCAAAAAGCCTGCCATCATCATGGCAACCCGAATATTATTCAAAGGATACTCCTAAAATGAAAAAATACCTGTTATGGAAGAATTATAACACGCTAACCAGCGCAAAAAAACAAGCAAAACTGTGAAAAAAAAATAAACATTATATACGAATTAAAGTGAGACGCACCACCATCACAGAAAAAAGTCAAACGTCAACGGACACAGCCATTAACAATAACCACATTATGCATGAAAAACCTTTATGCAAGAAGCCTCGCCCCGTAGAATCTGGTTCACCACATGGTGGTTTATTCAAGACAGGGCGAAAAGTGAACACCGCCCATTGACTGCCGCTGCGTAAGTAGGAAGATGCCATCGCGTGGCTTGACATAATACCAAATTTTGTGTAATGTGGTAATGTTATGCCTTTGCCGTAAGCATAACCATTGTATATAGGGAGTAGTTCATGTGTAGCGACCGATTAGATTATCATCGCAGATCAAAGATTGGTAACGTTATGGAGACTGTTATCGCAAGATTTTTTACCCATTATGGTCTTACAGTAATAAGAATTGCTGACAGTGTAAAAAATGTGATAGAGCAGCATGCCGACAGAAAAATCGGGAAAATATGGAAGTCAGACGCTGTGAAAAGCAGCAATACGATATTAATGTTACGATACATGCCTGATTTTCTTGTGATTTCCACGAATCAGAATACCAATTTCAATGCCGTAATGATCGATGTGAAAACCATGTTTACCCCTGTATATCTGAATACGTTCAGGAAACAATTGGAACAGGAGCACGGCAGAAGTATTCCTGTGGAAAATATAGGGAACATAGAACGAGAGGCTTTTGAGAGTTACCAATCATACCAAAGAGGTGGGGCAAAGGTAGCCGTATTGACAGTGTGCTCTTACGCCAAGGAACTGGTATCCTGCGAGTTTGTCGAAAATATTAAAGAAATACATAAAGACTCAGGTGGAAGAAACGCTCTATCCGCAGGATCAACTACACCAAGGGTTAACGTTGACATGGACTCATTTAGGTCCATTAAAAAGTTTCTTTTCGATGTTTTTTCCATCGATGTTACCGACGAAGATATCAACAAATTACACGTTTACGCAAGGAAAAAACTGGATTTCGTTGCGTGTCCTGAAAGTTTAATCCAAACAAAAGTGAACGAAGAAACAGTCCACAATGTATTAGCACACCTTTCGTCAGTAACCGGATACCCGTTAAATCTGCGTATATATGGATCTCCACGATAATTTTCTTGCAGCTTGTTGCGGCGTTGTGGTATAATATCACATGAGTTTTATTTTTTGCGGGAGATATTATGAGAACGGAAAGAATAGTGTTACGAGTGACGCAAGAGGAAAAGGCTTTAATCAAAATGGCTGCGGAATGCGCTGGAAAAAGCATGTCTGCGTTTATTAGAGACGCCGCCATGGAGTATGCTTCAGCTATTCTTCATGGAAAAGACCATCTTTCATTACCTGAAAAACATAAACGTACACGCGGGGCATAATGGAAATATACTTGGTTGGCGGATCGGTCAGGAACAACGTACTAAAAAAAGAACATCCTGATATTTTTTCCAGACAGAATGCTACTGACTCTGACTACGTGATCGTAGGAGCGTCAGAGGATGATATAAAAGAGTTGCAAAAATCAGGATACCAGATGGTTGGAAAAGATTTTCCCATCTGGCTTTCACCCAATGGGGACGAGTACGCCATTGCGCGGTCTATTCGCGGCAGCGCAGGGCCTGATAAGGTATCTTTAGAAGATGACTTGGGGAGAAGAGACCTCACCATGAATGCTATGGCGCAACGAAAAGACGGCTCCGTTGTTGACCCTTTTGGCGGTATGGCAGACATAAGAAACAAAGTTCTCAGGCATGTTGGAGACTCGTTTAGCGAAGACCCACTGCGCGTTTTGCGTTTAGCTCGATTCTCAGCAAGATTTCCTGAGTTTTCCATAGCAGGAAGAACCAAGGAAATATGTATTTCTTTGGCAGATTCTGGTGCTTTAGAAAAAGTATCTCCTGATCGTGTATGGAACGAAATGCAGAGAGGTCTTATGGAATATGACCCTGTAAAATTTTTGCATGTCCTAAAGGAATTAAAAGTTTTAAAAAACCTTTTCCCTGAACTAGACATTCTGTCTGGTGTGATGCAACCCCTGCAACATCATCCTGAAGGAGATGTGTGGACCCATACCATTATGGCGTTACGGCAATCTATTCAACATAATTTATCTGTAGACGAAAGGGTTGCCGTTCTTTTCCATGACGTTGGGAAGGGAGTAACTCCCAAAGAACTTTTGCCTAGCCATGTAGGGCATGAGGATGCGGGTGAAGAACTTATTTACAGAATATCTAACAGATATCCTCTAACAAAAAATCAACGTAAGCTGGCATTAACCGTGTGTGAAAACCACACACGTGTCCACACGTGTATGGATATTAAAAAGCCCTCTAGTCTATTGAGACTTTTAGAAAAAACGCATGCGTTACAGAAAAACACGATGTTTGAACAAACACTGGCTGTATGCCAAATGGACGCACAGGGGAGATTAGGGAAAGAGTCTACTCCGTACCCGCAGGCGGATTATTTAAGGGAAGCACGTAATGTTTTATCATGCGTTCCAGAAACCGATGCTTGGCGTGAACATGTTGTTGATGAGCCAGATAATCAGAAAAGTGCTGAAGCCAAAGTGAGGCTACAAATCAACGCATTAAACTACTGGCTTAAAACACAATCTCTATCTGTAGATAGAGAGGAAAATGATGATAAACCGATTCTCCACATGGCCCCTATGTGAATAACCGGCACATAGGGTAGCGGTACTAGTGGGTAAGCATATCTAAACCCCACGAGTCCCAACCAGCTGTTTCATCTCTGGCAAAAAGCTCTATTTTAGTCTGCGTCGGAAACATCTTGCTAATGTCATTTCGTATTTGTGCAGGCTTCTGACTATGTTCTGCTCGCGGGACACGAACCATCTGCTTGATGTTTCTTGCGCCCCTTGGCCTTGGTATTTTCCCTCTCTTAAACACTAGGCAAAGCTCACAATATGACATTGTGTACTGACCTGGATTGTGAACCATCTTGTCCCAAACAAACGCAACAGTTTTATAGTCAAAACCCCACGCTGTTCCCAACTCAATTCCTTGCGCCAGATGAGGACTTGT